>Ga0123336_10002152_pt1 | contig 17381 bp, 16 predicted proteins | sample SSSSmetaG_FD_96466 | JGI IMG/M metagenome (GOLD analysis project Ga0123336, IMG submission 96466) | Glacier valley bacterial and archeal communities from Borup Fiord, Nunavut, Canada, to study Microbial Dark Matter (Phase II) - ​SSSS metaG | ecosystem: Environmental > Aquatic > Freshwater > Ice... | reverse complement strand
TCATTCCTAACTCATTACCCATTACCCATTCGCAATTACCAATTCGCAATTCCCAAATTCTCAAATCCCAAAAAGAACTTGAATTCGCTTGCGAATTTTAATAAAAGGAGTTTGTCCGAGAGAGTCCTCATCTAACAATCCCAAATCTCTCAAAGCTTGCTGGCGTTCCGACAATTTCTGAGCAATCTGATCTGCTAAATTTGGTTGTTCTATTAAAAGTTTTTGTAAGTCGTGGCGTTCCACAATAAACAAAATTGCATCTTCGCTAGTTTTAACAGTCGCTGTTCTTGGAGTTCCCAACAGCAAAGATATTTCCCCAAAAAACTCGCCCTCGTGAAGCGTCGCAATATACTGATCGGCTTTTTGAGAAAGAACTTCTACAGTACCCGAAAGAATAATATAAAAAGAATCACCAGGGTCATTTTCTTTACAGACAATCTGTCCTGCTGGAAATAGTTGTCGGTAGCCGTATTCAATTAACTGTCGCAGTTCTAAATCTGTACACTGTTCAAAATAAGTTACTCGCCGCAACAAATCTCGCAGCGTCCAATTATTCGGCGATTTAGCCCCATACTTTTTATGATCGGAAACCGTGGAATTAGATGGGATTTCTGCTGAATGTTTGGCATTCTGTGGAAAAACTTTGCCGTTGGAATTGTCGTCTTTGTGATGATTGAAAAATTTAGTTAACTCTTGCGGGTTTCGCAGCCACAAATCCCGCTGGGGAAATGGAATTTCGATACTTCGGTGGCGGAATTCGTAATCTATTAAAAAATTGACTGCACTTTTAATGGCATCGCTTTCTTGCGGTTGGTCAATCCAAACCAAAAGTTCAAAATTTAAAGCGTTATCTCCAAAACCGCGAAACCATACTTTAGGAGAAGGATGAGACAAGACATTTGATTCCATCCGCGCCGCAATTAACAGCGCTTCGGTAACTATTACTGGATCGGAGCCGTAAGCAACGCCAACGGGAATGCGGAGGCGACATCTCGGGTCTCTATAACTCCAGTTAATAATGTTAGTTTCGACAAACTTAATGTTTGGTATAATTACAAATAGTCCGTCAATTGTTTTGATAATTGTGGAGCGAATCGAAATTGTTTCTACTGTTCCTAATAAGTTGTCTATTTCAATAAAATCTCCTACTCTAATTTGGTGCTCGAATAGTAGGGTAAGACCGCTGATAAAGTTGCTGGCGAGATTTTGTGATCCAAATCCGAAACCAATACCGACAACGCCTGCTAAGACAGTGAGAGAAGTGAGGTTGATGCCGGCACCTTGCAAGACAAATATACAGCCAAAAGTTGCGAAAACATAGCTAATGATGGTGGAAATAGCTTCTCGACTGCCACGATCCAATCCCATCCGAACTAGCAGGCTGCGCTTGATTCCTTCACTAATTAGACGAGCTATAATAAAGGTAAATATAGCTAAAATCAGCAGTTTGACGATCGCGCTGATGGACAGATGAGTGTCCCCCACAAAAAATATTGGGGTGGTCATCGCACCCAACAAATTCTCAAAAAAGCGATCGGCTCGTTCAGTAATCCAATTCATTAATATTTGGTAATTGGTAATGGGCGATCGGTTTTGGTTGCAACTGAACCGCCAAGTGCTAACTATAGCAACTGCGCCCGACGGTTAGGAGGTTATTAATGGCTGGAACCATTGATTTGATTGATTCTTCCTTCTTTATTCTTGTTTCTTGTTTCTGTTCTGTTTGCAAAGCTTAGACAAAAAAAACGAATCGTAGAGTGTCCAGTGTTGCAAAAGAGGTCGATCGCACTTGCTTAAAGACTGGTAACTGATGGATTATAAATTGATAGCGAGAAACTGTGAAAGTAGCGGTATTTTCTGCCGGATATCTGTGTTGCGGCGTAAATCCGGGCCTGGGGCTCGATCGCCGATATGTTGCGAATATCTGGAAAATTGGTAGAAATTCATCTAGAGCGCCCTCAAATTATCGGAAAATTCCAGCAAAAATTAGTCTATCCTTAAGAAAGTAAGTCCTTTACAGAACTTAACAAACTTACTCTACTTGACTTTTATGCAGTGCATCATCAATCGTCGGGCACAGTTTTCGGCGAGTCATCGTTACTGGCTACCCGAGTTGAGCGAAGCCGAGAACTTTGAACGGTTTGGCCCAACTGCGCGCGCACCGGGACACGGACACAATTACGTTCTTTATGTTTCCATGATAGGAGAACTCGACGAGTATGGCATGGTACTCAACCTGTCTGATGTCAAGCACGTCATCAAGCGAGAAGTTACCAAGGATCTCGATTTTTCTTACCTCAACGAAGCGTGGCCGGAATTTGAGCAGACTCTGCCAACTACCGAAAACATAGCACGGCAAATTTGGCTGCGATTAGCGCCTCATTTACCTCTGAGCAAAATTCAATTGTTTGAACACCCCGAACTTTGGGCTGAATATTTAGGAAACGGAATGGAAGCTTATCTAACTTTGTCTACTCATTTTAGCGCCGCCCACCGGTTAGCTCGTCCCGATTTGAGCTTTGAAGAAAACTCGGAAATTTATGGCAAATGTGCTCGTCCGAATGGTCACGGTCACAACTATCATTTAGAGGTGACTGTTAAAGGGGAAATGGATGCGCGGACTGGGATGATTGCTGATTTGGAAGCTTTGCAAAAAGCGATCGACGATTATGTTGTTGAACCCTTCGATCACACTTTTTTAAATAAGGATATTGCTTATTTTGAGAAGGTTGTGCCGACTGCGGAAAATATTGCGGTGCGGATCGGTCAATTGTTGCGATCGCCCATTCGGGAATTGGGCGCCGAATTGCACAAGATTAAACTGATTGAAAGTCCGAACAATAGCTGCGAAATTTATGGCGCTGATTTGGATGTAGTGGCTGCACATCAGCAATCGGAAGCAGTTTTAGCTGGAGTTTAGAGTCAAGAAGCGTGTCTGTAGGGCGGGGCGGGTTTATTGATATTTTGGTTGAGAAGTTAAGATTTTGGTGAACCCGCCCCTACCAGCCTGATGAGGGTTCCGAGGGTTATTCAACCGGATTAGCGGCCAGAATATATTTTTTAATATAAAGTTCCACAGCCAGAATTATTGGCATTTTCCTGACAAGTCAGCTTCCGCCTGTATTTTGGAGATAATAGCATCGCACTTGATTCCTCATCTCAGTTATTCTAACTGCTGAGAGTATGAGGTCGATCGGACGATCGCTAAAAACCAAGCACTAATTTCTCCTAGGTGAGTTGACGTTTATGCGGGTCTCAAATGTAGCTCTTTTGACTCTGGCTGCCCTCGCATCCCAGAATTTAACTACCAATACTCAGGCTGCTCCTGTTGCACCAAGTGCCACTCCTGTGACGCCGCAGGCTAGTAATTTTGTTGATGCGATAAATATTACCGCATCCCGTCCGGCTGAGTCAATGAGTGCGCCTGAGACGATCGCCCACGAACAATTTTCCCCACGAATTGCGGTAAAATCCCAGACTGGTTTGCTAGTAGCCACCGCCGGGCCGCAGTTATCTCCTGTTGCAAATACTCCTGCTGTATCCGGCGATGAACTCACAAAATCTTTACAAGAAACCTGGCTGACTAAATTAATCAAAACCGGGATCGAAAGTAATCCCCAAGTTCGCGAAGGTTTCGACTTTATTTCCCCGATCGCGGGTAGTGCTGAATCTGGATATGGTTTTAATAATACGATAAATCTGCTGAATATTTTACTAATTCTTGGTACTGTATTTCCACCAGTGACAATTGCCTTTTTTTGGATGATGCGCAGGCTGGTAGTCAAACAGTTAGTTGCTGATGCCAACCAAAGATTGCAGGGCATTGGCGTGCTAGAATCTGAGCTGAATAATTCTAGCCAACTGACTCAAAAATTGAGAGATGAACTAGAAGCACAAATGAGTGCAGCTAAACAATCCATTGATTTTTTAAGTAGAGAAACTGAAATTTCTAAATCTTCCGTCGAGCAAATTGAAACCCTAAAATCTCAATTTCTGATGCACCTGCAAGTTTTGCTGACAGAAGTTTATGATAAAAAATCTCAAATTGTTCAAGAAATCTCTCAAGTTTCGGCAATTGTTGCAAAGGAAGCTGTCAAAGTCGCACCTCAACCGCAGTTAAACGATTCCCAAACTTCGCAAACATCACCTGGTGATGGGGAAAATCTGATTGCTGATGATTATATCAAGCAAGGTGAAGAGCTTTATTCTCAAGGCAATTACGATGAGGCAGTAGTCTGCTTTGAAAAAGCTATTTTAACCAATAATAATTTGGATGAGGCTTGGCATTGGCGCGGAAATGTGTTAATAAAATTGCAGCGCCATGAAGAAGCACTCGCCTGTTATGACCAAGCAATATCGATTAAACCGGATAACTACGAAGCGTGGTATGGTAAAGCGAATTTGTTGGCAAAATTGCACAAGTATGAAGAGGCGATCGCCTGTTATGAGCAAGCAAGTTCGGGCGAGTCTCAAAAATATGCTTGTTGGCACAGCATAGCGGCTTTGTTGGGTAAATTGCACCATTACGAAGCAGCGATCGCCAGTTACGATCGCGCCCTGGCTATCAAATCCACCGACAGCGAAATTTGGCACAATCGAGGCGCGATGCTGGGGAAACTACAGCAGTATGCACAAGCAGTCGATTCTTACGATCGGGCTGTTGCTCTCAATCCCAACAGATACGAAACTTGGTACAATCGAGGCAATATGCTGTGGAAACTACTCAGCTACAGCGATGCGATTGATTCTTACGATCGAGCTTTGGGCATCCGGGCTGACAAATACGAAGTTTGGTACAATAAAGGCGCTGTGTTCGGAAAAATGCAACGGTATCAAGAGTCGATCGCAGCCTACGACAAAGCAATTGCCATTAAACCGCAGGATTTTGAAGTTTGGCATAACCGAGGCGCAGCCTTCGATAAACTGTCGCAACATGAAGCAGCAATTGCATCCTACGACAAAGCAATTACCCTGAAATCCGAGTGTTACGAAGCTTGGTTTGCCAAAGGCGAATCTTTGGCAAAATTGCAGAAGCATGAAGAAGCGATCGCAGCTTATGAAAAAGCGATCGCAATCAAGCCAGACTCCTACGATGCTTGGCATCACTGCGGTACAGCTTTGTCAGCATTAAACCGCTACGAAGAAGCAATGGCAGCTTACGATCGGGCGATCGCGATTAAGCCGGAAAATGGTAAAGCTTGGCGCGATCGAGGTGCGATCGTATCGGAATTAAAGCAAGATACAGAAGGACTTGCTGCGGGCGAAAAAGAAAGTTAAATTCAGCCATAATCCGATGAATATTCGGATAGTTAGTTAGGCATAATGTGTAAGGTTTGTACACACTCTTGATTGTTGGCGATCGTTAAAATTGGTTCGTAGTGGGGACTTTAGTCCTCATAATTTCATGAGGACTAAAGTCCCCACTACAAACATTTATTTTAAAATCTTGTCCTGAAACAGATTAATTCAATAGAAACATATAGCTTAACTCTTGGCGGTAATATTAATCGGCGATCGCCCTTATTTTCTAAATCGAATAAGTATTGATTCTGATTCTAAAATATTTAAATTTTTGGGAACATTTCTCTAACCTCTTCATTCTCAATCATTAACAGGACATGGAAGTGGAAATACAGTTTCCCAAATAGTCGAACAGCAGAAAATTGCACGGGCGATTACTTGGCGAAAAAAGTGTAGTAAATACTGACATAAATACCCGGTTTTCTCCGAGTCATCTGTCAATTAAAAACACCACAATATTACCCTGAATAATCTCTACAGGTGCTTCTACCAAAAGCAAAAAAATTAACCTGTGGAGTAAAAAGAATGGCAAACATAACAGGAACCCTGGGCCCCGATGTGATACCTGGAGTTTTACCAGACGGTCGCGTAATTGGGCTAGGAAACTTATTAGGTGACGACACTATCAGCGGGCTAGATGGAGATGATGCGATTATCGCACTAAGCGGAAATGACCTGATTTTCGGCGGCCCCGGCAATGATATTCTCAACGGCAATGAAGGCAATGACAGCATTTTTGGTGGCAAAGACAACGACCAAGTTTACGGTGGCAAAGGTGATGACTTAGTTAGAGGTGATATCGGCCGGGATAGTGTCTTTGGCAATGATGGCAATGACAGTCTTTTCGGTGGTAAAGATGATGACACGATGTTCGGTGGCAAAAACAACGATTTGCTGCTAGGCGACCTTGGCGACGACGTACTCTACGGCGACCTCGGTTCTGATACCATGAGCGGTGGTGGTGGAAATGACATTTTTGCGATCGGGCGAGTTGGCGACGGCAGGCCCACATCCACCACAGGCGGCCCCGGAGTTTCCGATGCTGATGTGATTACCGACTTTCGAGTTGCAGGAAACGATGTCATTCAACTGTTCGGTGGCATTCAATTCAGCGATTTGCAGTTTATTGATGGTACAGGATCTAATGGGATTGCGATCGGCAATACTCTGATTCGCGATATCGGCACCGGCGAGTATCTAGTCAACATCCAAGGCAAAACCGCAGCCGAACTTACCGCGAATCCAGCTTGGTTCCAATTAGCCGGATTCCCAACCCCGACCCCAGCACCAACTCCGACACCCGTTCTCGGTGCTGGCGTCTTAAACTTCAGCCAGCCTATTTACAGCGGCAAAGAAGGAGATATCGTGACTGTGAATGTCACCCGCACCGGCGACACTCAGGGCGCAGTATCGGCAAACTACATCATTACTCCCAGCGCAGTCAACGGCGCTACTCCCGACGACTACACAGCCGCACCCGCTCAGACAGTTAGCTTTGCAGACGGACAAACTGCGGCTCAAATCAGTTTCAATCTGAAATCTGACGGCTTAACAGAAGGAACTGAGACAGCGCTTTTGCAACTGCTGCCTCCGGTTGGTGGCGCGACTTTGGGCACTTTACCCGCAGCGATTTTTGGAATTTCTGACCAGCCGACAGTACCCGCAACGCCGACACCAACTCCTCCCGGCGGCATTCTCAACTTCAGCCAGCCTACTTTTAACGGCACTGAAGGCGGCAATGCTACCGTGCAAGTTACGCGCACCGGAGGCAGTCAAGGCGCAGTCTCTGTCAACTACACTGTCTCTCCGGGCGGAGCTAACGGTCAAGCTAGCCCCGCTGACTACAATGTGGCGCAGCCCCAAACGGTAAGTTTTGCTGACGGCGATACCTCGCCCAAGACTATCAGCTTTAATCTCGTGGCTGACGGTATCGCTGAGGGAACTGAAACGGCGATTTTGCAGCTTCAGGCTCCCGTAGGCGCTGCGACTCTCGGCACTCTACCTGCAACTATTCTGGGGATTTCTGACGTGTTGGTGGCGCCGACTCCGACTCCTTTTCCGACTCCCACACCTGCGCCGACTCCGACGCCTGCGAGTGTTTTTCAATTCAGCCAGCAGAGTTACACGGTGAATGAAGGCGGTGTGGCTACAATTAACGTTACTCGATCGGGCGGGACTGGTGCTGCGACGATCGGCTACGCTACTGTTGACGGTTCGGCATTATCTAGTGGGACTGCACCTGATTACACTGTGGCTGCGGGTTCCCTGAACTTTGCTCCGGGGCAAAATAGCGCTAGCTTCACGATTTCGGCTCTGAGCGACATGATGCTGGAATCGCCAGAAACGGTGAATTTGGTGCTCAGCGGTGGCAATGTCGGCAGCAATCCATCAATCCTGACGATTCTGGATGTGCCGCCCGTCCCAACTCCGACACCGACTCCTTTTCCGACTCCAACACCTTTTCCAACTCCGACGCCTGCGCCGACTCCGACGCCTGCGCCGACGCCGACTCCGGGTCAAAACACGTTTTTCTTTAGTGCGGCGACTTACAGCGTCAACGAAGGGAGCACAGCTCCGATTACGATCAATCGCGGTGGCGACCTTTCTGTGCCCGCAACGATTTTGTTCCGCACAGGCGACGGTACTGCTCTAGCTGCGGGCTCTCAACCGGATTACACGGCTGTAGTTCAAGCGGTGAATTTTGCACCCGGACAAGCTAGCGTGCAAGTTCCGGTTCAAACTTTATTTGACAGCCTCACAGAGCCTACTGAGACGGTGAATTTGTTCTTGAGCGGCGGTACTTTGGCGAGTCCTTCAGCAGCGGTTTTGTCGATAATTGATACTACTGCTGTGCCTCCTACTTTCTTCTCCTACGGTTCGTCTCCTGGTTCTGTGGCTGACGGTGCTGCTGGAAGTTTCACGATTAACCGCAGCGGCAATACTGGGGTTTCAAGTTCGATCGACTTTTTGATTGTTGCTCCTGGTGGCGGTCAACCTGTGAACAATGTAGATTTCAATATTGTCGGGCCATTTGCTGCGAAACCCTCTGGTGGTGCGGTGAACTTTAATCCCGGTCAAACTAGCGTCACTCTCACATTGAATAATGCTCCTGGTTTGACTGGCGGTGTGGTGAATCTAGGTTTTGGCCCAGGATCGATCGGCGCTCCAGCATCCACTGCAATTACTCTACTTTAAGACTGTTAGTAGGGCAAGTAATCCTTGCTCTACTAATATATCTGCAAGTAGTTAAATGTTTTTTGAATAAGCTTTGCCATCTAAATTTTTCCTCTTGTTGCCACTCCGTTTGGGGCGGTTTTTTTTATGGTAAATTTAGATAAGTTTCCAACAAGGAGAATAGTTATGTCTGTTCAGACACAAAGACGGCTATTTACTGTGAAAGAATATCACCTGATGAATGAGGCTGGCGTTTTTGGTGAAGATGACCGAGTAGAACTTATAGAAGGAGAGATTATTCAAATGGCTGCAATTGGTACTCGTCACGCGACTTGTGTGCGGCGACTGATCCGACAGTTTCGCCAACTTCCAGAAGAAAGTGCTATTTTGGATGTTCAAAACCCAATTCAGTTAACTGAACGTACCGAGCCTCAACCAGATGTTTTATTGCTGGAACCTCGTGCTGACTACTACGCCACAGCACATCCAATACCGTCAGAAGTTTTGCTATTAGTTGAAGTTTCTGATAGCACTATTGATTTCGATCGCAATGTGAAAGTAGCTAACTATGCTCGTTCTGGGATTCAGGAAGTTTGGTTGTGGGATCTTGAGGCTAATTGTTTGGAAGTTTACCGCGATCCGACGGAAAATGGCTATACTTCAATCCAAAGATTTGAGCGGGGAGAAATTGTTTTACCTCTAGCTTTTCCTGATTTTCAAGTGAGTGTTAATTTAATCTTGGGTTAGGATGCTTTAGCAGTAACTAGAATATTAGAAGCAAAAATAAGTAAACTTAGGCTAACCACCAAAAAAAGGAGAATAGTTATGTCTGTTCAGACTCAAAAACGGCTATTTACTGTACAAGAATACCATCTGATGAGTGAAGCTGGTGTTTTTGCTAATCATGAACGAGTAGAACTTATAGAAGGAGAAATCATCCAAATGGCTGCTATTGGTACTCGTCACGCAAGTTGTGTAAAGCGCCTGAACCGCCGTTTTAGCGTGATTCCAGAAGAGATTGCTATTTTGGGTGTTCAAGACCCAATTCAGTTAACGGAAAGAACTGAGCCTCAGCCAGATGTTGTATTGCTCCAACCTCGTGCTGACTACTACGAAACAGCACATCCAATCCCGTCAGAAGTATTGCTGTTGGTAGAAGTTTCTGATAGTACGGTTAATTTCGACCGTGATGTGAAAGTACCTAACTATGCACGTTCGGGGATTCAGGAAGTCTGGTTGTGGGATTTAGAAGCTAATTGTTTGGAAGTTTACCGCGATCCGACGGCAAATGGCTATACTTCAATCCGAAAATTTGAGCGGGGAGAAATTGTTTCACCTCTAGCTTTTCCTGATTTTCAAGTGAGTGTTAATTTAATCTTGGGTTAGGACGATTGGCTGCTATGTGCGATCGCCAATTCAGGAAGTTTGGCTAGTAGATTTAGTTGAAAATTGTTTGGAAGTCTACCGTCAGCCCGGCCCGAACGGTTATAGTTTAATGCTCAAGTTTTGGCGTAGTCAACAAGTTGCGCCGCTGGCTTTTCCTGAGTTTGAAGTTAGCGTTGATTTTATATTGGGTTAGACAAATCGCGCTTCGATCAACATAAATTTTGACAATTTTTATAAGATAAATAGACCTCTTGTAAAAATCCTTTTCATCAATTCATGGGACGGGCTCTCCGGCCCATCCCACAAGAAAAAATAAATCTTGTGGGATGGGCCGGAGAGCCCGTCCTAATTATTTTTGCAAGAGGTCTAATGTGCTCGGTGTCGAAAAGATCGATCGCACTTACTATCTTCCCATCTCCTCACCCCATCCCCCTTATTAAGATTTCCTTAATTGCTTCGATCGGGTACAGACATCAGTGCTACCATTAACAGCTTAGCTAGGGGTGCCCGAAAATCCGGGCTGAGAAAACACCCTTAGAACCTGAGTCTGGGTAATACCAGCGGAGGGAAGCTGTTTATCAAGGTAATAAGATATGCGTACCGAATGGATCGCTAAGCGTAGCGGGCAGAGCAATGTTAGTCAAATGCACTACGCTCGCCAAGGTGTGATTACTGAAGAAATGCACTACGTTGCTAAGCGAGAAAATCTCCTGCCAGAGTTGATTCGCGCAGAAGTAGCCCGTGGAAGGATGATTATTCCGGCTAACATCAATCACACGAATTTGGAACCGATGGCGATCGGCATCGCTTCCAGATGCAAAGTGAATGCTAATATCGGTGCTTCTCCCAACTCTTCTAATATGCAAGAAGAAGTTGACAAGTTAGTATTAGCAATCAAATACGGTGCTGATACCGTGATGGACTTGTCCACCGGTGGTGGTAATCTGGATGAAATTCGGACTACGATTATCAAAGCTTCAACAGTGCCGATCGGCACAGTGCCGATTTATCAAGCACTAGAAAGCGTTCATGGTAACATGGAAAGTCTGACCGCCAATGACTTTCTGCATATCATTGAAAAACACGCTCAACAAGGCGTAGATTACCAAACTATTCACGCCGGAATTCTCATTGAGCATCTGCCATTAGTGAGAGATCGGCTGACTGGAATTGTCTCTCGCGGCGGTGGCATTTTGGCCCGGTGGATGCTACATCACCACAAACAAAATCCCCTTTACACTCACTTTAACGACATCATTGAAATCTTCAAAAAATACGATGTTTCGTTTAGTTTGGGAGATTCTCTGCGGCCCGGTTGCACCCACGATGCGTCAGACGCAGCTCAATTAGCTGAACTCAAAACTTTGGGACAATTAACTCGAAAAGCTTGGGAACATGACATCCAGGTAATGGTGGAAGGCCCAGGCCACGTACCGATGGATCAAATTGAGTTTAATGTCAAGAAACAAATGGAGGAATGTTCCGAAGCACCTTTCTATGTTTTGGGGCCGTTGGTGACAGATATTGCTCCCGGTTATGACCATATCACATCGGCGATCGGCGCGGCGATGGCTGGTTGGTACGGTACCGCAATGCTCTGCTACGTGACGCCGAAGGAACACCTCGGTTTACCGAATGCTGAGGATGTCAGAAACGGGCTGATTGCCTACAAAATTGCGGCTCACGCTGCTGATATTGCACGGGGTCGTCCGGGTGCGCGAGACAGAGATGATGAACTCTCGAAAGCGCGTTACAATTTCGATTGGAACCGTCAATTTGAGCTGTCATTAGATCCAGAACGGGCAAAGGAATATCACGATGAAACTTTGCCAGCAGATATTTACAAAACTGCTGAATTCTGTTCGATGTGTGGCCCTAAATTCTGTCCGATGCAGACTAAGGTTGATGCCGATGCTTTGACTGAATTGGAGAAGTTCTTGGCTAAGGAACCTGTCGCGCAACGCTAACCCGATTGATTGGTAGGGCGGGCATTTCCCGCCTTACTTACCCAGAGTAATTTGGAATGATTTAACCGCAGAGGCCGTAGAGAGCGCAGAGAAAGAGAAGAGAGAGATGAATAATTCTGATGCCAACGGATTTGATATCAATTCCGGTCACATCGGCATGATATGGAGGAGACGGCAGTGCCGTGTCCCTACCCAAAATAGTATTGTAGGGACACGGCACTGCCGTCTCCTGATTTCCAGTAATATTAATTCTGATGCCAATGGATTTGATATCAATTCCCTGATTGATGCCGATCAAACTGCATTTTTGAGAGGAACTCGCTTGGCAGAATACAAGACATTCTGGATAACTTCTTCAGCAACAGCTTTGACTACATTAACACTCACACTATTTCCCATTTGATGATAGGCTTTATCATCATTGGAATGCAGACTAAAACTATCTGGAAAACCCTGTAAACGCGCGGCTTCACGAGGAGTAATTCTGCGAACTCTATCATTATGGTAAACTCCTAATCTATTGGCATCGCTAGCAACAACTGTGACAGAAATCTTAGCTGGATCGAGAAACTTATATACTTCAAAGGAAAAGTTACCTGATACAGGTTTGTAAAGTTGATTGTTCCGTTGCAGATACTTTTTTGTTACCAGGGAGTCCAGAATTTCATCGAGATTAGGATGAGCAAAAAAAGTAGCTATTTGCTCTTTAGTTAAAAGCTTCCCATCTTGGTGGTGTCCAAATTCTTTATTGCGCCTTTTTAATATAAAAAGATTCATCAATTCAATTTCGTCCAAACTGCACTCGCCTCGCAAACCCAATTCCCAAGAATGAATCGAATTGCCGCCACGATAGTCAATTAGCCGCATTCCGTGCAGTCGGCTGAAATCATTGTTAACGATTTGTTTTAATGCGTTGACAAATTCTGGCGAACAATTATATTTTGCATCTGGATTATCTTCTAATATATCTGCAACTGTGACAGGTTGACTTAAGGGATAAAATAACGAGAGTTGTTGATAGTTAGAGGAATGGGAATCTTTTGGCCCTAAGTCTGAAACTAACCGAAATTGTGGCGAAGCATTTAAAACTCCTACTAGGTAAACTCGGACGCGGTTCTGAGGTAAACTAAAGTTAGAACTGTTGAGTACAAAGTAATCGAAGCTATAACCTCGGCTGGTCATTTCACCTTTGATAGTTTCTAGGGTTTGTCCGCTGTCGTGGGAGACGAGTCCTCGCACATTCTCGAAAATAAATGCTTGAGGTTTGAAAGTGTCAATCAGTCTTACAATCTCGAAAAATAGCGTGCCTCTGGTGTCTCCAAAGCCTGCTTTTTTGCCTGCGTAGGAGAAGGATTGGCAGGGAAATCCTGCTAGTAAAATTTGATGTTCTGGGAGTTTGTCAATTAGTCGGATGTCGCCTGAAGGTGTGTCACAAAAATTGGTCTGGTACACTAATTGAGCGTCGGGATTGATTTCGCTACTTAATACGCATTCTGTTTCCAAATTCAAGGAACGAGCAGCGGCTTCAAAGGCTAATCTCATGCCGCCTATTCCTGAGAATAAGTCAATGAAACGAATTTTTTGCATGGCCATAAAGTAGACGGGTCAAAACTGATATGTTATACCAAATCTGATAGCATCGGAATGATTAAACCGCGAAGACACGTTCCCCGTAGGGTTCCCGAAGGGTAGAGCGCGAAGGAAGAACAGCATCTTCTTCTTTCCCCCCTTGGGGGGGTTCTTCCTTCGCGTTCTTTGCGCCTTCGTGGTTCATTTAATCTTACGACCTATTAGCCATCCACTTTTGCAGATCCTCAATCGTAAAAACCGCCTCAAATTCCAATCCAACAGAGCGATAAAACTCGGCCCCACCTTGCTCTCGATCGATCAGAGACAAAATGCGATCAACCTTATAACCCGCACCCCTCAGCCTTTCCACCGCCTGCATCGCCGACTTACCCGTCGTCACCACATCTTCCAAAACCACCACATTCGCACCCTCAGACAGCGTTGGGCCCTCAATATACGCCATTGTCCCGTGTCCTTTGGCTTCCTTTCGGACAATTAAAGCTGGTATCGGTCGATCGCCCAAAGCCGAAACTACACTCACCGCAGTTACCATAGGATCGGCACCCAAAGTCAAACCAGCCACAGCCTCCACATCCGCCGACAGCATCGATAACAGCAACTTTCCCGTCGCCAAAGCACCTTCAGGATGCAGTGTCACCGGTTTGCAGTTAATGTAATAGGAACTTTGTTGTCCCGAAGACAGCACAAAATCGCCTTCTTTGTACGCAAATTCGCACAGCAAATCCAAAAGTTGATCGCGCAACACCTTTAAATCACCAGTATTCATAACTTAACCCTTGTACAAAACACAAATAATCCGCCGATAATCAGTTTATATTGGAACCGTAATTAACCTAGAAGCTTAAAATCATGGGTCAAAACTTAAAAAACCTGAGTAGTATGTTGATCATCGCGATCGCATCTGCCACATTAGCATCCGTCAAACCAGCCCAAGCAGAACCTATTAGATTACAGCCCGTCGCCGACAGCTTTAACCGACAATTTTTCGAGGCATCTGGTGACTTTTACCACAACGTCAGCTTGCAAGGTTACTTTGGTGACTATCTAGGTATCGGTTCCCCCAGCGGCGTCGTTGCCTTTCCCGAAAAAGAAATCGAGCGGGATGCCAGCCGCATCAACGGCATCTACCGGCGAGTAATGCAGCGCCAAGTTTCCAGCGATCCAATTCTCCGCGTCCCGGATGCCGTCAATCCCTTCGATTCCTCAGTCATGGCGCTGCCTCCTGCTTGCCAGCTAGCACCTCAAGCCAGCGGTTGTTTCGCTCCAGGAACCCCAGCCCAAGATCAGTTTGTACCTCAACCTCAGAGACAGCAGCAACAGTCAGAGGCAGTTCCAGGCCCCGTCAGAGGACTTTATCAAGTGTCGCCGGCTGGTGGAAATTAATTGCCAGTTCGGAATTAATATTGCCCACAGTCAGGAAACGACCTCGTGCCGTTTCCCTACAATTAATCGGGCGATAGTTATATCAATTCCGGTTGCATCGGAATTAATATCACCGGAAATCAGGACACGGCAGTGCCATGTCCCTACAATTAATCGAGGTAGGGAAACGGCACTGCCGTGTCCTCTATATCCTTCCGGCGCAGCCGGAATTGATATTACATCGCAAGTGCGAGCACTCCGGGCGTCCCGCCTCGCAAGCTACGATTATTTTGGGGCGCAAGAAACGGCACTGCCGTGTCCTCGATCCTCGTAGGGACACGGCACTGCCGTGTCCCTACTTGAGAAACTACAAACTTAGGATGAAACAATGCTACCGTCAGGCATGATTGTTTCTTTCAAATAAGCGCCGCTCAGATTAGCTCCGGTCAAGTTCGCTCCTCTGAGATTTGCCCTGGTCAAATTTGCCCCTCTCAGATCAGCTTTGCCGAGGTTTGACCAGCGCAAATCGGCCGCGCTCAACTCTGCAAAACTGAGATTTGCTCTAAAAAGATATGCTCCAGTAAAGTGAGCTTCACCGAGGTTAGCTTTAGAGAAATTAGCTGCGTAAAAATGTGCTTCAATCAATTCGGCTTGAGTGAGATTGGCTTGACTGAGATTAGCATGATTGAAGTTAGCGCCGATCGCATTAACTCGAAACATCACCGCACCCGTTAAATTCCCATCTCCAAAATCGGTTTGTTGGAGATTGGCACCACTGATATCCGCCCCAATTAAATTAGCGTCGCTCAAATCAGCTCCCATGAGGTCTGCTTCTCGGAGGTTACTTCCAGTTAAATTGGCTTTAATTAAGTTAGTTTCGAGCAGTTGTGTTCCAGCAAGATTTGCTAAACTGAGGTTGGATTCGGCGAGGTTGGCAGAAATTAATTTAGCCTTAAATAAGTCTGTTTTAAAAAAATTGGATCGCCAAAGATACGCACCTCTGAGATTTGCTTCTCGGAGGTTAGCTTCGCTTAGATCCGGTTCGAGAGTTGGGTTGAGATTTCTCCAGTCAATCCAACTAACTGCACCTTTTTTCAGCAGTGCTAAATGCTGTGTATTTGCCATAATTGCATCTCCTTTAAGGGCTATTCCTTGCGGCCAAAAATTGCTGGATTATCTCGCCCAGCCACACCTTCAATTGCCGCAATTGCTGCCTGGGAACCTGCTATAATATCCCGTTCTGCTCCGCCGAGGTAAAGCCGTCCAAAACTACCTACAGCCTGAACCTCTAGGATGTTAATAGATGCGCCTTTTTCGGCTTCATTTGCCGCTAGTGCTGCATAGGCGGCTGGTTCTACTTCTAAGACGTAAAGCGTTTGTCCCGCCAGCAGCAACTGTCCGCGGCGGGTGCGGTTGATTAATTGCGTTTGGTGCGGGTCAATGTTGCGAATAATTTGGCTGGAAATCACCCGCGGTTTGATACATTCTTCTCTGCGGACTCCGATGAATTCTAGAATCGCTTTCCCCGCGGCCCTGGTTTCCCCCTGCTGGCCCGAATGCACTTCCAGAAGGCCGTACAAGCGTTCAACTATCTGCACTCCAGGGCGCACGGAGGCGGATTTGAGGGCGACATCGGTAATTCGGTTAATTTCGATACCGGGCGAGATTTCTATCCACAGCGACGCATCCCCAGGTAGTGGCAAGAATCCGGCGGCGATTGTGCCGATGTATGCTGCGTGCTGTGGCTGTAAGTTGTCTAGAAAGACGTAGCTGCGTAGCTCTATGCCCAAAAGTTTTTATCTCCGTCGATCAAGTTCCAAGTGTTGTCTGTGCAATATCTGAGTTTACCTTTTTTTGTCAACAGTACATTGTCTGTATGATTGTTGACTGTTGACTGTTGACTGTTGACTGTTTGAACAATACCGATGGGGCCGGAAACGATATGAGATACTACCCGTGAAGTGACGTTTTGGGCTTTGCGAGCCATGTTTAATTTCGTGCGGCTGCTAAAAATTGGATATCAATCTGTAGTAATAGGTGGAATTTAGCAATGTTTACTGCTACAGGTGGATTTAACTTTAATAGCCGATCGCTAAAGTGGTGATAGTTAAAGAACTTTGCCAACAGAGAGCATTTGAATTATGAAACGTTCTGACTTATCCAAAGCAATCGGTGCAGGTATTATAGCTGCTGGTTTAGCGATTGCACCAGCTCATATGCCTGCTTCGGCTCAGACTAATACAGCTCCCGGTACTAACAGCACCACCACCACAACTCCTCGCTCCGATGTCTACAATGCCGAGACAAATCGCGATTTTGATTGGGGATGGTTGGGCTTGCTCGGCTTATCTGGTTTGCTCGGTTTGATGCCCAAAAAACGCGAAGAAAATGTCCGCTATACAACTACAACGGGCGATCGCGATCCAGCAGTTCGCACCGATTACCGCTAACAATCGAGTCTTAGGGCTGTGGACATGATGCAGGGACAGGATGTTTTAACCTGTCCGAATAGCGCTAATAATAATCAAAAAACCTCCATCTGTGAGGTTTTTTTGTTGGATAGAAGAAGGAAGAAGTCATATCAATTCCGCTCTTCATCGG
>Ga0123336_10002150_pt1 | contig 17391 bp, 17 predicted proteins | sample SSSSmetaG_FD_96466 | JGI IMG/M metagenome (GOLD analysis project Ga0123336, IMG submission 96466) | Glacier valley bacterial and archeal communities from Borup Fiord, Nunavut, Canada, to study Microbial Dark Matter (Phase II) - ​SSSS metaG | ecosystem: Environmental > Aquatic > Freshwater > Ice... | reverse complement strand
GCATCAACCGACCTACAGGTTCCCACGCATCCCAACGATGTCAGGTTTGCTGAAAAGCTGTTGCATTGCGGCCAGCAGCCTGGCTACCCGCGCAGCGAAGCCGCCACAAGCCGCGCAAGATGCCGGCCCAAGCACGCGTGGAGCGTGCCGATGGCCTTCTCACGGTCCGATCGGGGGGTCCGCTCCAGGTCTATCGCACCGTCATTGGCCCAGCCTCGCATCAAGTCGAAGCGGTGGAACAGCACTACCCCCGGCATCGCCGCGACCTGCTGCAAGGCTTGAAAATAGGGATCAAGGTTGGAGTTCGTCTGCAGGAACCGGCTATACTGCGGGTCCACCAGCACCAGGTCCGCACCGGCCGCCTGTACCGCTTGTGCGCCATCCGACAGGATTTGGCCGAACTCGCCGGGCGGCAGGTTCCGGACCGCCTCCACGGTGCCAGTCTGCCAGATCACCATGTCGTAATGCTTGGCAGCCAGTTCCTTGTGCAGCAATTCCAGCATCTCGGACGCCAGCAGGCCGCGCCCGCCACGCACCGTCACCTGCACGTCAAGCCCGGGCACCAGCGTGCGGAGCTGCTTTGCCATCTGCAAAGGGAATGCACGCTCGGACGGTGGGGTAGAGATCAGGCTGCTTGCCGGCGGAGTGCCGCTGAATGCGCCAGCCAAGGATTGCGCCGTCAGCGTGCCCGGCGCCAGGCTGGCTTCCGGCCCGAACATCGTCGCCGAGCCAACGGCCAAGACATCCAGGTGCTTGGCCGCCTGCAGCCGCGCGCCGACATGGCTCAGGTCGTCCGCAAGCCCCGGCATCTCGTCACGCATTGGGCACGGGTCACCAGAACCACCGGCTTTGGCGGGTTGCGCCAAAATCAGTGCCGCTGCAACCCAAGCGAGACACGTCAGCTTCTTTATCATGTCACCCCTGCACTACCAGCATGGGACACCTCGGGCAAGTCCAACCGGGCTCGCCGTCCTTTATTCTTGTACCATGACGCCAGCCCGCCGACCGCGATCAGCGCTGCCGTGCCGATCAGGTTCACCGCCGCCATTGTCAACCACCCGTCGAACTCCTCCATCGCCAGCCGCGCCAGGAACGACAGGAAGATGCCAGCGCAGAACACCGGCAGCGAGTGCTGGCCGCAGATGATGACCGGGTGGGCTGCCGCGCTGCGCAGCCAAGCCGCCGTTTTCGGCACCAGGCGGGACACCAGCCAGGCCAGGGCCAGGATGGACAGCAGCCGCATCGGGTGCAGCCCCTCCTTGTCCACCGCCACCAGGGTACGCGCCGCGGTGGCCAGCACCTTCGCCTCGATCTCCGGGTACGGCCACACAGCCCATAGCAGCACCAGCCCCGCCACCAGTATCGCGGCGGCGGCAGCGTCCAATGCCTTCCGGCGCACGGGCAGCCGCGGCGGCGCATAGGACAGGATGGCACCGATCACAAACAGGAACTGCCAGGCGATCGGATTGAAGTACCAACCCCCGCCCGTCCACGACGGGAAGTTGATCCCTGTCACCCGCACGGCCGCATAAACGGCAAAAGACAGCAGGAACAGCACCCGCGGCCACCGCAGCAGCGGCAGCAGGAGGGCAAACCACGCCAGCAGCGCCACGTACATCGGCAAGATGTTCAGGTAGGCTGGCTGGAAGCTGAGCTTCAGCGCCTCCAGCATCGCGCGGTACGGCGCTTCCGCCAGCACGTCCAAGTGAATCTCGTCCAGGTATTCAGACCGGTCCAGCGCATTCGCCGAGTAGGACACCTGGGCGGTGAACACCACGAACAGGAAGATATGGGCGATATACAGCGTCCAGGCCCGGCGCATCACGTCCGCCCCCGCGAACAGCCACCCGTCCCGGTCCATGCTGCGCCCATAGGCCAAGCCCGCCGCATATCCCGCCAGCAGCACGAAGATCTCGGTCGCGTCGCACAAGGCGAAGTTGCGCAGGCTGAACTGGGCGATCCAGTTGGCCGGGATGTGGTCCACGAAGATCCACCACAGGGCGACGCCGCGGAACAGGTCAACACGCAGGTCGCGGCTGGTTTCAGGTGACGCCATGCAGCCTCCCGCGCCAGGAGCAGGCAAGCGCGCAGCGCCTACATGGGCACGCCGGACCCGGCGTGACACCCTATGCCGCGCCGCCAAGCCGTTGCAAAGTACTACTCCCCAACGAGGCTTGCAGCGAGTTCCTCGACATCTTGGCTCGCAGGGCAGTTCGGGTGGCGCGTCAGCAGCGGCGCCTGCCGCCGGATCGCCTCGCCCACGTGCGGATCCCGGCGCACGTAGCCCGCCAGCGCCGGCGCCCGCCCCAGGAAGGCCGTGCACGCCTGGCCCAACGCCGCCGCCGTCCGCGCGCCCGCGGCCGGGCTGGTCACCTGGTTGACCACCAGGCGCGCGTCGCCGCCGGGCCGGTCCGCGGCATGCAGCTTCAGGGCGGCATAGGCATCCGTCAGGCTCGTCGGCTCCTCGGTTGCGACCACCAGCATCGTGTCCGCCCAGGCCGCCATCCGCCGCACCGGCCAGTCCAGCCCCGCCCCCAGGTCCAGCAGGACATGGCTGTACTTCGCCGCCAGCCCGCCCAGCCCAACCAGCAGCCGCTCCACCCCTGCGGCGTCCAAGGTGGACAGCGCGCCGGAGCCGCTGCTGCCCGCCAGCACGTCGAACCCGCCGGGCGCGAACCGCTCCACCGCCTGCGCCATCCCGACCCGGCCGGACGCCACCGCCCCCAGGTCGTGCCGCGGCTGCAAGCCAAGCTGCACGTCCACGTTCGCCAACCCCAAATCCGCGTCGAACAGCAGCACTCGCCGCCCTCGCCGCGCCAGCGCGTGCGCCAGGGTCGTCGCAAACCAGGTCTTGCCCACCCCGCCCTTGCCGGACGCGATGGCGACGGTGCGCCCCAGGGCTGGCATCGCCGGGTCGGCCGGAACGGGACGCAAGGCGGCTTGCATGGTCATGCGGCATCCCGGAGGTATTGGGGTCGGCCCGGCCCGGCTTGCAGCCGGTCCGCCAGGTAGGAAGGGGTCAGCAGGCGCAGGCCGTCCGCGGCGCCGGGGCCGACCCCGGCCTCCGTCAGCATGTGCCGGGCCGCGGCGGTCAGCACACCGCCCAGGCGCCGCGCCAGGTCAAGCCGGGTCGGGATCAGCAGGGTCGTCCCGGCCTCGGCAAAGGCGTCGGCCAGGTCTGCGGCCTCCGCCGGGTCCAGCCCGGCCGGCAGCACCAGCACCATCGTCGCCCCGGCGGAGGCGGCCAGGCCCGCCAGCTCCTCCCGCTCGTGCGGGTCGAACGGGTCTATCCCCGGCGAATCAATCAGCGCCGGCGCCTTGCCCTCCCGCCGGGCCAGTGCGCGGGACAGCGCCACCGGCTCGTCCGCCACCAGCAGCGGCAGGCCGAGCACCCGTGTGAAGGCTGCCAACTGCTCCGCCGCGCCGGCCCGGCGGCCGTCCGCGGTCACGACCAGCGGCGGCGTGCCGGCGAGGGTCAGGCGCGTGGCCAGCCGCGCCGCCGTCAGCGTCTTGCCCGCGCCCGGCGGACCCGTCAGCAGCAGCGGCGGCGCCTCCGGCCCAACCGGCAGCGCGCCGAAGCGGAACGCCGCGGCCAGGGTGTCCGCCAGGGCGCCAACCTCCAACCGCGGATGCAGCGCCGCTGGGACGCCGTGCCACGCCAGCCAGGACGACGGCGGCGCAGCCGGCACTAGCGGGGCGGCGGGGGCAGCATCGCCTTCCAGCGCCGCCGTCACCTCCACTCCGTCCGAAACCCGCCGGGTGGACAGGATCAGCGCGTCCGCACCCAGCTCCCGTCGCACCAGCGCGATGGCCGCATTCACCGTGGGTGCCCGGAACATCTTCAACCGCATGGGCGCATGATGGCGCACAAGGCTTACCTACGGGTTAGCGCGTCGCAGGCCCGTAGGCTTAGGATGCACGCCGGCTGGTGCCGGCCCGTGGGCTTGGGATGCGCGCCGGCTGGTGTAGGCTCGCCGGATGGAAAACCACGAATCTGTCCTGGCGGTTGACCTCGGCCGCAGCCGCTGCCGCGCCGCGCTGTGGGACGGCGCCGGGCGCCGCACGGCGGAGGGCGCAGGAGCGCCCGGCCTGGCCTCCTCCGGCGGAGCCGACGCCGCGCTGGCTGCAATCCTCGCCGTCGCCCGGCCCCTTCTGGATGGGGCCGGCGTCACCGCCGTGTCGGCCGGCGCGGCCGGTGCCCTGTCCGCCCCTGCCGCCGCCGCCGCCCTGGCCGAACGGATGTGCGCCGCCCTGCCCGCCCGGCGCACCGTGGTTGGCAGCGACGCCGCCGCCGCCCATGCCGGCGCGTTGGGCGGCGGACCCGGCGTGGTGCTGTCCGTCGGCACCGGCGCCGTCGCGCTCGCGCTCGGTATGGACGGCACGCACCGCCGGGCGGACGGTGCCGGGCCATGGCTGGGCGACGAGGGCGGCGGCGCATGGCTCGGACTGCGCGGCCTCCGCGCCGCCCTGCGCGCATCGGAGGGCCGCGGACCCGCCACCCGGCTGATGGACGCCGCCGCCCGCTTCGGCCCCTTGCCCCGCCTCGCAGCCGTGCTGGAGGGTGACGCCGACCCTGCCCGCCTTGCCGCGGCCTTTGCCCCGGACGTCGCCGCCGCCGCAGCAGACGGGGACGCCGTGGCCGCAGCCCTGCTGCACCGTGCCGTGCAGGCCCTGGCCGCCACGATGCGCGCCGCCGCCGCCGGGCTGCCGCGCCCGGTGCCGGCGGCAGTCGTGGGCGGGTTGGCCACCGTGCTCGGCCCCATGTTGCAGGCCGCGCTGGCCGTGGACGGCTTCACCTTCGCCGCCGCGCCCGGCGACGCCCTGGACGGCGCGCGCCTGCTGCTGCACCCGGATACCCCCTGGGCCACCGGCCTCGCCCATGCGAGCGCAGCGCCCACTTCAGCGCCGGACATCCTGGCACCCAAGACCACTGGCCCCGCCGAAGCGGCAACATCTCCCGCCGCTACCCCTGCCGCCGCCGCGCCCGACATCCTGGCAGCCAAGGCCGCCAGCCCCGCCCAAGCGGTCGCACCGGCCTCCGCCACCCCTTTCGCAGGCCTGGACATCCCGGCAACCAAGACCGCCGGCCCCGCCCAGACAGTCATGCCGCCCGCCACCCCCGCCGCCGCGCTCGACACCCTGGCGACCGAGGTCCCCCGCCCCGGCCTCGACGACCTGGACCAGCGCACCCCTGCCGACATCGTCCACCTGCTGATCGCCGCCGAGCGCACGGCCGGCGCCGCCCTGTCCCGCGCCGCCCCCGCCCTGGCCGCCGCCGCCGAGGCCATCGCCGCACGCATGACGGCCGGCGGACGCCTGTTCACCCTGGGCGCCGGCACCCCCGGCCGCCTCGCCGTGCTCGACGCTGCCGAACTGCTGCCGACCTTCAACGCCCCCCCGGGCCTGGTGATCCCCCTCCTCGCCGGCGGCCTAGACGCCCTAGTGCGCCCGGCCGAGGGCGCGGAGGACGACCCCGACGCCGCCGCCGCCGCCCTGGACGCGCACGGGCTGCGGCCCGGCGACGCCGTGGTCGGCATCGCCGCGTCCGGCCGCACGCCCTACGTCGTCGGCGGCCTGCGCCACGCCCGCACGCGCGGTGCCCTCGCCGTCGCCGTGGTCAACAACCCCGGCAGCCCCGCCGCTGCCGCCGCCGACCTGGCCGTCGAGGTGCTGACCGGACCCGAGACCATCGCCGGCAGCACCCGGATGCTGGCGGGCACGGCGCAGAAGGTCGTGCTCAACATCCTCAGCACCACGGCGATGATCGCCCTGGGCCGCACCTACGGCCCTTGGATGGTGAACTTGCGCGCCACCAACGCCAAGCTGCGCCGCCGGGCGCTGCGGATGGTGTGCACGATCACCGGCGCCACGGAGGATGCTGCCGCCGCCGCGCTGGCCGCCGCGGGCGGCGAGGTCAAGCCCGCCCTGGTCGCCCTTCTGGCCGGCGTTGACCCGGCCGAAGCCACCGTGCGCCTGGCCCGCGCCAACGGCCGCGTCCGGGCCGCCCTGGCATGACCGCCTTCGCGCCCGTCTGGGCCGTGGGCCTGATGACCGGCACCGTCCTGGACGGCAACGTGGACATCGCCCTGATCCGAACGGACGGCGAGACCGTGCAAGCCTTCGGCCCCTGGACCCTTGCCCCTTACCCCGCCGGCATCCGCCCCTTGCTGCAACTCGCCCTGGACGCTGCGCGCGCCTGGGCGTTCGAAGGGCCGGAACCACCGGTGTTCGCCGAGGCCGAGGCCGCCCTGACCCGCGCGCAATCCGCCGCAGTGCAAGCCTTCCTGGCCAGCGCGCCAGCCGCAACCCTGGGCATCACCCCGTCCGTCATCGGCTTCCACGGCCAGACCGTCCTGCACCGTGCCCCCACCGCCGGGCAGCACGGCGCAACCCGGCAACTTGGCGACGGCGCGCTCATGGCGTCCCTGCTTGGCATCCCGGTCGTGCACGACTTCCGCAGCGCCGACGTGCGCGCGGGCGGCCAAGGCGCGCCGCTGTCGGCGTGCTATCATGCGGCCCTGTTGCGCGGCGCGGCGCCGGGTACGGCGGTGCTGAACCTGGGCGGCGTCGGCAACCTGACCTGGATGGGTCCGGACGGGGCGGGGCCGGGCGGGATGGGTCCAGGCAGGGCGGGTCCAGAACAGGTGAGTCCGGACACGGCGTTGATCGCCTTCGATACCGGCCCGGCCAACGCCCCGGTCAACGACTGGGTCGAGCAGCACACCGGCGGCGCCATGGACCGCGACGGCGCCCTCGCCAGCGCCGGCCGGGTGGACGAAGCCCGGCTGGCCCGCCTGCTGCGGCATCCCTACTTCGCCGCCCCGCCACCCAAGTCCCTGGACCGCTTCGGTTTCACCGCCGCCATGGCGGACGGGCTGAGCCTGCAGGACGGTGCGGCCACCCTAACCGCCTTCGCCGCCGCCGCGGTTGGCCGCGCCCTGGACGTGTTGCCGCACCGCCCCGCCCGCCTTGCCGTCTGCGGCGGCGGCCGCCGCAACCCCGCCCTGATGGACGCCCTCCGCTGCCGCACCGGCGCCGAAATCCTACCCGCCGAAGACCTCGGCTGGCGCGGCGACGCCATCGAGGCCGAGTGTTTCGCCTTCCTCGCCGTCCGCACCCTGCGCGGCCTGCCGATAAGCTTCCCCGGCACCACTGGCGTCCCCGCCGCGGTGGTGGGCGGGGTGCTGAACACTCCCAACCCGGCAGCGCGGCCGAAAGAAGGGTTTGCTAGCTGACGTGGGCCTTGAACGTTCCAATCCCACCGATCGATGCCAGGCCGGCTCAAATAGCCAAACCGACGTTCCCATCGGCTGGCCATGCTTGATGCCGCTCCTCTACAGCTGCGACCCGCCCAACATCGCAGCAGATTGAGACGCGGCCCCTTCGCTCGCACCCGTAAAGTTATGGTGCCCCTGGACGTCGCAACGACCGAGCCTGGTCAACGCAAGCGTAACCTGCTGGCGGACCTGTCTTAGCGGTCACAAATCGCTACCTGGTCCTGAACGAGTCAAGGGCGATTGAAGCCCATTCATTGCGGCTTGGATAATTCGGTACGCCCGCGCCTTCGTAGGCTCTGTCATAAAATAACAGCTCTTACTTTCTATTGATTAGTTAGCGATATCAATAATATGCATTTAATTGTCGACGCACTTATTTTATGACGGGCCCGTAGGACCGCTCGAAGGCTACGACGGAAGCCTCAAGCGTATAAGCCTTCTCAAGCGCCGAGATCGACCTCGCATAAGTGCCGTGCAGTTCCGACGAGAGATATCCGTAGTTTGCAGCATCTGTCTCCCAACCAAGCTTCCTCTTGTCGCACCAGGCCAGGAACGACTTGCGGCGGTCGCCCGTCCACTGCGCCCAGCCATACCCGCCTTTTCCCTCGGGTTGCCCGATCTCGTGCAGGGTGTGAAACCCAGCACACTCATGGCCCAGGTTGCCGACGATCCCGGCAGCCTGGATCTCGTTCAGGTCAAAGTCCCCAATAAGCCGATGCATCACATCAGGCGTCTTAGTCCTAAATAGGCTCCGGTCCACCATGTCGCGTCTCCACTCTGTTCCACCGCAACAGGATGCAAGCATGTTTTAACGCATATTGCAATGGTATGTTATCGTAATTAATCGTTGATGGTGCTACAGGGCCGTTCCGTCTCTGGACCTATGACGGGCATCGGTTCGTTCACGGCCCGCTCAAGTACCCCAGCACCCGCCCCGACCGCCCCGGCGCCGCTGCCTCCCGGAAAATCCGCAGCCGCCCGCCGTCCGGGAACACCACCACCTCCGCCCCTGGATTGCCGTCGGCCCCGGCTGGCCCCGGCACTGTCGGCACCGGCGCCCCCGCCCATACCGCCGCGATCAGCTTCGCATACTGCGCCCCACGCTCCGGCGTGAACGAATGATAGGCCGCCGCCGCCGCTGGCCACGTGCCCGTCCGCGCATATAGGCTACCCAGAAACCGCGCCGCATACGCCGCATTCACCTGCGGGTCGAACGCGGCCTCCAGCGAGCGGAACGCCGTGGGATGGTGCAGCAAGTTGACCTGCATGCACCCGACATCCGCCGACTGCACGCCCCTCGCCTGCAAGGCCTGCACGGCGGCAATGGCCGCGGCCTTGCTGGGATAGTAGGTGCCCGTGCCCTCCGCATTCACGGTCCACGGCCAGGGGCGCCGCGCGCCGCTGGCGGGATCGCGCCGTCCACTCTCCACCGTGCCGATGGCGGCCAGCAGGCCCGGGGCCGTATGTGCGCCGCGCTCTGCCACCTCGATGGCCCGGCCGCACGCGGCGCGGTCTGGGTCGGCCGGCGCGGCGCAGGCGCCATGGGATGCCAGCAAGCCAGTGGCTAACACGGCAGGAAGAAAGGTCCGCATCGCCCGGCATATGCCGGGCGCCGGGCCGGGCGGCAAGGCGGCCGGCAAAAGGGGCACCGTTAGAACGCCGCCCGGAACCGCTCCGGCAGGCGCCACAGCTCGTCCCCTGACAAGGACAGGTCCAGCTTGTAGACTTCCCCCTCCCGAGCCGCCCGGGACGCAACCAGCCGGTCCAGCCAGGGCCGCAGCGGCGGCGCATCCGGGTCCAGCCCGGCGTCCTGGCGCGGCAGGCCCGCAATAGCCCGCACCATCCCCGCAAACGCTGTGTCTGTCACCCGCTGGTGCCCGGCGATGTCTGGCGACGAGAACGCCTGCCCCCGCGTCCGCGCCAGCCGCCGCAGTCCCAGCCCCAAGTCCGCATACCGCATGTGCATCAAGTACAACCGGTCCAGCACCAGCGGCGCGTCGCAGCAATGAAACCCCGGCGCCCAGTGCACCACCTGCCGCACCAGCGCCGGCTTGCACATCGCCGCCGAGAACCGCACCCACTCCCGCTGCCGCCCAAACGGCGCAAGCGGGTCCAGCGCCGCCTCCTCGTCCGGCAGATGCTGCACGTCCAACCCGATCGCCGTCACCGCCGGATGCCCCACCGCGGCGGCATAGGCGCGCAGGTCCGGGTAGCGCGCGGGATCGGCCACCAGCAGCTCGTCCGCATCGGTATGCACCACCGCGTCGTAGCGCCCCAGCAGCTCCCGCACCGCCGCCGCCACCTGGTCCACCCGCCACCCGTCATCCAGCGGCGAGCGCGTCAGCCGCCGCACCGGCACCGGCAGCCCGTCCGTGCTGCCGTCGTCCGAGCCGTGGTCGAGCACCAGGCAGTGCTCCGCCCCGACCTGCCCGGCATAGTGCCGCGCCCAGGCCGGCGCCCAAACCGGTTCGTTGTAGGCCATCGTCACGGCGGCAAGCTGCATCGCCCCGGTATCGCCGCCGCCGCTTCGCGCCGCAAGGCGGGACTGCTACAGCGGCCCCACCCATCAGGAGGCCACCATGGCGAACACGAGCGACACCATCCTGCGGAAGGTCCTGGGCACGACCCTGCAAACCGGCGCCCTGCGCGCCGTCCTGTTGCTGGGCGCCTTCACCTTCGTCGGCGCGCTGGTCGCCTGGATCATCCGCTAGGCAAACCTCCGGCGGCCCGCATGGAGTATAGGCGGACCACGAGGGAGACGGCCAAGACGTGGCGACCGCGCAGGCGAGGTTTGGTGCCGGGTTCGCCCAGCAGCCTCCTACGCGGTCCGGCGGGTCATGCGGCGGCGCAACTCCGCCAACTCGGCGCGGGTCGCCTCGATGTCCTCCGCCGGCACCTCTGGCCGCGGCTCCGCATCCGCCGGGTTGCGCCGTCCCATGCGGGCGCGGTCCACCTGCCCCGGGGCGGGATCGGACGCCGGGATCGTCACCAGGTGCGCGCCAGTCGTGTCAGGAGAGTCGTTCATGCCACAGGTTCAACCTCCAGCCCTTGGCCTCCCGAGGTGGTGACGAGGCGGCAGGTGCCGACCCAGGGAGTATGCATCAGCACGAGGGCATCTTGCAGCACTTCCCCAACAATGCGGAGGCGGGGTTTGCCTTGGGCCGTCCAGGGCCGGGCGGCCCGAGCCGGGCGCACAGCTTCCGGATCGGGGCGGTCACGGACGTCCTGCCGCCAGGGTTTGGCGTCCTGCAAACGGCGGCACGCGCCGAGGACCACCGCATGTTGGACCGGCTTGCCGCGGATTGGGACACAGGGCACCGGTTTGACCAGGCAGGTGAGGCCCTGCTGGCGGCCTGGCACGGGGATGCACTGGCCGGCGTAGGGGGCATCACGCTGAACCCGGCAGTTCCCGGCGCCCTCCGCCTACGCCGGTTCTACGTTCATCCCAGCCAGCGCCGCCTCGGCGTGGGCAGGGCGCTGGCCGCGGCGTTGCTGGGCGCGGTGCGGCAGGCTGGCACGCCGGTCCTGGTCAATGCCGGCACTCCAGCAGCGGCGGTGTTCTGGGAGGGCCTGGGCCTCGTGCCAGACCCTGGCGCCAGCCACACGCACCGCCTGCCGGCTACGCCGATGCCACCGCCCGCCCCTGCCGCCCGATGAACGTCACCATGATGCTCGCCACCAGGCACAACGCCCCTGCCGCCATGAACGCCCCCACGTAGCTCCCCGTCCCAACCCGCGTCAGCCCGGCCGCCCACGCCGCAGACGCCGCACCCAACTGATGCGTCGCCGCGATCCAGCCGAACATCACCGGCGCGTTCTCCTCCCCGAAGCACCGCGCCGTCAGCCGCACCGTCGGCGGCACCGTCGCAATCCAGTCCAGCCCGTAGAACACCGCGAATGCCCCCAGCGCCACCGGCCCCATCTCCGGCTGCAGCGCAAACGGCAGGAACACCAAACTGAGGCCCCGCAGGCCGTAGTACCAAGACAGCAGCATCCGGTTGTCCCACCGGTCCGACAGCCAGCCCGACAGCGTCGTGCCCACCATGTCGAACACCCCCATTGCCGCCAGCAGCCCGGCCCCCATCCCAATGGTCAGCCCGGCGTCCACGCACGCCGGGATCAAGTGCGTCCCGATCAACCCATTCGTGCTCGCCCCGCACACAAAGAAGCTGCCCCCCAGCAACCAGAAGTCCCGCGAGCCCAACCCCGTCCGCAACGCCCGCATGGCGCGCACCGCCGGGTTCACCGCCGGGCGCATATACGGGATCACCGCCGCGCCGCCATAGGGCGGGATGCCCAGGTCGGACGGACGGTCCCGCATGAACAGCAGCACCGGCACGATCAGGCAGGCCGCGACGCCTGCGATGGTGACGCTGACGGCCCGCCAACCGATGGTCTCGCTCAGGTAGGCCAGCAGCGGCAGGAAGATGAGCTGGCCCGTCGCCGTGCTGGCCGTCAGCACGCCCACCACCAGGCCGCGCCGGGCAGTGAACCAGCGGCTGGCGACCGTCGTGGCCAGCACCAGCGCCGTCACGCCGCTCCCGCTGCCCACTACCACGCCCCACAGCAGCACCAACTGCCAGGACTGCTGCATCAGCGGCGTCAGCGCCACGCCCGCCGCAATCATCGCCAGCGCCGCCGAGATGGTGCGCCGCAGCCCGAACCGCTCAATGATCGCCGCCGCAAACGGCCCGGCCAGCCCGTACAACAGAATATTGACCGCCACCGCAAAGCTGATGGTGTCGCGCGGCCAATGGAACTCATTCTCCAGCGGCACCATCAGCACGCCGGGCACCGCACGGATGCCGGCCGCCACCAGCAGCACCAGGAAGGTGCAGGCGGCGACGACCCAGGCAGGATGGATGCGGCGTGGCATGGCGGCGTGCTCCCGTTGCCGGCCAAGGATAGGCGTATATGCGCTTATTCCGCAAGAAGGGCGGCCCGGACCCTGGCGCAGCGGCGGCAGCCTAGGCGCGGGCTGCCTGGGCCATCCGCCGACTAGGCGCTCGCGGTTGACGCACGATCGGCCGGCGCACCCTCCCCAGCGGGAGGACGCACGCCGGTCAGGTCCCGCAGGATCGCCCCGGCATGGCGGATCGCCAGCGAGTAGTGCCCCTCATTCGGCACGGTCCGCAGCGCCATGCCGGGGATCGCCTCCAACGGCGCAAGCGCGTGCAGCGGGATCATAGGGTCGTCCGAGCCATACCACACCGTGACTGGCACCCGGATGTCGCCGAACGGCACGCCCCAGTCCCGCGCGTAGATGCTGGCGTCCGATAATGCGCCCTGCACGCTGCGCCCGATGCCCTCCCGCCAGGCTAGGCCCAGGCCGGCCAGCAGCGCGGGCGTCAGGCAGGCCCGGTCGGCCGCAGGCAGCCCGTCGCCGACCAAGGTGCGCGGCGTGATGATCCGCCGGCGCAGCAGCGGCCGCAGCACGCTGAACAGCCGGTGCGCCAGCACGGGATGCCGCCCCAGCCGGAACAGGTGCCCGACGCCCGGCGCGCGCGGATGCACGCCATGCGGCGGCGGCACCGGGCACACCAGCGCCACACCGAGCACGCGGTCCGGCAAGGCCAGCGCGCAGGCCGCGGCGTAAGGCCCGCCGCCCGACAGACCCACGACATGAAATTGCCGCAGCCCCAGCCGGTCCGCCACCGCCGCCACGTCCACTGGCCAGTCCATCAAGGTGCGCCCGGGCTGCGGCGTGCTGCGCCCGTATCCCGGCCGGTCCAGCGCCAGCAGCCGCACCGGCAAGTTTGCGATAAGCCCGGCCTCCAGCCGAGACGCCGGCCAGCCATGGAAATACAGCACCGGCAACCCGGCGGGATCGCCGTACTCCTCCACCGCGATCACCCGGCCATCGCCCAGCCGCACCACCAAGGACGGGGCCGCCGACCGGCGTGGACGGGTGCGCCGGGCCAACTGCTGCAGTCCCTGGGCGACCCGCAACGAAAAAGGCCCGCCGAAGCGGGCCTTTGAACGGAGTTGCGCCGGATTAGGCAGTCGGCTGTGCGGCGGCACGCTTGGCCTGGCTGCGCAGGATGCGGCGCTTGAGTACCTGCGCCTCCTCCGGCAGATTCCGGTTCGGGGTGCCGATCAGGAATGAGTCCAAGCCGCCATTATGCTCGATGGTGCGAATGGCGTGGGTCGTCAGGCGCACCCGGATGGTCGTGCCTAGGATGTCCGACAGCAGCGAGGTGTGCTGCATGTTGGGCAGGAAGCGGCGGCGGCTCTTGTTGTTGGCGTGGCTGACGTTGTTGCCAGACTGAACGCCCTTGCCGGTGAACTGGCAGCGACGGGACATGATGGGTTCCTGATGCAAAGCGCCGCCCTGGGCCAAGCCCGGCGGTGAAGGCGCGGGTTATGCCGGGCCAGGCCGGGCGGGTCAAGGTGGCCCTGCCGATCCCGAGCCTACCCCGCCTTCCGCACCACCAGGGTCGTCCACTCACCCTCGCGCAGCACCGCTTCCAACCGCAGCCCTTGCCGTCGGTGCGCCGCAATGACTCCACGCGCCTGCCACCCCAGCAGCCCCGCCAGGATCGCCGTCCCACCCGGCGCCAGCGCCGCCGCCAGGTCCCGCGCCATCCGGCACAGCGGACGCGCCAGGATGTTCGCGAACACCAAGTCATACGGCCGCCCCGCCTGCACCGCCCGCGCCTGCCAGCCATCGGCCAGCACCGGCCGCACCAGCCGCCCCACGCCGTTCCCCGCCGCATTCTGCCCGGCTACGCGCACCGACCACGGCTCGATATCCGTCGCCAGCACACGCCGCCGCAGCAGCATCGCCGCCGCCATCGCCAGGATGCCCGACCCGGTGCCCAGGTCCAGGATGCGCCGCGGCCGCCGCCGGGCCACAACCTCCAGCGCCCGCAAGCACCCGCGGGTCGAGCCATGCTCACCCGACCCGAACGCCAGCCCGGCATCCAACGTCAGCACCAGCCGCCCCGGCGTCCGCCCGCCCGCCTGGTGCGTGCCCCGCACCGCGAAGCGCCGGCCCACCGGCTGCTCCGGAAACGCCTCATAGGTGCGCGCCAGCCACCCCTCCGCTTCGGTCGCTGCCCGTTGCAACGGAGCGGTTACACCGGTCAGCAACGCGGCCAGAGCCAGCGCGCCTTGCAACGCGCCGTCCTCCGCCCCGACGTCGCGCACGCCCTCGATCCGCCAGATGCGCGCGTCCTCGTCGGCCAGGAAGAAACCCACCGTGTCGCAAACAGTGCCCAGCGCCGCCTCATACGCCTCGACCGCCCCGTCCGGCACCTCGACGAACACGGTCTCCAACGGCCCGGCCCGGCGCTTCACGCCTCTGGCGCCTTCTCCACGTAGCTGTCCATCAAATGCTTCTGACCCGCATGCTCGAACTCAATCGTCAGCTTGTGGTCGTCCACCGCCTGCACCACGCCATACCCGAACTTCTGGTGGAACACCCGCGCGCCCACCGCGAACAGCTCGTCCCGAGCCGGCCGCGCCGGCTGCTCCCACGATGCCAGCGCCTGCGGACGGCGCGCCGCCAGTGGTCCGTTGGTGAACACGCTCGGCGCCGACAGCAGCCGGGCTTCCCGCTGCATCGCCGCCGACCCGGCGCGGGCCACATGCTCCTCCGGCAGCTCGTCCACAAAGCGGCTCGGGATGCTGCTCTGCCAGTTCGCGTACAGGCGCCGGTTGGCCGCATAGCTGACGACGGCCAGCTTGCGCGCCCGGGTCAGGCCGACATAGGCCAGCCGCCGCTCCTCCTCCAACCCCTTCTGCCCGCCCTCGTCCAAGGTGCGCTGGCTGGGGAACAGCCCCTCCTCCCAGCCCGGCAGGAACACCGTGTCGAACTCCAGCCCCTTCGCCGCGTGCAAGGTCATCAGGCTCGTGCGGTCGCCCTCCGCATTCTGCTCGTTCTCCATCACCAGCGACACGTGGTCCAGGAAGCCCGCCAGCGTGTCGAAGTCCGCCAGCGCCCGCACCAGCTCCTTCAGGTTCTCCAGCCGGCCCGGCGCGTCCGGCGACTTGTCGGCCTTCCACATGTCGGTGTAGCCGCTCTCGTCCAGCATCGTCGCCAGCACCAGCACATGCCCGTCCCGCGGCAGCGCCTCCCGCCACCGCGCGAATGCCTGGAACATCTCCCGGAGCACCCCCCCGACCCGACCCTTCAGCGCGCCCGACTGGGCCAGCCGCTCCGCCGCCAAGGCCAGCGGAATGCCCTGCTCCCGCGCCGCCACGTGCATGGCGCGCAGCGCGACTTCGCCGACGCCGCGCCGGGGCACGTTCACCACGCGCTCGAACGCCAAATCGTCGGCCGGCTGGTGCAGGATTCGCATGTAGGCGATGGCGTCGCGGATCTCCGCGCGCTCATAGAACCGCAGCCCACCCACGACGCGGTAGGGGATGCCGAGGGTGATCAGCCGCTCCTCGAACGCCCGCGTCTGCGCGCCGGTGCGGACCAGCGTCGCCATCTCCGCCAGCTTGTGCCCGTCGCGCCGCAGCGACTCGATCCGGTCGCCGACCATCCGGGCCTCCTCGTCCGAATCCCACAGGCTGACGACCTGCACCTGCTCCCCCGCCGCGTCGTTCCGGCCGGAGCGCAGCGTCTTGCCCAGCCGCCCCTCGTTGTTGGCGATCAGCCCGGCGGCAGCGGCAAGTATGGGCGCAGTCGAGCGGTAGTTGCGCTCCAGCTTGACGATCTTCGCGCCAGGAAAATCCTTTTCAAACCTAAGTATATTTTCGACTTCTGCGCCACGCCAAGAGTATATTGATTGATCGTCATCGCCAACCACACAGATGTTTTTGTGACCCTGCGCCAGCAGCCGCAGCCAGAGGTACTGTATGACGTTCGTATCCTGGTACTCGTCCACCAGGATGTACCGGAACCGCCGGTGGTAGTCCGCCAGGATGTCGTCGTTCGTCCGCAGCACCTCCACCATGTGCAGCAGCAAATCCCCGAAATCCGCGGTGTTGAGCTGCTTCAGCCGGGTCTGATACGCCGCATACAGCACCCGCGACTGCCCGCCCGCGAAGTCCCCCTCCTCCGCCGCCGTCACCCGGTCCGGCGTGATCCCGCGGTCCTTCCACCGCTGGATCATCCCCATCAGCGCCGGCGGCGCCCACCGCTTCGGGTCTATGTGCGCGGCCTCCATCACCTGCTTCAGCAGCCGCAACTGGTCGTCCGTGTCCAGGATCGTGAACCCTGATGTCAGACCCACCAGCGGAGCATGACGCCGCAGCATCCGCGCGCACAACGCATGGAAGGTCCCGAGCCACAGCCCCTCCGCCGGGCGGTTCAGCAGGGCGCCGACCCGCTCCCGCATCTCGCGCGCCGCCTTGTTCGTGAACGTCACCGCCAGCACCTGGCCCGGCGCCGCCTTGCCTTGCAGCAGGATGTGCGCGAACCGCGTCGTCAGCACCCGGGTCTTGCCCGTGCCCGCGCCGGCCAGCACCAGCACCGGGCCGTCCACGGCCTCCACGGCGTCCCGCTGCTCGGGGTTCAAGCGGGCGAGATATTCGGTCATGCTAGGGCTATGCATTGCATCCCAGGCATATAGAACAGGTGCCGAACGTGGCCAACCCAAGCGGACCGGCTGGCAGCCCGGCCGGGCAATCCTCGCCCCCTCCAGATATGCGATCTTCGCCCAACTCAGACGAACATCCCGCGCCCGCGCCCACAGGCGAGAGCCTACCGGCCCAGCCCCACACGCCACGTCATCACGCGGGGCGAAGCGGTGCGGCAGCCCAGGAAACGCCGGCACTGGCCCCTCCGGACCTCCAGGCCGGGAGCGTGGCACCCGACGGCGAGCAGACTGCCACCGCCCCGCCCGGACCCCGCTCCGACCCGCTCCCCATCCGCCTGCTGGCGCTGTCCGCCCGCCGAGGCTCCGTCCTGCTCGCCATCGGCATCTTCGGCGGCGTGCTGTCGCCAGGGCTGGCATCGGCGTTCAAGGGCTTCATCACCCCCAACGTGCTGTGCATGATGACGTTGGTGCTGCTGCGCGTGGACCCCGCCGGCACCCTGGCCCACCTGCGCCGCCCCGTGCGCGTCGCCGCCATCGTCGCCTTCCTGCTGCTGGCCTGCCCCGTGCTGACCTGGGCCGCCGTGGCGCCGCTTGGCCTGGACGCCGGCATCACCGCAGGCCTG
>Ga0123336_10002147_pt1 | contig 17408 bp, 12 predicted proteins | sample SSSSmetaG_FD_96466 | JGI IMG/M metagenome (GOLD analysis project Ga0123336, IMG submission 96466) | Glacier valley bacterial and archeal communities from Borup Fiord, Nunavut, Canada, to study Microbial Dark Matter (Phase II) - ​SSSS metaG | ecosystem: Environmental > Aquatic > Freshwater > Ice... | reverse complement strand
GGCGCCGGGAGCTGGGCCGGGATGGGCGTGGCAGCGTCCGAAATGGCCGTCTGCGAGCCAGTCTTGGCGGCCAGGTTCATGCTGACGTCAGAGAAGGTGGCCGCCCGATCCTGGTGTGGGCCCACCGACTGCTCGAACGACCACTCCACGAAATATTCGAGTGCGCCGTCGGAGACGCCCATGAATGGGTTGGCCGGCAGATTGCCGTCGGCAGTCAGCGCCAACGGGGACGACAGGCTCGACGACGCTGCATCCATCGCCTGCAACGGCATGGTCGCGCCGAGCTCGGTCTTGCTGGTCGAGCTCGACGGCGTGGGCGGCCAAGCCGGCATCGTCTGGGCGGCGGTCGCCGGTGTCACGACCCTGGGCGGAATGCGTGGCACCGACGCCAGCGCGGGCGGAACCGGCGCGATATCGACGGGAGCAATGGGCGTCGGTGCGGGCGGCGTCACCATTGGCAGCGCAGGCGCAGTGGCCAGTCGCGGTCCGAGTGGCTTCATCGGCGGGCGCACCGGCGGCGGCGGCGGGGCGGCGATAACCGCACGCACCAGCGGCGTCGGCGGCTTTTGCGTTGCTGCGTTGGCCGCGGCCATGAGGTCCACGGTCAGCTGGCTCGGCTCGTCGAGGGCCTTGAACTGCAGCTCCATCCCTGGTGGTCGTCGACGATCGCCGGTATCGAGCTGGGTTCGGACCACCACGCCCTGCCCGTTGATGAGCGGCTGCCCGTCGGAGAGCTGGAGGCTGAAGCGGATCCGCGTCATGGTCGTGCGCGGACTGTCGGTGAAAATGAAGATGCGATCGCCGTTGAGGTGCCGGCAATAGCGCTGCACGAAGGTGTCCAGATCGGGCGCCCGCACAGTCACGCGCAGCATGACCGTACTAGCCGTCACTGGCGTAGACGCCACTTCTGCCATAGCCCATCGTAGCATTGTTGCCCCGAACCCTGAGAGGTTCCGGACCTCCGACGCTCTGTGTGGGCACAGCCCACACTCCGCTACAGAGTTTTACAGACCGGCGAGGACGCTTTTTACTTCTTCGATGTCTTTGAGGTAGGGCGGGCTCAGCTCCAAGAAGCGCTGGTACTCACGGCGGGCGCCGTCTTTGTCGCCGCGGATGCGCAGGGCGTCGCCAAGAAGTCGATGCGGCTCGGGCATGCGCTCGACGAGCGCGGAGGCGCGGCGGGCTTCCTCGATGGTGCGGTCGAGGTCTTTCTCGTCGCGCAGTCGCTCGGCGGCGTGCAGCGATGCGGTCGCGTCTTTCCAGGCGCGATATTCGTCGCTACCGAGGAGCGGATCCTCGGGAAGATCGGCTGGCTGCGGCCGATCTTCACCGAGCAGCTCCCGACGGAGATCGAAGGCCCGATAGCGTCCCAGGAGATGAGGCCCTTCGCCGACCCACAGGACCAGATTCGTCGCGTCGGCCACCACCGAATGCGTAGCGATGAGCGCGTCGAGCGCGTTGCGATTGCCGAGGCCAATGGGCTCGCCGCCTGGACCTTTCTTGTCGCGCAAAATCTCCAGCACCCGCCTGGCGTCGATGGGACCCCGATGCCCGCGCACCAGCTCCTCCATGCGGCGATGGCGCGCGCCCGAGGTCATGTACCGTCGGAGGTAGTCGTTCTTGGCGTCGCCGGCAAAGGCCGGAGTGAGGGCGTGGTTGCTGGAAATGGTGATGTCACGCGCGCGGCGGACCTCGGTGCGGGTCGGACTGCGCTCGATGACGGCCGACTCGCCGGTCTTACCGTCGGCGACCAGATAAAAGTCGGGCACCATGACCGGCGTCTTCTTGATGATGGCGACGGCTTCGTCGATCGAATGCGCTTCTTCGAGCACCGTCCGCACCAACAGCTCGACCGGCATGCCGTCGGTGCCCTGGTCGTCGGTGCGGGCGGCGTTGATCGACACGAAGAGGCCCTCGGTGTTGAGGCCGGTGACCACGCCCGACATGCCAATCCACGACACCGACGCAAACGGAATCTTGCCGGTAGGTTTGTAGAACTGGATCGCCTTCTCGCGATCGAAGATCTCCAGGCCCTCGAAGTCGAAGTTGCGACCGACGAAGAGATGCCCACCGACGGTAGCGGGGCCGGCGGCCGCAAACGAGGTGCAGCCGAGCAGCGGCGAGTGCTCCACGCCCTGGGTGATGTCGTGGAGCGCGTGATAAAACAGGATGCGGTGAAAGGCCGGCAGAAAATCGGAGTGCCGATCGACGCCACCCTCGGCAAGGCCGGCGATCTCCAGTTGCTGCGCTGGCGGCACGAACTTTTTCAGGTTGCGATATTTGAGGCGCACGCCGCCACGGATCAGGAACAGCGCGATCTTGGACGGCACGTAGCGCGCCATCTCCGAGAACATGAGGTCTTCCTGCTCGCGCAACACGCGGCTGCCGAGGCGGGACTGCGCATAGCCCATGAGGAACGGCTCGCCCTCGAGGTGCTCTTCCCAGATACCGCGCTCGCGTGAGATCCAGTTGTTGCCGAAGTAGGTCTTGGGACCGCGGACTTCGACTGCCAGCGACGCGACGGCGGCGCGCGCCGAGGCAGGAACGTCGGGCGGCGAGATCGACGTGGCGCGGAGAAAAATGAAGTAGGCGATGGGCAAGACGACGCCCAGCACCAACACGGTCCAGCCGAGGCGGCGCGGCCAGCGTCGTACGCTCCGTCCGCCGCGGCTGCCGAGCATGAGCGAGTCTTTGGCCATCAGATTGGCTGCACAGTAGCACCAGCCGTACGTCGGCGCCCGAGGAGTGCGTCAGCCGCGACGGCCACGAGCGAGAACATGGCCAGTGCGCACAGCGACGACAACAGCCAACCCTGAAACGGCGCTTTGCCGCTGACGATCATCTTGGGCCAGAAATTCTGCGTGATCAGCTCATAGCCGGCCGTCTCCGTGGCCACGCCCACGAACACGAGCGGCAGCATCGTCACCCAGATGTACCGTCGCTGACCGCGGTTGAGGAGCATCCGCGTGGCGGTACAGAGCGCGATACAGGCCAAGAGCTGGTTGCAGATGCCGAGCATGGGCCAGATGGTGGCGATGGAGCCGGTCCATACGAGGTACGTCCAGCCAAAACAGACCAGCGTCGTCGAGACGATGACCCCGGGCAGCCATGACGTCTTGCCAAAGGGGGCATGGACACGGCCGGCGATCTCCTGGACCAGAAAGCGGGCGACGCGGGTGCCGGTATCGACGGTGGTGAGGACGAAGAGCGCCTCGAACATGATGGCGAAGTGGTACCAGTGGGCGATGAGCTGTTTGAAGCCGGGCAGCGACGAGAAAATGCGGCTCATGCCGACGGCTAGCGACACTGCGCCACCCGATCGGCCGGCCAGCCGCTCGCCGATCTGCGACGACAGCTCGGGCAAGTGCTCGGCGGTCATGCCGAGGGCGGCGAATTTGTCGACGGGGACGTTGATCGCGAAGTAGTCGCCCTCGGTCAGCGACGAGGCGGCGATCAAGGCCACGATGCCGACGATGCCCTCCATCAGCATGGCGCCGTAGCCGATCAAGCGCGCGTGGCTCTCTTTGTCGATCATCTTGGGCGTGGTACCCGACGCGATCAGGCCGTGAAAGCCGGAGATGGCGCCGCAGGCGATGGTGATGAACACGAAGGGCCACATACGGCCCGGGACGACCGGTCCACCGTCGACGAAGCGGGAGATGGCGGGCAGCTTGAGCTCGGGATTGACGATGGCGATGCCGAGGATGAGGGCGGCGACGGTGCCGATCTTGAGGTACGACGAGAGATAGTCGCGCGGGCACAACAGCAGCCACACCGGCAAAACCGAGGCACAAAAGCCGTAGGCGCAGATGGCCAGGGTCAGCTTGTGCTCGGAAAATAGAAACAGCTGGCCCAGCGACGAGGCGGCGATCCACTTGCCGGCAGCGACGGCGACAAAGAGCAACAGGACGCCGATGATGGTCGCTTCCTGGATTTTGCCTTTGCGGATGCGGTGGATGTAGAGGCCCATGAGGAGCGCGATGGGGATGGTCATGCCGATGGTGAAGGTGCCCCAGGCGCTCTCGGCGAGCGTGCTGACCACCACCTTGGCCATGGCGGCGATGGCGATGAGCACGATGCCGAGCACCGCGCCGGCCGCGATGACGCCAGCGCGGCGGCCGACTTCGATGCGGACCATTTCAGCGAGCGATTTGCCGTCGTGGCGCATGGATCCGACCAGCATGACGAAGTCGTGGACCGCGCCACCGAGCACGACGCCGATCAAGATCCACAGATAACCCGGCAGCCAGCCAAACTGCGCCGCCAGCGTCGGGCCGACCAGCGGTCCCGCGCCGGTGATGGCCGCGAAGTGATGACCGAACAGCACCCAGCGATTGGTGGCGACATAGTTCTGCCCGTCGGCAAGTCGGTGGGCGGGCGTGACGCGGGCGTCGTCGAGCTGGAGAACTTTCGTCGCCAGAAAGGCGGAGTAATACCGATAGGCGATGGCGACGACACAGAGGGCGCCAAGGAGCAACGGCAGCGCGTGCATGAAAGAGGTGTAACACGGCCAAGACTTGGGTACGCTAGCTGCCCATGCATACCCTCACTCGCTTGATCGTTGCCGTCGCTGTGATGTCTGTCACAGGCGTCGCGTCTGCGCAGTCTCGCCCGCGGCCGAGCCGTCCTGGCCACAAGCTGCGCATCAAGATCGACTCGCAGCCGCAGCAAGCGGCGATCTATATCGACTCCAAGGAGTACGGCATCGAGGGTTACACACCGACGACGCTGAAGCTGCCGAAGGGCAGCTACACCATCATCATGGAGTTGCCTGGCTTCAAGCCCGTGCAGCGGCCGATCAACGTCACCCGCTCGGAGGGCTTCATCTTCACGCTGGAGCGCGCGGCGCGGCCGGCGGTCGTCGAGGTCCGCTCGGTCGCCACCGACTCGGCCACTGGTGGCCAGCTCTTCGTCGACGGCGCCGCCATGGGCACCGTGCCTGGCAAGAGCGAGCTCGCCGCTGGTGCGCACTTGGTCGAGGTCAAGAAGACCGGCTTCAAAGACTTCCGCGAGTCGGTCACCGTCGCTGAAGGCGAGACTCGTACTCTCATGGTGGACCTCGTGGCCGAGGCCAAGAAGGGCTCGATCTTGGTGGTCTCGGACACCGCCGGCGCCGATGTCTACGTCGACGGCACCCGTCGCGACGCCACCCCCGCCCTCATCGGCGATCTCGTCGAAGGCTCGCACACGGTCGAGGTCCGTAAGGACCCGTTGCAGCCCTGGAAGCAAGTGGTGACCGTGGTCGGCAATCAGCAGACCAAGATCGAGGCCAAGCTGGCCGCTCCGGTCCCCGAAGCGCCCAAAGGCGGCTCGTTGCGCATCGTCTGTCAGGTGCCTGGTGCCGAGGTCATTCTCGACGGGGAGCCCAGGGGCCAGGCCAACAGCGAGATCAAAGGTGTCAGCCCCGGCCAGCACATCGTCGAGGTCCGCGCGCAAGGCTTTGCGCCGCAGGTCATCGAGGTCACCGTCACCGCCGGCGAGCAGCGGTTGGCGCGTGTGGAGCTGCAGCAGCAGATGGCGCAGGTTCAGACTGCGCGTCTACGCGTGGTGACGCCGGTGCCCGATGCCGAGGTGTTCATCGACGGTGCTTCGGTCGGCAAGGCGCCCATCGACCGCGACGACCTCGCTCCCGGCAAGCACTTTGTCGTCGTGCAGCGTCGGGGTTATGCCGAGTGGAAGCGCGAGGTCGACCTCAATCCGCAGCAGGCGACCATCCTCACCGTCGAGCTTTCGGCCTCGGGCACGCTCAAGGTCTTGTCCAATGTTCCAGGTGCGCAGGTATTTGTCGACGGACAGTTCCTCGGCAAGACCCCGGCCGTGCTCAACAGCATCCCGGTCGGCGACCATCTCATCGAGGTCAAGTCGCCCGGTTATCTCGACGCCCGCCAGCCGGTCCGCATCGAGGGCGGCGACGAGCGGGTGATGTCGGCGGATCTCACGGCGGTCCGCACCGGCATGTCCTCCGACGAGCAGCGGGCATTGGCGCGCGGTATGAGCAGCTTTTCGGCGGTGACGTTGAATCCGGCGCGCTTCACGCTCGATCTTTCGGGTGGCTTCATCCCGTTCTTTGCTGCGCGGCTCACGGTCGGTGCCTGGCGCAAGGGCAACCTGGGTCTCGATGCCGGCGTGTCGGTCAGTACCATGGGCACGATGACGGTGGCGGGCGCGCACGCCAAATTCCAGTTTTTGAAGGCGGGCCCGGTAGCCATCGGGGCCAACTTGTTCATCGGTGGCGGCGGCGGGCCGGTGGCACGATCCAACTTTACGTTCGAAGTGGGACTACCCATCTCTTTGCTGTTCGGCAACGTGGTGCGCTTCACCGTGCACCCTTACCTACAGGCCTACAGCGATCGCAACTGCCCCGGGCTTGGCGATTATCCGACCAACATGCGTGCCGCCGACGGGACGCCGGGCGGCGACTTCAAGAGCGTCTACGACAGCGAGCGCGACAGCTGCAAAGACAAAGACGGACTGCGCCCCGGAGTGGCCAATGATCTGCCGCGCTTCACCGCCCGTCCGACTCAGCCTTCGGGCCAGGACCCGCGTGATCGCTTCGGCGGCGCACGCCTCATGCTGCGTGCGGCCCTCGAGATCTCGGTACACCAGTTCGTGTCGCTGTTCTTCATCTTCGAGGGCGATCCCGTCGGTCAGCGTCAGGCGTACACCGACAAGTTCACGGGCTATCTGCCCAAGATCGACAACCAGATCTACGGTCAGGCCGGCGTTACCTTCAAGTTCTGAGCTAGTCGACGGGGCAGCGGGCCAGATCAGCTGCCGCGATCCGCCAGATGTCTGGGATGCGGGGCACGAGCCAACGAGGGCCAACGAGCTCGATCTTGGCGTAGTCGCCGTCGCTGCCAGTGGTCATGAGCTTGACGCCGGCCCGGAGAAGACCGACTTTTTCTGGGGCGTGCCCGCGGCTGTCAGCGACGAAGAGTACGACTTCGGCACCACAGTGCCGCACCGGGTTCTTCGACCGGCCCTGGCCGCCTTGCCCAATCGTGCCCAGGTTGCCGAAGCGGGGCGAGCGAAGGCGGACCACCGCGTTGGCTGGGACCCAGCCCTCGAGGATATAGCCGGCGTCGGCGTCGGTGTAGATTCGCACCGAGCGGCCTTTGGTCTCCAGCACATTGACGTCGGTGAGATTCCAGTTGTCGTCGACCCGAAGCTGCGCGACCGCTTCGCCGTCAGCGGTGAGTGACAGCGGGATGTTGCGGCCGGCCGCCAGCATCATCAGCTTACGCGCCACATTGCCGGTGCGGGCGGGTGGCGACACAGAGACGTAGCTGAGCGAAAGATCGACACATCCGACGGTGGCGCGGAGCGGCCGGCTGGTGGTGAGCTTGTCCGGCAACTCGAACAGGCTGACCATCAGCCGACCCACCGGGCCCGGCACGATGCGGAGCGGCTGGGTCAAATCGGTGAACCACTCGTCGAGCTGGACTGGGCGCGTGGGGAAGAGTCGTAGGTCAGCGGCCGGCGCCAGCGCATCGAGCACCACGATGTCGCTATCGATGTGGGCGTGAGCCAGGGCGGTGCCATCGAGCTCGATCCGAAGTGGCGTGCGATCGGCGGTCGGCCTCAGCATCGCGAACGGCTCGCTGCCGGGCCGGGCACCGAGGCGGATGGAGGAATGCACTCCGTCGGCTGCGAGTGTACAGGGGTCTGCATGTGCGGCGCCGGCAAACGCAGCAACGAGTGATACAGCGAAAGACCACGTAGGCATCTCGGCGGACTCTAGAGCAGGCGCTCGGAGTTGCAAATGGAAACATCTACCGCTCGCGCAGGATCTCGGTCGCGATCTCGTCGAGGGCACGGCTCGTCGCTTCGGCGTCGAGCGGCATATGCGTGACGGCGCCAAGTGAGCTGAAACAGCCGCCGTGCGGCAACCGGCCACCGACGGAGATGGCATAGATGGAGACGCCGGTTGGCGGCTTGCAGTCGACGGCGCGATCAGGTCCGATGAGAATGAGGATGCGGCGTCCCTCGGGCATGCCCGCCACGGCGAGCGCGATGGTGGCGGGGCCGAGCTCGGCCGCCTCCTCGGTGCGCATCGTCGGCCGCAGCGACGATAGCCGCTTTCTCAGACTGGCAAGACCACGGGCCAGCTCTGGCCGCGACAGCGACGGCTGGCTCAGAACCAAGATCTGCGTCGGCGCTGCGTGTGCAACCGACACCAGACACAATAACGCGATGCCGACCTTCATCGGCCGTTAGCCTGTTTCTAGCGCCAGCTCCAGCGCCTCGACGCCCTCGGTGACCTCGACGAAGCGCGCCCCCATGCGCGGCCCGGAGGAGTTGGTCCCGTCGTCGACCCACACCACCTCGGCCCGGACCCGGACCCGTCCCGCCGGCAGCTCGAGCTCGAGATCGACGGCGCCATTCGGCTGAAACGGCACCGGCGCACGGACGGACAGCCCGTTACGCGACAGGTTGTGGATGCGCACGTAGAGCGTGTGTCGCCCGTCGTCAATCCAGCAGCGCGCCGACAGCGCAAGCCGCTCGTGCTCGCGCAGGTTCTCTCTGGGCGCAAGGGTGGGCAGCGACGAGGAAACAGCATGCAGACGCAGGGTCATCAAGGCTCCCGGAGGGCGGAAAAGGGGGAGGGTGTGTTGCCGCTCGGATCGAGCGAGGTCACCCAGCTGGCAGGCTTGAGCGTGTCCACGATGAGGTCTCCGTCGGTGTCGATGGTGGCGGCGACGCCGCTAAGGACCAGATCGAGCCCCCCCGGGCTCTGAAACGTCGCGTCGAGTATGGTGCCCCAGCCGGTGGTCGCGGCGGCGCACGCGGTGGCAGTTGGGCCGACACAGCCGCTCGCCCCCGTCGCTGCACAGATCAGTGCTTCCACCGCGGCGCAGTCGGTCTTGGCGCCGAAGAGGGTGCCTTTGACGACCTGCGTGGCCAGGTCGTGCGGCTCAGGATCCATCACCGAGGACAAACGCGGTGCGAGCGACAGGGTGTCGAAGGCCTCGCCGAGACGCTCCGGCAGGCCGACAGTGAAGCCGTGGGCCCCGATCGAAAGCGAGCCGTTCTCGAGGCTGAGCGAGACCGGCCAGGTTTCTACCACCGGCAGACCGAGCGCGGCGAGATCGACCTCGGGGGTGAGGGAGGTGGTGGCGTTGATCGAGAGACCCAGTGTCGTCAGTCGATGCCTACCGGCGCTACCGACGACGTCGAGCTCCGAGTGAAGCTGGGCCGAGGCGAACAACTGGTCGACTTCGGCGGCAATGGTGGTGAGCTCCGCGCCGACAGAACCAGGCGTGGTCATTGCCGTGTCCAGCTGGGCGTCGAGAGAGGCGGTGGCAGCAACGGTTCCCGCCCGGCAGCCAGTGCTTCCGAGCGCACCGCGTTTGGCGTTGATCGACGTGGCGAGGGTGCCGGACAGCGACGCGACGATACCGTCGAGGAGGGCCTCGGCGGGTCCAAACGGGCATCGCGTCCAGCGACTGTACGGCAGGGTGCGTGCGCTGCGCTCGGTCATCGGCCAGGTGAGGGCGGTGGTGAGCTGGTAGTGGCCGTCGAGGCGAGGGGATACTGCGGCCAGAGGCAGGGTGATTTGCGTGACGACCCCGGCCGGCAGCTGGGCTCGACCAAGATCGATGCAACGCGAGGCCAAGAGGTGGCCGGCGGTGTCTTCCGCGCGGCCGAGCACGGCATAGCTGCGCGACAGCAACGCTCGAAAGGCGAGCGTTGTCATCGGTCCCGGCCCGGATATTTCGTTGAACGCGGGCGCCACCGTCGGATCTTCGGGCATCTCGGCACAGGTCTTGTCGAGGTAGACGAGGGCGCGCAGGGTCATCAGCGGAGCGGCTGAGGACCAACTGAGACTGACATCGATGCCGACAAAGCCGACGTTGGAGGTGCCGATGCGGTAATCGACGAGGGCACCGTCGACGCTGGCGCGGACGCGGAAGAGGGTCTCCTCGCTGCCAGCGGTGAGCGACACGGACGCCAGGCCACTGCCGTCGGTGCGAGCTCGGTCCGAGGAGAGCGTCGACCCACGCGGATCGTCAAAAATGGCGAAGTGGATGTCCTGGCCTGAGAGCGGTGTATGAGCGACGTCGTCGAGCCGGTAGCGCACGGTCAGCACCGTGACATCGTTGTAGGCGAGACCGACCTGACCAGGGTCAGCCGACCCGAGATCGGAAGTGGCCACGATTTCCAAAACACGCGGCGGGCCGCCATCGCTGGGGCCGGCGGGCATCGAGCTACAGCCGACGGCCAGGCACAGAACGATGACGCCGCCTCGCACCCCCAGACGGTAGCCCCGAGGGCTGCTGGCGTCAACCGAGGCTAGGGTTGAGATTGTGGCACGGAACCCGAACCTCCGACGCTGCGCTGCGGAAACAGCCGCAGTCGTTGCTCGGGCGTGCAGGGAGTGCTAAGCCGACCGCATGGCTGAGAAGGGGGAGACGGAAACGGGCGACGACAGGCTCGTTGCGCGCACGGCCGCCGGCCGCTGTCCCCGTTGCGGGCAGCTCTGGCCCAAGAGCGCCCCGCGCTGTCTCGGCTGTGATCACTACGACCCGGCGCGACGGGGCGGCCAGGTCAAGCTCGGTAACGCCGTGGTGTTCGGCGTGGCGGTGCTGGTCGGCCTCGCCTTCGTCGTCGTCCACGGCCGCCGACGTCAGGCGGAACATCCGCCAATGGTGACTCCGAAGACCGCCGCTGCCGGCGAGCAAGACTACATCGCCAAGCCGCCGCCCGAGCCCCCGCCCAACGTGCCGCACCGGACCCGCTCTTGTGGCTTCACCCAGCCGGAGCTGGCCGCGTTCGCCGCGCCCTATCTGAAGAACACGTCGGTGTGCGCCACCACCGATCAGTCGCTCCATCTGCGCCTGGTCTTCGAGCTCGACGGTAAAACCACAGCCACCCATCTGAGCGGTCCTGCTGGCTCCGAGTCGTGCGCGTCGCTGCTTTTGCCACTTCACGTCGAGGTTCCGGCCGGCCGCAATGGTGTCACTGGACCCATGGACTGTATCCTCAAGCTGTAAAAGCGCTCAACAACAGGCAAATCCGGAAAAGGCGTGGTAGCGTTTAGGAGCTATGACCTACGCCCTGGTGGTCGACCTGGAGTCATCTCAGGCGCAGCTACCGGTGTCGATTCTGTCGGAGCTGGGCGTCACCGTCGTGACTGCGCGTGAAGGCGACAGCGCGCGCCGGGTGCTACGTGAGCGCGGGGCACCCCGGCTCCTCGTCACCGAGCTGGCTCTACCGGGGCTGGATGGCTTTGGGCTGGTGCGCGCTCTGCGGGTGATCGACCCGTCGGTGCCGGTGGTGATTCGCTCGGCATTTCGTGAGCTGCGCCGGCATGCCCAGCACCAGACGCGTGAGCTCAACCTCTACGGCATCATCGCCTCCCATGCGCCGCCGTCGATGCTGCGCTCGGTGCTGCGCTCGGCGCTGGCCGGCATCCGGGTCGATGCGGCGCCGGAGCCGCCGGAGGCCGTGCTCGCGGCTGCCGAGCGCCACCGCGAGGGCCGGGTGCAGGCGCTGGGTCTCGACGAGGAACGGCGTGGCGACTCCGAGCTCGGCCAGATTGCCGCCGACACCGCGGCGTCGTTCGGCGTGCAGGCGGCGTTGGTCTCGGTGGCCATGCACGACCGCCACTGGTTCAAGGCCTCTGCCGGCCTGCGCGGGCGACTGCTCGCCGATCGCGGTGCGCCGCGCGACTGTCCGTTTTTTCGCTGGGTGATCGAGTCGGCGGCGCCGCTGTGTGTGCCCGATGCCGTGAGTCATCCGCTCCTGTCCACCGATCCCTACGTCCTCGACGGCACCATCCGCGGCTTCGTCGGCGTGCCACTGGTGATGGGCAATGGCGACGTGGTGGGGACGGTGAGTCTGTTCGATCCAGAGCCGCTCGCCCTCGGCTCCTTGGAGATCGATGGCTTGCGCGTCGTCGCTGAGCGACTGGCGGGCCTCATGTCGCTCGATCGGCCGACGGTGTCGTCGCCGTCGCGGTCGGGCTCGCCAGTGCCGCTCGAGAGCGTGCTTCAGCATCTCGATGTGGGCATGGTGTTGTTCGATCACGAGCGCCAGCTGGTGGTGGCCAACCAGGCGATGGCGCTGATGATCGGCCTGCCCGTCGGCGAGATCCTGCGGCTCACCTGGGGCGAATGGGTGGCGCATCTGTTGACGCTGTTCGACGCGCCCAACGAGTTCATCCAGAAGGTGCAGTCCATCGCGCCGGGGCCCATCGTGGCGCGCGCCGAGTTCGAAACCACGCGGCCCCGCCGGCGCGTGGTGCGTTGGTACGCCGAGCCCATCCGCCTCCCCGACGGGATTGGTCGGCTCGACGTGTTCACCGATATCACCGCAGAGCGCGATCTGGTTCTCGAGCGCGATCGGCTGGCACGCGTGGACGCGCTTACCAACCTGGCCAACCGTCGCGGCGCCGAGGAGGCCATGAACCGCATGGTCTCGCGCGCCAACCGCGACGGCAGTCCACTCAGCCTGGCCATCCTCGACGTCGATCACTTCAAGCGCGTCAACGACACCTTCGGCCACGCCGCCGGCGACGAGGTGCTACGCGCACTGGCAGTCGTCCTCCAGCGCACCGTCCGCGAAGGCGATATGGCGGCGCGGTGGGGCGGTGAAGAATTTTTGGCGCTGCTACCGACGGCGGCGCTGGAAGGCGCGCAGATCGTCGCTGAGCGCGTCCGCGTCGGCGTCGAGAATGCGGCCCTCCCGGGCATCGGGCGCGTGACGCTCTCGGCCGGCGTGGCCCAGCTTCGGCCGAACGAAAAAGCCTTGGACCTCGTCGGTCGCGCCGACGAAGCCCTCTACCGGGCGAAGATGCAGGGCCGAAATCGCGTCATGACCGGCTAGGCTCTGATCTTCCGGCTAGGCGCTGACTTTTCGGAAGCGGCTGACGCTGAGCCACACCAGGATGATGCTGATGGCGATGAGGGCGAGCACATTGGGCAAGAGCTCGATGGGCCCTGCGTCGCGTAACACGACGCCGCGCATGATGGCCACCATGTGCGTCGCCGGCAGGACCCTGCCGATGGCCCACAATACCGACGGCAAACCCTCCGCCGGAAAGATGTAGCCGGACAGGAAGATCGACGGCAACAGGAACATCTGCGCCAGTTGCTGCGCTTGCGCCTGCGTCTGCGCGCGGGTCGACACGAAGAGCCCCATCGCCAGGAGCGCGAAGAGATAAATCACCGCCATCAGAAACAGAAAGACCAGATTCCCTCGGATGGGCACGTCGAACACCCACCGCATCAGGAACAAGATGAGCGCCATCTCCACGAGGCCAATGATGAGATACGGCCCGAGCTTGCCGAGCATGAGGCCGAGCGGATCGATCGGCGTCACCAAGAGCTGCTCGAGGGTGCCGCGCTCGCGCTCGCGCACGATGGCGACGGCAGCGAGCACCATGGCCACGATTTGCAAGAGGATGGCGACCAGGCCCGGGATGATGTAGTTGGCCGTTCTACCGTCGGGGTTGAACAAAATGATCGGCTGCGCCGACAGCGGCTGCTTGGCACCGATGGTGGCCTGGGTCTGGGCCAGGTTCTCGGTGGCGATGAGCCCGTTGACCGCCGCCAGGGCCTGCGCGCTGGCCGTCGAGTCACTGCCGTCGATGAGCGCGAGCAGCTTGGCGCCGTCGCCGCGCACACGTTTGCCGTGAAAATCGGGCGGGATGACGATGCCCACGCGGGCGCGTCCGGAGATGATTTCCTGACGGGCCTCGTGCGGATTGAAGGTGAGGCGGGTGATCTTGAAGGTCTGCGTGGCGCGCATCTTGTCGATGAGCTCGCGACTCTCGACCGAGCGATCCTGGTCGACGACCACCGTCGGCAAATTGCGCACGGTCTGGTCGATGAAGCCGAACAAGATCAGCTGAAAGACCGGGATCGAAAACGCGGCGATGAGGGTGCCGCGGTCCCGGAAGATGTGCAGGAACTCTTTTTGAAAGACAGCGACGAAGGAGCTCCACATTAGCTGGCTCGTTTCTGGTTTTGAGCTTCCCGATCCCGCGCCTCGGCGGCTTCTTCGGTGAGGGTGACGAAAACGTCTTCGAGGTTGGGCCGGATGGCACGCAGCGCGCTGGCGCCAAAGCCGGCAGCGACGAGCAGCTCACGCAGCTTGACGTCGTCGAGCGCCACGTCGACCACCGCATGCACCGACTGGCCGAAGATGGTGGCGCTGCGGCAAAACGGCTGCTTGCGCAGCCAAGCCAACGTCTGCGCCGGTCGCCCGGTCTCGATCTCGAGGCGCCGGTCGCCGGGACGGTTGACCATCGGCATCGACTTGAGCGCCTCGGGTGTCCCGTTGACCAAGAGCTTCGACAGATACAGATAGCCGACATCGCCGCAACGCTCGGCCTCGTCCATGTAGTGCGTCGTGACGAGCAGGGTGATGCCCTCCGCTGCCAGCTGGAACAACAGATCCCACAGCTCACGCCGGGCGACGGGGTCGATGCCTGCGGTCGGCTCGTCGAGAAAGACCACTTCGGGCTCGTGCATCAGCGCCGATCCCAGCGCCAGTCGCTGCTTCCAGCCGCCCGACAAGAGGCCCGCGCGTCGCTCGACATAGGGCCCGATGTGGGTCAGCTCGATGGCCGCGTCCCGTCGACGGCGCAGGCGCTCGCCGGACAGACCATAGATGCGGGCATAGAAGTCGAGGTTCTCGCGCACGGTGAGGTCGTCGTAGAGGGCGAACTTCTGGCTCATGTAGCCGATGCGACGGCGAATCTCTTCGCCATGCGTGGCGACGTCGAGCCCGAGCACCGTGGCGCGACCTGCCGTCGGTGCGAGGAGGCCACACAGGATGCGGATGAGTGTGGACTTGCCCGAGCCGTTGGGCCCGAGAAGCCCGTAGACCATGCCGCGCCGCACGGAGAGCGACACGCGATCGAGCGCGGTGAAGTCGCCGAACTTGCGCGACACATCGTCGACGACGATGGCCAGGTCGTCGTTGGGGCTCATGGCGTACTCGACGCTGGGCAGCTCACTTTCAACAGATGCGCCTTCCGCGCACAGCTCGCCTTCGGCTCGCTCATCACTTGGCCACCTTGATGAAGGCGGCCATGCCGGCGCGCAGCTTGTCCTGACCGTCGAGGAGGGTGATGCGGGCGGCGAAGACCTGATCGGCGCGCTCGTCGGCGGTCTGCAAGTTTCTCGGCGAATATTCGCCGACGGAGGCGACGTACTCGACCTTGCCCTTCCACGACTGGCCGGCAAAGCTGTCGACGGTCACGGGCACTTCCATGCCCTGACTGATATGGCCCATCTGGGTCTCCGGCACATAGATGCGCACATAGACCTGATCGGGCTCGAGTAGCGTGGCTGCCGTCGCTGACGGCGCCAAAAGATCGCCCGGCCGCAGGTCCATCGACTCCACGCGCGAGCGCTTGGGCGCCACGATGGTGAGCTCCTGGATCATGACCTTGATCTGGTTGACCTTGGCCTCGGCGGCCATCTTCTGACCCTCGGCGGCGCGCAGGTCTTCGATGCGGGTGCCAGCGACGACCAGGCGCGCCGACGCATTGGCCTCGAGCGCCCGTGCTTCGGCCTGAGCGACTTCTTCCCGGCGCGACCCGTTCTTGAGCTCGTCGAGCGAGTCGCGCGCCGAGTCACGCTGGGCCTTGGCGGTGGTGAGCGCGATGTCGGCGTTGTCGCGCTCCGACTTCGACGCGGCTCCGCTCTTGAAGAGCTGCTCCATGCGCGAAAAATCGAGCTGCGCGCGCGCCAGCGACGACTCACTGACGCGCAGGCGTGCTTCGGCGCCGGAGATTTGCTCGCGACGGGCGCCAGTGCGGGTCTGCTCGAGCGCCGAGTTCGCCGTTTGGGCGCGCGCCTTGGCCGCCTGGATTTCCTCGGGCCGCGCACCTTTCTGCAGCTTCTCGAGATTGGCGCTGGCCTGCATCAGCGCGCCTTCTGCGCCGAGCAGCTGGGCGTCGAGATCGCCAGCCTCGAGGATCATGATCGGCTTGCCCGCCTCGACGGTGGCGCCTTCGGGAACCAGGACTTCTTTGATGCGGCCGCCGGTACGCGAGCCGACCTTGATGGTGCGGGCCTCGATGGTGCCGCTCCACACGTAGGGCTGGCGTGACTGCCACCAGCGATGACCGCCATACGCCAAGCCAGCGACGGCGGCGATGACCAAGGGAATGGGGAGGCGGCGGCTTCTCTTCGGTGCGTCTTCGCTCATGTCGGATTCACTCTCGCCAGGCTAGATGCAGCCGGCGTTCAGGTTCTGTAAAGCTTTGTAAATTCGTTGTGTTCCAGATGCCAGCCCCATACCAGCACGGCTGCCACTGATTTGGAGCTATGGACTGTCACATAGGTTCGATACAACCAGGATGCCATGGCCGAATTCACCCATCTCCATCTTCACAGTCAATATAGCCTTCTCGATGGCGCCATCCGTCTTGCCGACCTCTTCAAGACCGTCAAGAAGATGGCCATGGAGTCGGTGGCGCTCACCGACCACGGCAACATGTACGGCATGGTCGATTTCTACAAGCGGGCCAAGGACTCCGGGGTCAAGCCCATCTTCGGCTGCGAGACCTATATCTCCGCCGACCGTCACGAGAAGACCGAGCGCAAAAACTTTCACCTCATTCTGCTGGCCCAGAACCAAGAGGGCTACCACAACCTCCAGTACCTCAACTCGATGGGGTTTCTCGAGGGATTCTACTACAACCCGCGCATAGACAAGAAGCTCCTCAAGGAGCGGTCGGCCGGGCTCATTGGCCTGTCAGCGTGTCTCGGCGGCGAGATCGCGCAGTCGCTGATGAAGGGTGGCTACGAGAAGGCCAAGGAGACCGCGCTCGAGTACAAGAGCCTGTTTGCCGACGGAGATTTCTATCTCGAGGTGCAGCCCAACGGCTTGCCGGAGCAGGAGCAGGTCAACGAAGCCTGGAAGACGCTGTCGAGGGAGACGGGCCTCGGTCTCGTGGCCACGGGCGACTGTCACTACGTCAACCGGGCCGACTGGAAGTCGCACAACATCTTGATGGCCATCCAGCAGAACAAGACCATTCACGACAAGGGCAAGCTCGAGCACGAGCGCGACTCGTACTACATCCAGTCTCCTCAGGAGTTCAACGACTACTTCAAGGACATTCCCGAGGCGCTGGAGAACACGGTCGCCATCGCCAAGCGCTGCAATGTCGAGCTCGATCTCGGCAAGACGTTCCTGCCGAAGTACGGCGTGCCCGAGGGCTACGACCTCGACAGCTACATGCGCAAGGTGGCCGCCGACGGGCTCGAGCGGCGCTTCCGCGAGATGACGGCGATGAAGGTCAAGTTCGACCCCGATCAGTATCGGGCGCGCCTGGCGGTCGAGCTCGATGTCATCTGCGCGATGGGCTTTTCCGGCTACTTCTTGATCGTCTGGGACTTCATCAATTACGCCAAAGAAGTCGGCGTGCCAGTGGGGCCGGGGCGTGG
>Ga0123336_10002145_pt1 | contig 17414 bp, 14 predicted proteins | sample SSSSmetaG_FD_96466 | JGI IMG/M metagenome (GOLD analysis project Ga0123336, IMG submission 96466) | Glacier valley bacterial and archeal communities from Borup Fiord, Nunavut, Canada, to study Microbial Dark Matter (Phase II) - ​SSSS metaG | ecosystem: Environmental > Aquatic > Freshwater > Ice... | reverse complement strand
CTTGCCTCGTTTTGCAAGATGGTAGATTTCATACGTAAGAATTCCGGTGGAGGCAACATCGCTGATCAGGTCATACGCATTTGTAGTTCCGTCAGTAAGTGGAGAAACAAATACATCACGCGTCTCTACTACATACACTGAGAAGCAGGTATTTCTTCTCGTGAACGTTTCTTTTGCAAGAATATATGCCAATTCAAGGTTCGGTGCGTGTACAACACCTTCATGTTGAAATGATCTTCCTTCTTTTGGTTGTACAAAAACTTCAAACGATCCGAATTGATCAAGAGTGACCTTTGGTTTAATAATACCAGGTTCACCGATCTCTGGCAAGCGACCTACGCGCGGGTCCAGTGATTTCATATCAGGCAAGAGGAGTGACGTATTCCATTTTTGGAGAGCTAAGCGCTTTTCGAACCCACCTTCCTCTTTCTTCGGCAATTCTCCTTACTTCAAGACGTTCTTTATTGCATGGACCATCACCGTTGATGACTCGCTTAAACTCTTCCCAATCCGGTTCGGTGTATTCCCAACGATTTTCTTCCGCGTTCTTCTTTAGTTTTGAGTCAGGAACTGTAAAACCAAGTTCCCAGATCTTCGGTACATACATATCAAGAAACTGGTTTCTCATATCATCGTTTGTTCCCATCTTCACTTTCCAACGCATAAGAACTTCTGTATGGGTGGAAATTTTATCGGATGGTCCAAAGAAATGCATCATCGGAGGCCACCATCTGTTAAGTGCATCCTGAAACATTTGTCGTTGTACTGCAGTACCCGATGCGAGATAGATCACGCAATGATGTCCGTACTTTAAATGGAAAGATTCTTCCGCGCATATTCTATCCAATGCCCGGCAATACGGACCATAACTTCCCTTTGCGTTTGCAAGTTGATTTACAATTGCTCCTGCATCAACAAGCCATGATATAAAACAGCAATCTGCCCAGGTAAAAGTAGGGTAGTTGAAGATGTTAGAATATTTCGATTTACCGGAGATCAGATCATCGATCATCTGCTCACGGGATTTACCGAGAGTTTCGGCAGCACTGTACAGTAGCTGCGCGTGACCAACTTCATCCTGGACCTTTGCCATCAACGCCATTTTTCTTTTAAATCCCGGGGCGCGTGTTATCCATGTTCCTTCCGGAAGCGCTCCTATGATTTCGCTATGACCATGTTGCTCGATCATGCGGATCAATTGTTTTCGATACAATTGAGGCATCCAATCAGTAGGTTCGATCTTTTCTCCCCGGGCAATGCGTGCCTCAAATTCTGACAGTTTGATGGGATCTTCGAGTGCGATACTGTCTGTTCTTATTCCTTCAAATGTATTTCCACCTCCGTACATAAATCATTTGTTTGATTTGTAAATCTGTTATTTTAATGATCATTCTAAGAGTGAACTCATCGTAACAACCGTTTGCGAAAATAACAAATAACAGCGCAGAAAGTTGCCTCTTGGGCAATCGATATACCAGTTTTAGCGAGATTATTTGAACGGAATTATTACGCGGGCCGTTTCAGGCCATTTACCAGCATGTCCGCTAATTGCTGTCCAAGACTTTCAGGTACAATATTGCTTTGCGGATCGTACCACTGCGGCATCCAGTTGAGTGAGGAGAACAGCGTCATCACGGCAAGTTTTTTATCGATGTTTTCTTTGAACTCACCCGTTTTGATACCTTCTTCAATGATATCCTTGAAGCGATTTATATAATTGATTCTTAAAAGTAAGAACTCGCGAAGATAAGGCTGGCTTAAATGGCGATGTTCATTCATGAAGACCGCGGACGCAGTGAGGTCCTTTGCCATCACAGAAACGTGACCTGTAATACCTCGTCTTAGTTTGTCGCTTGCAGGGCCTTTCTGTTTTTCAACTTGATCGAGTGACTTGCGGAACTCAGTGGCCATATCAAAGCATAAGCTCTGAAGAATTTCTTCTTTTGATTTTATATGAGAATAAAGGCTTGCCGCTTCAATGCCCAGCTTTTGAGCCAAGTCGCGCATGGAAGATGCAGCATATCCTTTTTCGCGGAAAAGCTCCGCCGCCTTACGGAAAATCTGCTCTTTGCGTGTTAGGTTTATGACTGGTTCCATCTACGATTTCCTTCTTATCTTTAATGATTGAATATCCACATGAAATTTCTATCTATCAAAGAATACTTTTACAAACTTAATACTATCGGCTTCATCGTCCTACTATTGCCGATAACGACATTCATTTTTCTAAAATGGATGACTTCGCAAGTTGATCCAGCAATTGAAGATGCACAAAATGTGAAAACATTATTGATTATCGCTTTTCTGGTGCTGATCATTGACCTAACGACCGTTCACTGGTTATACAAACTGAAAAAAGAAAAGCTTAAGAACCTTATAGAGATCGCAAGAAAAATGGACGGGTTCTATACGTTGACCTTAATGAAGCTGGGATCGTATTGTGGTACATGTCTGATAATGGCTTTCGGTTTTTACCTTACTCATAATCATTTTTTTACAGGACTGTTTGGTATACTGACTTTACTGATCGTAATTCAATGGCCTACCTCTTCTTTATTTTGTCGTCAGTTTAATTTGAAAGGAAACGATCGCGATATGATTATGAAGAGTGGCGATATGATTAAAAAATAATTCAGGTTGCGTAATACGCGTCGCGCAACCTGAACTTTTATAGTGTGATACCAAAACTGAACGCCTGAACTTTTGGTCCTTTGTTCCCGGTAAAGAGATCATTCATATCATAGTTAAAGAATATATCTGTATCTCTGAATCCTGCCTGGAAGCGTAAGCCGTAGCGCAAGTTATTTAAGTAATATGCGTCATGGTTGTGTGATCGATACTTTTCACTATTATCGTAATACATCTGTTTTGTATAACTATCTATCCGATACCCGACATACGGACCAACGCCTATTCTAAAAGACTTTGACTGTCGTGAACCTAAGAAACCTGCTTTTCTATAATTGTCACCGAAATCCACCATTGGTACGGCAGATAAGTTCACATACGCAACGGTCAATTTACTTTTTTGAAAATCGTAGTTGCGCTGATCTTCCGAAAACACAACCCCATTAGCATCATTTGAAATCAATGTCTTTGTGTTTTCAAACTTAAAATTATACCAGCTTACTCCACCCCCCCACTCGAGGAAGAATTTCTTTGCCATGCGTGTTCTCCATATTGAATTGAGTGCAACATACCAGGAACCCCATGGTTTTACCGTATATAAACTATTAGCGTCAGTAAATTTTCCATTCTGGAGATAGTTATTCATTCCGATGTCAATGTTAAAAGAGCTTCTTGTTTTACGGTTCCTTTTTTTGTAGTTCTCGTAATTGGCATCATTATCGTTGTCCCCATTATCATTAGGATAGCTCTCACCATTATTCCTACCGGCAGTTTCCCGTCTCCATTGATCGTAATGTGATTCTGAAGCAAGCTGCGCCGAATCTTTCAGGTATTGGCTGGATGGTTTTGTGATGGAAGTGCTGTCGCGCTTCTCAAGCTTTTGAACCATATCATTCATCAACGCCTGGAAATCATAATGCTTTAATGTTTCAAGATCTTTCTTATCTTTTATCGAGAAGATAACTTTACTGTCTTTTCCAACGCGAATGATCACCGAATCTCCCTGGGCCATAGAAGGCACAGTATAGGATAATGTAATGATAGCGATCAGTACTATGTTTTTTGCTTGTGAGTTCATGGCTATTGTTTTTTACCCGTTGTTTTCTTTTTTAAATCAAGTGCAAACAAATCTTCTTTCATCATGCGAAGTCCGCTAAGTGGTGAATTTCCATTCTTAACCTCGCTCGCAAACCTTGCTACTTTTTTCAGTGAACTCTCTCTCTTATCATTCGAAGCAACTATTGCAGAAGGTGCTTTGACTGTTAGTTCGACTGTATCAAGCGTGTAGATTAGAATTATTGACTTGTTTACGACTATATTTTCGTTTGTTGAATTTTTAATTGATGCAGACGTCTCTGCTTCCTGTATAGCAGATGACGTTTCCTGTTCAATGGTTGCTTGCGCCAACGTTTCTTTATTATTTATTACGGAAGTTTTTATTGTGTGTGTCTGTACCTGATTTTTTGTTTTTGTCTTTGCTTTTTTCTTTGGGACGACATTTTCACTTAATAACTTCTGTTCTTTAACGGCTTCCTTCTTTTCAAGTCCTTTTTTTGGATGATTGATTTTTTCTTTAACAGCAAGCTTCCCAGAAATTTCATTTTGGCGAATCAAAACAGAACCCAATACCAGTACTCCAAGTAAAAAAACAGCAGCCCATCGAAGCCACAACCACGTGTTATTTTTTTTTGTTAGTCGTGCTTCAACTTTCTCCCATGCTGCCATTGACGGCGTGATTGAATGTTCTGTCAGCTTTTCGCTAAAAAATTTATCCAGCTTTTTCATTGTCTTCATCCGTATGTTGAATACCTTTTTCTATTTCAAGAAGTCTAGCCTGTAGGTGACCGCGTGCCCTGCTTAATTGCGACTTCGATGTATTTTCATTTATGCCAAGATGTTCAGCAATCTCTTTATGAGAATACCCGTCTATTGCGAACATGTTAAAAACGATTTGATAGCCTGCAGGAAGTCCGGCTATAAGTTTTAGAAGATCTTCTGCTTCGAGTTGGTTGTTCAGATCATCAAGATTAGGTTCGCGCTCGGCTGCTTCAAGATCTGTTTCCAGATACATGTATTTGCTTTTTCTCAGGTAGGAAAGACATTCATTTACTACAATTCTTCTTACCCATCCTTCAAAACTTCCTTCACCTTTGAACTGATCAATGCGATCAAAAACCTTTGTAAAAGAGGTCACCAACATATCCTCTGCCTCCATGCGAGTTTTGACATAGCGGCTGCAGAGCGAAAGCATCTTGCCTGCCATCTGTTCATAGATGGTTTTTTGGGAAGAGCGATCATTTCTCCTTAACCCTTCAATCAACTCTGATTCGCGTGCGCTGTAAATTTGGAGGTGCATTAAAATCGTTTCTCCAATAAGATGCTAACCCGGGTGTAGAGGTTGCTTGGCTTAACGGAAAATTATGAAAAAGGGATTGAAAAGGATCTAATAAGCCGCCTCGTAATCCACTGTAATGGTCTTCCAGGTGTACTGGCTCGCCTTTATGGTGACTGGATTAATGTTTTTGTTTTCATCAAAAAGATTGGCATAGAGGCCATTTTTTTCTTTTGTGAAGACGGAATAGGATCCGGGAGGAAGTTTTATTTTGAATGTGCCGTCAGCATTTGACTGCACAGTAGCTATCATCTTTGTTTTTATGTCCCTGAAAAACGGACCAACAACAGTCACATCATCGAAGCCTGTAAGTTCATAGATGAGGATTTCCCGAATTGCTCCCTGGTTGGGTGACAAAACAGACTCAGGCCCAGGCATTTGATTTCCAGATACCCAAAATACCTGCCCGCTTAATCCTTGTTTTTGTGAAAACGAGGTCAATGAACTTAGCACCAGTAAAAGGGAAAACAAAAACTTCATTTAGGTCGGAGAACGCAGTTAAATTACAAATTTCCTCAAATAAAGAAATGTTTATCTGTAACTGGTAAATGTTATTGTTCAAATTCATTGCAAATCATACAAATCACCTTTTTTGTTGATCCCCCACTTTACAGTAGTATGTTTTTTATAATGATATGTTGACTTCGGAGGGCAGAATAGGTTGCGGATAAAGAATTGCTCCTGAGCGATCCCTGTAACGTGTTATGCGGGATTTTAAACCTGCTAAATCACTGGTTGGCGATTTCTAATCTCTTTTTATTATTTCAGGATTTCCGCGGTGTGATACACTGCTTGCAAATCCCTTTTTGATCTCGAGTGTTTCAATGACGTTTACTTTGGCATTAGAGGCTCCATGGGCTTCAATGATACAATGATTAACTTCATAACCATAAGCTCTCAAGCCCGATGCGCCAATAATATCTGCTTCCATAAATTTTCCATTTCCAGATAAATCCAGGAACGATGCCCCGGTAAGCTCAACATTCAACGTTGTGGCATTGAGATTACCTTCACCTACAATAGCACCCATGAGCTTGATATCAACCTCCTTTTCATCAAAACCTCTGAACTTCAATTTACCACTACCTTGGATTTCAAGTTTGCGTAGTTCAGGCATCGTAATATTGATTTTTGTTTCATCGCCAATGACATTTCCCTTCCAAAATATTTTACGGTCATCATCGTACTCGATTACCAGTGTTTCACCGCTTACATAGACATTATATTTTTTTTCCTCATTCTTTGATCCTTTTACTTCTATCGAATAATGATCCCCTTTGACTATTCTCACGTTAACCAGACCTTTTATGTCAACAGCATTATAGCCATTAAGGTCAGATTGATCATCTGTCTGCGTTCCGGTGACAGGATCAGCAACTCTCAATTTGCAACTGGTGCATTCTAGACCTTTATCCGTCATTTTCCATGTCTGTGTATCTTCATTCAGTGAGAAGTCATAGTCGCGTGTATCAATAACATTTGTATCTATCATTCTCCAAAGCCTAGCGTCAATAACAAACGGTTTATTGTAAGGCACCATAATATCAATATCCAAACGCTGAGCGCGGAATTTTGCGCCGTCTTTGAAAGTAATGTTAGAATCGAATACAATTACACTATCCGTCTGGGTTACAGTGTACCCAACCATTTGAGCATTCTCCGCTGCTATTTTGCGTGAAGCACCCTGGGCTTCAAAGCGTTCAATAAGTTTTATTTCCTGACCTTCATAGCCTTTCAGCGAAAGCGAGGTTACATTGTAATAGTCCATTTCCATCTCAGAGACATTCAGGATTGGAGTTTTTCCATTAAGTTTGAATTCTTTTTCCACTTTATATTCCCCACCTTCTTTGAATGCATACACTAATTGCGGTATCGTAAAACTTACCACAGCAAGGCTAACGAAGAACACAACAAATAACGACCAGGCTACAACACCTCTCACCAGGAACCTCTTTGCTATTATTGAATTACCAAGCAATACAAGAAATAGTGCAGGAATAAACGTTGCGAGGAAAGTGAATATAACTGTCCATGTTGGAATGCTATTTCGTATTGCGGAGATCGGAAAGTTTGGAGCAGCAACATTCCAATCTGAGAATAAATGCCAATCAGGTGCATGAAAAAATCCTATTAGTATACCAAAAGAAATAATCAATGTAACGATAAGCGCAAGTCCTGTAAATGTTATCGATAATCCAATAGCAACACGCAGGATATCAACTCCAAGCAATAATAGCGGTCCAAGGATTTTACCAAGGCCATTGATAATTGCTGCTATCGCTCTGAAGGGAAATAGAATGATCCTGGTCAATGTAGTTTCTTCACCATCTTTTTCATTTAATCCTCTCTTCACGGTAGATTCAATATTCGAAAGTGTAACAGGCTCACCCTGCATTTTCATTTTTTCCGTAATTGTTTTCGCTTCCGGTAAAACAATCCACAATACGATATACAGTACAATACCTATTCCTCCGAAGATGGCAAGGATTGCAAATAGCAGACGAATGACTGCAGCATCTGTTCCAAAAAATACCGCTACGCCTGCCGCTACACCACCCACTACTTTCTTATCCGGGTCGCGGTACATCTTTTTAATGGAAGGTTCTTCTTCAAGAACAGCCGTGGGTAATACAATCCATAATACGATATAGACCACAAGAAAAATTCCTGAAGTTCCGATTGTAAGCAGGGCCAACAATAATCTTGGCCATACGGGATCAATATTAAAATAGTGACCTAACCCTGCGCAGACGCCGCCTAATATTTTTCTGGTTTGATCACGAAGAAGTCTTTTGTGAGATGTTGAAGTATAGGTTCTGTTTGACTGTGATTCCTTTTTAGGTTCGCCCACAGCAAACTCTTGTTCTTCTGCAGCTTTGAAATCACTGACACTGCCCATTGTAGAAATGAGGTTGCTTACATCTTCCGATGTGATTACCTGTTTCCCATCATTGAGCCTGGATAGGAATATTTCCGCAATTCTACTTTCTATGTCAGAAAGAATTTCGCTGTTATCGTCAAATGATGCGAAGTACTTATTGACAGAGTCGAGGTATTTGCGAAGGGTTTCATAACCGTCTTCCTCGATGTGGAAAATAATTCCGCTGATGTTGATGCTGATGTTCTTTTTCATATCACAACTAAAAGATAGGAGTGTTCAGTTAATTTTTAAACGCTTGCTTTTGATTTTTGAGTAATCTGGTCGGTCGACTGAACGAGTTCGTCCCAGGTGTCTGAAAGCCCACTGAGAAAATGAGTGCCGGATTCAGTTAGTTTGTAGTATTTGCGTGGAGGTCCGGATTTGGATTCGACCCATTTATATTCTACAAGGCCGGCATTTTTAAGTCGGGTCAATAGGGGATATAAAGTTCCTTCTACCACGATCATGTGGGCCACGGTCAATTCCTCTAACATATCTGAGGCATACACTTCTCCCCGTGAGATAATGTGAAGGATGCAATATTCTAATATCCCCTTCCTCATCTGTACTTGTGTGTTTTCAAGATTCATACATCACTATTAAAATTTAGCGCACTTGGGATCTTATACGGCTAAAGTACTATGCATGGCCAAGTACTATTCAATTATTTACCACAATTTTGAATTTATTTTAAAGGAATGAGAAAATGGGAATAAAAAAAGACCCTTTTGAGGCCTTTATGTAGTGCAACTTATTTTTATTTCAATTTCTAACGCCTTTCATAGGTGTGTTGCAGTTTGACACTAGGCTAAACACTCCTAATTCATGGGGCTCGACTGTTTTTGCAGTAAATCATCTAACCTGTACAGGATTTTTGTTACCAGAAGATTCATTCGGGACGTTAATACAAACAGCGCGTTTCATATTTATTTCTTAATCACCAAATTTTGACCTCCGTCGCTTCCTGCGGGAGTCAGTAGATAAACCTTATTTTTGATTCTGAAACCTCCCTGTGGACTCATTTACCTTCAAACATTATATAGTATTTAAATCGTTGACTAGATTTTAATGATAAAGGCTTTGAACGGAAAGGTTTGGATGGGGATTTTGGTCATTCTAATGGCTATTTGCACTGATGCCACCGCTCAGTTTTCCAACGAGTGGATCAACTTTACTCAAACATATTATAGGATCCCGGTTGCTAAAAATGGTATATACAGACTATCGTATGCCGATCTTCAGGCTGCGGGAGTTCCAATAGGATCAATCGATCCAAGAAAAATCAACCTTTTTCACCGTGGAACAGAACAAGCAATTTTCATTCAAGGTCAGGCCGATGCCATATTTGATCCTGCAGATTTCATAGAATTCTATGGTCAGCGCAACGATGGCACTCTCGATAGGGACCTATACAATCCATCAACGCTACAACCCCATGCCTATTATAATCTCTTCAATGATACCACCGCTTATTTTCTGACGTGGAATTCGTTGCCTGTTCAGGGCAGGCGAATGAATTCATTTTCTGAATTAAATAACTCACTACCAAAAGAGTCATTCTATAACGAAGAACAACTTCGGATCTATTCATCCGAATATGCTCCTGGTTATACATTCTTAGGTGAAATACAAAGTACTGCATTTGATCAGGGTGAAGGCTGGACAGGACCGCTTATTTGCAAAGCGCTTTCAGGATGTACCGGGCAACAGGACATACTGATTGACAAGATTATAAGACCTGCGATACCCTCCGGAACACCACAACTGGAAATGTTATTGGTAGGAAGAGATGAAGTAGTCCATGCAGTCGATGTGTATATTGGACCTACTGGCGGTGGGCAGCGATTACTTTCCACTGTAGCATTCAATTCGTATGAAACAGTAAAATTAAATTTTAATTTAAGTTGGTCTGATGTTGCCGCTGATGGGAGGATCACTGTGAGTGTAAGGTTAACTTCCCCAACGAGAGATCAACTAAGTGTGTCATACATAAAGGTCAATTTTCATCAGGATTTTGATGCTAAGGGCACTGAGAAGATAATTAGCATCGAACCAAATGCGTATCCCAAATCATATATTGAGATTTTAAATCCACAGGTTGGTGCAAGAGTTTGGGACATAACGGATTCCAATACTATTGGAACGATAGGGACTACTCCGGTGTCGGGGGGAATTGGTGCTGTGGTTCCATCCGGAAGTAAGCTTTATGTTTCCAATGCAATCCTGACTTCATCAATACAAAAGGTAAAGTTCAGACCTTTTACGCCATCGCTTTCGAATTTTATAATTATTTCACATCGCTCGTTGATGAAACCAGCATTAGGGTATGGTGATGCGGTTCAAAGTTATGCTGTATATCGTGCTTCATCTGCCGGCGGAAGTTATGATACGCTTACGGTAGCTGTTGATCAATTATACGATCAATTCAATTATGGTGAAACTTCGCCTCGCGCGATATACCAATTCATGAAGTATCTGATCAATGGTGGCTCGCCAAAATTTTTATTCTTAATAGGTAAAGGCCTTGAAGTATCTCAGGGGTTTTATCGAAAGACATCATTTACTCCAGCAGACTTTAAAGACCTGGTTCCTTCTGCTGGTATGCCTGGTGCTGACATGGCTTTTACTGCAGGTCTTAAAGGAACAACATACGAACCCGCAGTTCCCACCGGAAGATTGACTGCAAGCACACCTTCCCAAGTGGCGGCGTATCTGAATAAAATAAAAGAAACAGAGGCATTACCCTTCAATGACCTGTGGCGAAAAAATCTACTTCATTTAAGTGGAGGTATAAATATCGGTGAACCTGAAATCTTCCGCTCGTATGTGGACGGGTTCAAGAAAATTGCTGAATCCTATTATCTGGGGGGAAAAGTCCAAACAATTTCAAAGGAGACATTGAATATTGAACTGATAAACGTTAAAGATCAGGTGAATAACGGTATTGATCTTATCACTTTTTTTGGACACTCCGGGCCTGGGACCATCGACATTGATATTGGATACGTAAGTGACCCAACGCTTGGTTATAACAATTCAGGAAAATATCCTGGGTTCCTAATCAATGGCTGTAACGCGGGAAGATTTTTTGATAACCGCGTTACGTTTGGCGAAGACTGGATGCTGACCGCAAATAAAGGAGCGAAATCATTCATTGCCCATAGCTCATTTGGCTTTACAAATAGTTTGCGGCAGTACTCACGCATTTTTTATTCCCTGGCATTTGGTGATTCAACGTATATGAGAAAAGGTATAGGCGAGATTCAGAAAGAAGTGGGAAAACGCTACCTGGCTACAAATGGAGTAGATGTAACTACCATCACGCAAGTTCAACAAATGATGTTGTTAGGTGATCCTGCCGTGTCACTTTTCGGGGCGTCAAAACCTGATTATGAAATTAATGATGGATCGGTAACGATTGGTTCTTTTGATGGAAGCCCTGTAACAGCTAAATCAGATTCATTTTTAATCGACATTGGTATCAGAAATTTTGGTAGAGCACAAAGGGATTTACTTAAGATAAAAATTGAAAGGAAGCTAAGTGATAATACGGTTGTAGTTTACGATTCAACAATAAATTCGGTATTGTATAGCCAGGTTGTTCGGTTTGTAATTCGAAGAGGACATACCAATACTGAATTTGGCAACAATAATTTTTCAGTCAAAATTGATCCTGACAACGACATCCGGGAGATGAATGAAACAAACAACGCTACTTCTTTAAATTTTTTCATTCCACTGAACGGCACTAAAAATCTTTTTCCGGAAGCCTTTTCAATTGTGAATACAAATTCGGTGCAGCTTGTATTTCAGAATACGGATCTGGTTGCTGCCGCTCGCACATTTTCAATTGAGGTTGATACGGCATCTACGTTTGATAGTCCTTTCTTAAATAGAAAAGTTGTTTCAGGAAAGGTTATTGCAAAAATGCCACTTACTTTATTACAGAATGATTCACTGGTTTATTATTGGAGAACAAAGCTTGAGAAACCCCTTTCAGGAGAAAGTTCTAACTGGGCTGCATCTTCTTTCATTTTTATAAAGAATAGTCAGGAAGGATGGGCACAAACTAAATTTCCTCAATTTTCAGACAACGTACTTCACGGGCTTGTTGGGGATCCGGAGACCAAGCGGATAAAATTTATAGAAACAGTATCATCAATCGATATGAAAACATTTGGCAGTTTAAATGCTACTCCTTATTCAAACGTGTCATTGAAAATAAATCAGGAGGAATTCAATGTCTCCACGCAGGAGCAACCTTGTAGAAATAACACTCTTAATCTTATAGCATTCGATAAAAATTCTACAGCGCCTTATGCCGGAATATCCACGTTTGCCTTTTTCGATCCGCGGGCCTGTGGGCGCTCACCGCAAATGATAAATAGTTTTGCTCAGTCTGAACTGGATACAGGCCACGGTGATGATCTCATTACATGGGTTTCAAACATTCATTTAAGTGACTCGGTCATTCTCTATTCTATTGGTGATGCTGAAGTTGTCTCCTGGTCGCCAACAGTAATTCAAAAATTATCTGCCCTGGGAATTTCTGCCAGCCAGCTTAGTTCCCTGGCACCGGGAGAACCATTTATTATTTTCGGAAAGAAGGGCTCTTCTCCAGGTAGTGCAAATTTTTTTAGACCATCGCAGTCACCTGTCAACGCACAGCAACTTGCTTTACGTAAAACGATCACCGGCAGATTTTCGAAAGGCTCACTTAAATCGGTCACGATCGGACCCTCACAGAAATGGTTTAAAATGACATCTCAGATAACAGAAGCAACGGTCAATGATGCGTATAGTGTACATGTTACCGGGATTGATTTGACTGGACGCGAAACACTATTGAAAGTAAATCGCAATGGTTCATCTGATATTTCTGATATTGATGCTTCGAAATTCCCATTTATAAATCTGACACTCAATGTTGCAGATTCTATTGATCTGACTTCAGTCCAATTGAAGCAGTGGCTGGTTACGTATACTCCAGTGGCAGAAGGTTTATTGATTTATAACGGAATGAATCAAACCGAAAATGTTCAGGAGGGTCAATCATGGAAAGCAGGATATGGTTTTACCAATATTTCTTCACGAAAGTTTCAAGATTCTCTGTCAGTGGAGGTTGATGTATTTTCGAGTACCCGACGTATGACACAAAAAAATATGTTTCGTATAAAGCAACCTGCTCCGGGAGACACGACTAAATTTTCAGTGAGTGTTAAGACCGCTGGAAAGTCCGGGTTAAACGATATAAATGTTTTTGTGAATCCGCGGGTGTTGCCAGAATTATATTATGATAATAATATCCTTTCATTATTTGGTCACTTGATGGTGGAAGCAGACACGAAAGCCCCTGTTTTAAATGTGACAATTGATGGAAGGCAAATCGTGCAAAGAGATATTGTTTCCTCTTCACCATTGATAGTCGTTACCGTTATCGACCATAATCCTTTTTTATTGAAAACGGATACAATAGGCATTAATCTGTTTCTTCAATATCCATGTACTTCAGAGAACTGTGCGTATAAACGAATTAATTATACACAATCAAATGTTTCGTGGAATCCTGCTTCAGTAACACGTGAATTTCAAATTACTTTTCATCCGGAGCAGCTTGTTGCCGGCAGCTATTCATTAAAGGCTGAAGCGGTTGATGCAAGTGGGAATTTAAGTGGCCCTACTCCGTATGAGGTTTCATTCGTCGTCTCTGATAAAATCGGAGTTACACTATTATCAGTTTATCCTAATCCCTCAACCGATAAATTTTATTTCAAATTGCTTTTTAGTGGACCTTCCTTACCGGATGATTTTCAATTGACCATGTATTCAGGAACGGGCTCTGTGGTTCGAAGTTTTGGTAATGAGGTGTTACGTTTACTTCATGTAGGAACAAATGAGATTTCACTGGATACTAAAGATGCAGCGGGCCTTGCGTTACCTGATGGAATGTATTTCTTCAGAATAGTGACAACCATTTCCGGAACTCAGTTTACAAAAAGTGGAAAGTTGGTAGTGGCAAAATAAGTCTTTGACATAATTTTATAATTATCGCTTAAGCGTTCATCGTTAGCCTAAACGAATGGATCATTTTTTCAATATCATTTTTTGTTGATTCGTTATTCGGTGTTCCTTCGCCGGTGAATTTGCTTCGTGCGCCTGAGATTAATATAGCACAATCGTCAGGCATCTTGACACTCATTGTATTCATAATAATCTTAATCGATTCAAATGCTTTTTGCCCCTGACCAGATGCAACAATAATTGCAGTTGGTTTATCGTGAAATAACGTTGTTGATATTGTCCATTCAAGGGCATTTTTTAAAACCCCAGGCAAGCTAAACACATATTCAGGCGTACAGAATATAATTCCATCTGCATTTTCAATGGCCTTATAAAATTCTTTAACTATTTGTGGAGCCAGATCATCAACAAAATCAGGGTTAAAATAAGGCAGGTTTGTCAGGTCATTATAGAATTCGAATTCTAAATCAGTGCGATACGCATTGGCAATTCCTTTAAGAATATTTTCGTTCGACGAATTTCTGCGGGTGCTGCCGCAAATGGCAAGAATTTTCTTTCTTAAAGGGAACATCGCAATTTTTTTCTACGATAATAGTTCTAACGCGATGAATTTAAAACAGCTTTAAGATCTTCTTCCAAAAGAGGCTTGGAAAGATAATTGTGGACACCTAATTCTTCAGCTCTTTTTATGTCTTTTTCATTTCTCGAAGAGGAAACTATAATGATAAGTGTCTTTTCCTTATTCGGAACATTTAACTTATGAAAAGCTTCGATGAAACTAAATCCGTCCATGATCGGCATATTGAGATCAAGAAGTATTACCTCGGGCATGATCTTCGCCCCTCGATAATAGTCGTTGATAAGATCCAGTGCTTCTTTTCCATTTTTGGCAATGTGTATTTCATTCGTGATGCCCATGTGTTGCAGCGTTTTCTGATTCAGGAGATTAAACACCTGGTCATCGTCAATAAGCAACACATTCTTCTTTATCATTTCCTGGCATTCGGAATAGTGAGTATTACAGAAGTTCCTTTATTCTTCTCAGAATTTAATTGAATACTCCCGCCCATTCTATCTACCGTTTCCTTTACAATATACAGACCTAATCCTGAACCGTCACTTCTTTCCGTAGCACGGTAAAACATATCAAATATATGGTCCTGATATTTTCTTGAAATACCAATACCATTGTCCTCAACTATTATTTTAACATCATTTTCATTTTTAAAAACTTCAATGTTCACAAATGGTTTTTCTTTGGAAGCATCGTAATACTTGATCGAGTTGGATATCAGGTTTTGGAGTAAAAATCCCATCCTCATTTTTCCACTGTAAAAAGCTGGTCCGTCATGAATTTTGACAGATTGTTTAATTGCAGTTGCTCCATTAATGTACTTCATGTAATCAAACGCTACATTAAGAAGATCCTCAAAATTTATTTCGGCAGGTTCTTCTTCCAGCCGGGCATTTTTTGAGTAGTCAATAATTTGACGAAGAGTAACGTCCAGTTGTATGATACTTTTTTCCATCATATCGAAGTACTGAGGTAACTCATCTGATGTTTTGTTCTGGAATTCCTGCCGCGAAAGACGCACAAGTCCTAACACAGAAAGAAGTGGTGCCCTTAAATTATGGGATGTGCTATAAACAAACCGATCGAGTTCCTGGTTAAGTTTCTTTAATTCCTGATTTTGAATCATCAGTGAATTGTTTGCAATAGCACGTTCGCGTTCTGCTTTTTTCTTATTGATGGCATTTAAGATAGCTGAAGGAAGTCGGGCAAGATTGGATTTTAGAATATAATCATCAGCACCCTGATGCAAACATGTTACCGCAAATTCTTCCGAGACAGCCCCCGTTACAAGTATAAACGGCAGCATGGATGATCTCTCCTTAAAAATCTTCAACGCTTCACTTGAATTGAATTGAGGTAAAGCGTGATCTGACAAAACAATATCCGGCTGGAATGAATCTATTGCCTTGATGAATTCTTTTTTAGTATCAACCCTATGGGAAACAAACTGAATTCCGGTTTTTTGCAGAACTCTTTTGATCAGCATCGCATCCTCTTCAACATCCTCAAGTATCAAAATTTTTAATTGAGTGTCCATGAGATTTTATTTACATATAAATTTAACATGGATCCAAAAAGAATGTTTGATAAAGAGCTTAAAACGATAGTTGTTTCAAGCTCCCCGGAAACGGTACTAACATGAATTTCAGGTACCGACGGTCTGCAAAAATCAGAAAAATTATATTTATCTATCATACCTACTCAATTCAGTGCCTGCAGTAGAGAATCCATTTCAGTCAATTTGACTAGGATTGATCTGTCAAATCAGTTCATTTTAATTCAGATAGTACATCTGTACGTTTTTGAAATGTATTTCTTTTACGGAAGTTGACCAGTTCACCTTTTCATCTACTTCCTCATTCGTTTTCTAAAAAATCACCCTGATATTTTATATACAATGCATACGGGATAAACAATGAAGTAAGTGTCAGTGATGTCTAACTGTAAAAAATGAAATGGGCACCGGCAGACAAGCTCCAGTGCTTAATGCCCGGTGTAAAAAACTATTTTATTTTATTTTATTAGTGATGACCTCCCGGACCGTGAACATGCCCATGGGCGATCTCATCCGTAGATGCGTCTCGTACTTCCATTACCTCAACTTCAAAGTTTAATTCAACTCCAGCGAGTGAATGATTGGCATCAACTGTTACGTCGGTTAAACCAATTTCTGTAACGGTAACTACGCCGCCATTACCGGTTTGGAACTGCATTCCTATCTCAACTTTTTCGCCGCCGAAAGCTGAGCGTGGTACTTTTTGAATCATTTTTTCATCACGTACACCATATCCTTTTTCAGGAGATATTTTAAGCTTAAGCTTCTTTCCTTTTTCCTGGCCCTCAAGCCCTTCTTCCATTCCGGGTATAAGATTTCCTTCGCCGTGCAAGTAGTAAAGTGGTTCACGCCCTCCGCTGCTGTCAAGTGTAGTTCCTTTGTTGTCAGTCAATGTGTAGTGGATCGCAGCCACTTTATGTTTTGATATTTTCATTTGTGTTTAGTGATTTCGCGTAAAAGTATGAAAAACGAAGAAGTTGAGAAGTAAGAAGTTGAGTCTCCTTCGCTCCAACAGGTCCGGACTTCTGTAGCCACAGGAAGTATGGAAGTGTGATTTTGCCAGAAATTAAAGTTTAGGCATATTTGTAGCCCCGATGTTAGCAATAGCTTCAACGACGGCAGGTAAGGCCTTTAAGACTGACATTGTATATGTAATAATGTCCAGATTTGGTTTACTAAGGATGCCCAGCTGAGAATTCAAGGGACAAGTTCATCTTCGCAGAGTTGCTCCGGTGAATATGCCCGAATGGCGGAACTGGTAGACGCGCACGACTCAAAATCGTGTACCGTAAGGTGTGCCGGTTCGATTCCGGCTTCGGGTACG
>Ga0123336_10002143_pt1 | contig 17419 bp, 15 predicted proteins | sample SSSSmetaG_FD_96466 | JGI IMG/M metagenome (GOLD analysis project Ga0123336, IMG submission 96466) | Glacier valley bacterial and archeal communities from Borup Fiord, Nunavut, Canada, to study Microbial Dark Matter (Phase II) - ​SSSS metaG | ecosystem: Environmental > Aquatic > Freshwater > Ice... | reverse complement strand
CCGGTGACAGTTTCGAGGTCGAGGATCGAGATGTGTTGCATGGGTGATTGCTCCTTGAGCGTTTCCTAGAGCAGCCCCCGTGCCAGCGCGATTCGCGTCGTACGTCCGCGAGATCCGCTACGCCGATCGGCGCCGATCGGGAACTGCCGCCCTGAGGGTGACACGCCGAATACTCGAGGATACGCCGGCAGCGCCGATGCGACTCCTTCGCGTGACGTTACCCGTCGCGGTCGGCCTGATGGGCGTGCGTGGCGCGGCGCATGCCGAGACTTTCGGCGAAGTCCAAGCAGGCATCGCGAACCCGGTCGGCAATAGCGACTGGACGAACCTGGTCTCGACCAGCTTCAAGCTCGCGGGCCGGCTCGGGTTCACGATCCCGCAGGGGATCGGTGCCGCGCTCCAGCTCGATTGGACGCCGATCAACATCAATGGCGATACCGCGCCGGGCATCGATGTCTCGGCGTAGCGGATCCGGCTGCTCCCGAACTTCATCTATCACCACCCGATCGCGCCGAATCTCAGCCTGCCGGTAGCGCGAGCTAAAACGAGCTAACACCGAGTCGGAGCACACCGGTGGGTTTCGCATCGACCAGCGGGCCCGGGCGCGATGTTCTGGATCCACCACGAGGCACACCAGGAACACGGGTTCCGGACGCTTTGTGGTCTTTGTAATCTTTGTGATCTTTGTGGCCGCTCAGGGTCCGAACGAAGCAGCTCATCGGAGACGCCACTGCGGTCGATTCCGATCCGTTGCACTGATCTTAATGGGATTGCGGTTAGCGCCAGCTACGCAGGTTCGTCGTCGCATCGCCACGAATCTCCGCGAGCGCCTCGCTCGGGAGGGGGAACCAGCGCAGCTCTTCGAAATCGGCTGTCCGGACCGGATCGACGAGCTGGAGGGTCTGGAACTCCAAGGTCGCAGCGGCGATGATCTCGTTGGCTTCTTCGATGTAGCCGGGCAGCGCCGACTCCGGCTCGGTCGCATGGCGCGAGCGGTACTCCAGGTTGCCGGTGCGATACGAGAGCTCGCCGAGGCGAAGCACGTCGCTCGGGTTGTGCGCGCGATGGCGCCACTCGCCGGTGTCGGGGTTGAAGTTGTAGTGTGGCAACAGCCGCCAGCCTTCGTTCGCGATCAGATGGATCGCGTCGAGGATGAACTGGAACTGCGTCTCCGAAAGGAAGTAGTTGAAGTTGACGCGCACCCAACCCGGCTTGATGCCCTCGCAACCGCGCACGATCTCGCGCTCGAATTCCTTGCTGCGATCGAGATCGATGCCGAGCAAGCGGTGACCGTAGGGACCCGCGCAACCGCAACCGCCGCGCGATTGGATGCCGAATAGATCGTTGAGCAGCGCGACGACGAAGTTGTGATGCAGGTAGTTGTGCTTGTGCTTGATGATGAACGACACGATCGAGAGCCGCCACGCTGCCCGGTTGCCGAGGATCTGGATGCTCGAGTTTGCCGCCCACGAGCCGATCGCGCGCTCGATGAAATCGACCTCGCGCTCGCGGATCGCCTCGGCGCCGACCGCATCCTTCAACTGGAACACGAGGCCCGCGCGAATCGATTCGATGATCGCCGGCGTGCCGCCCTCTTCGCGCATCACCGGATCGGTGACATAGCGATGGCCCTCGGAGTTGACGTACGCGACCGTGCCGCCGCCCGGCGAGCCCGGCACCGTATTCGCGCACAGCGCGCGTCTCACGACGAGAACGCCGGGCGTCTGCGGGCCGCCAATGAACTTGTGGGGCGAGATGAACACCGCGTCCTTGAAGCTATCCCCCGGGCCATTCATCTCGATCTGTACGTAGGGGCCCGCCGCGGCGTAATCCCAGAACGAGAGAGCTCCGTGATCGTGCAGCAGGTTCGAGATCGCGCGCGTATCGCTCGCGATGCCGGTGACGTTGGACGCCGCCGAGAAGCTCCCGATCTTGAGCGGTCGCGCGGCGTAGCGCACGAGCTCCGCAATGAGGTGGGCCGGATCGATATGGCCGTCCGCGTCTTCCTGGATCACGACGACGTCCGCGATCGATTCGCGCCACGGCAGTTCGTTCGAGTGATGCTCGAACGGGCCGATGAACACGACGGGGCGCTGATCGTCCGGGATCGAGGTATCGAGGGAGAACCGCGCATCGAGATCCGCGGGGATCCGGAGGTTCATCACGTCGATCAATTTGTTGATCGCGCCGGTCGCGCCCGAGCCGCAGAAGATCACGAGGTCGTCGGGCCCACCGCCGACCGCGCGATGGATGATCTCGCGCGCGTCGTCGCGAAACGTCGTGGTCTGACGCCCGGTGCCACTGGTCTCGGTATGCGTGTTCGCGTAGAGCGGCATCACCTCGGCGCGAATGAAATCCTCGATGAACGTGAGCGAGCGGCCCGAGGCCACGTAGTCCGCGTATGTCACGCGGCGTGTGCCGTACGGGCCTTCGAGCGCCTGGTCATCACCGATGATGGCGGCGCGGACAGTTTCGATCAGACGTGCGCTCGCGGGATCCATGAGTTTCCCATTATGCCGTGCGTGCCCTCGCGGTTCGAGCCTAGAAGCAGGCGATCCTCGCGACGCTGTGCGTTGGAGCTGCGCAGTCTGCGCATTAGCAGGTCAGGACGATCTTGCCGAAGCCCTGATTGCTCGCCATGTGCTCGTGCGCCTCGCCCGCTTTGGCGAGCGGAAACACGCGGTCGATCACCGGCTTGATCGTCCCGCGCGCGAGTAGCGGCACGACTTGATTCTCGAACACGCGCATCGCCGCGATCTTCTCCTCGAGCGGCCGCGCGCGCAGCATCGTACCGGTGACCTGCACGCGCTTGCGCAAGATCGCGCCGAGGTCGGCCTCGGTCTTGCCGCCTGCTAGCAAGCCCACGATCACGATCCGGCCCTTGAGCTGGATGCAGCGCAGATCCTCGGCGAAGTAGTCACCGCCGATCAGCTCGATGATCACGGCGGGCGCGGGAATCTTGTCGGCGAACCTGCCGTTCTCGGCGACGACACCGACATCGAGGCCGAGCGCTTTGCAGCGCGAGATCTTGTCGGCGGTCCGCGCCGTGCCGACCACGGTGCAGCCGAGCGCGCGCCCGAGCTGGATCGCGGCAGTCCCGACGCCGCTGCCGCATCCGTTCACGAGCATCACTTCGCCGGTACGCAGGTTCGCTTGCATCATCGCGTCGTACGCGGTGATAAACGCCTCCGGAACCGCCGCCGCGTGCTCGAACGAGATGCCATCTGGAATCTTCGCGAGTGCGCGCTCGTGCGAGGTCACCGCCTCGGCGTAGCCTCCACCGCCGACCAGCCCGAACACCCGGTCGCCGACCTCCCAGCGCTGGACATCCGGGCCAAGCGCTTCCACCTCACCGGCGATCTCGAGCCCCGGGATGTCGGGCGGAGCATCGAAGGGTGCCGGATACGTACCCATACGCTGTAGTAAATCCGCTCGATTGATCGCGGTCGCGCGAATCCGCACGCGGACCTCACCACGCGCCGGTTCGGGCGTTGGTTTCTCGACGAGAACGAGTGTGTCCGGACCGCCTGGCTTCGTGATCGAGATAGCTCGCATGGTGGTGCGGGTGTAGCATTTCGAATATGCAGACCGTCGCGCTGCTGCTCCTTATCGCGGCTTGCGGAAGTGAAACGCCGATGCTCGGCGGAGTCGGGCATCCGAACAATGGAGCGGTCGCGGGAGCGGCGGCCGCGGCTGCCGCCGCACTGACGCTCGCGGATCCGCACGCCGCCGATCGCAAGCCCGAACAGAAGCAGGAAGAAGAGAAGCGGCCGATCAAGGTGAGAGAAGAAGTGCCCGCGAGCGTCTTCGATCGGATCGATGGCTCGGCTGCGAATACCGGCAGCGGCACGGAAGCGCCTCGCCCGCACGCGAAGCCGGCGACGGCAGCCGGCTCGGCCGCATCGCCGCCGCCGCCAAACGGCAAGGTGCCGGTGTTGCCATCGCCCCACGACGCGATCGATCCGGGCCACGCGGACGCGAACGCCGCGCCATAGAACGCCGCAGCTCTGGATCGGGGGCTCTTGTTCGTCAGGCAGCCCTCGCCGTCCTGGGCGCCGAGCACCGGATCGATCACGCCGCGCGAAACCTTCTGCGTGAAGGTCTGGAGATCGCTGACCTCGCCGGCGAAAGAGCGGTCGTTGATGACCATCGGGATCGACTCACAGAATCGGCCTCCACGCGCCGGAGATCTTCGCGCGGCCTCAGTTCGTCGGATCCCACGTGATGCCGAGCCGCCGACGCTGTCACCCAGGATTGGCTTGCAGGGCGTCGGCGAGCTGCGACGCGAAGGTTCCGCCGCGCAACCTCGCGTTCTTGATCTACATATCGGGCGCGATAGTCTCGACCAACAAGCTACCGCTCTTGAAGCGCGCGCTGCTCTTGCACGTCGATCAGCTATGCTTGGCGCGCTTGGCGGGCTTGGCCCGCTTGGTCCGCTTGGTCCGCTTGGTCGCCCACATGTTGTCGACGAGGTTCGGGTAGCGCCGTCCCGCACGCTTCGCACGCGTGCGCGCAGCACCGACGGCTTTAACGCTCAGTTTCGAGTGCGCCGATTTTGACGCGGGGTTCTTTTTCTTCCAAGGTTTTCGTTTCTTCGCTGCGGTCGGTGCCATACCGGTGCTGCGATGCAGATGGCGTGCCTTGAAGCGCAGTCGTTTCGATGAGCGCGAGAAGGAACGGGAGGGCCCGCATCCCGGGTTACGGTGTCACGGTCGCATCGAATCGTGATCGCGCATCGTCGATCGCCGTCCGCGCGACGTTCCGCAGTTTCGCGAGGTTCGACAGCGCCGCGGGCGTCGCCTCGTGGCTCGGGTCACGCCCCCAGTAGGCGTCGAGCCACGTGAGCGCCGCGAACGGCGAGACGACCGCGATCACCGCCGCACCCACGTTCAACGGCGGCGGCAAAAAGGCGAACGCTAACCCGACGAGCCCGGCGGCCCACAATGGGTAGAGCACCAGGGCGGTGCCGAGCTTGATCGTCGAGACCGCATCCGCATCGTAGCGCCTCGCGACCATGCGCGGGATGAAGTACGGAATCCCGTAAAGCACGAAGCCCGGCACCGCGAGCGGTGCGAGCAGCGCGCGCCTGGCCCAGCGCGACGATGGCTTGGCGACCTCGCGACCCCGCGCGCGACCCTGCGCATCGGCGAGCCCGTACTTCGCGAGCTCGGCGTAGTACGCACCGACCTTGGCTTCGACGTGCGCGATCAGATCGGGTCCGAGCTCGCGGAGCGTCCTGTTCGCGAGCTCGACCTGGCGACCGATCGCATTCCAGCCGGCGAGCGAAGCATCGCCCGCATCGTTTGCGAGCATCTCCGCGACGCGCGCGATCAGCCGGCGCTCTTCGTGCGTTTCGCCTTCGACGAGCAGCTCGCGCAGGTCTTCATCCATCTGTTCGGTGATCCGCGCGACGCGCTCTTCACCGAGACCAGGTACCTCCGCGAGCGTACGAACGGGTCCCCACAGCACGAGACATCGCGACCGAAAATTATCGCGACGATCGAACTCGAGGGCGACCGCTTGGAACGTCTGCGCGGTGCCCTTGCGACCTTCGGCAGCGACGAGCATGCGCGCCGCGCCGGTGCGCAGCGGTGCGAGCTGCGGCTCGCTGTGGCTCGTGCCCTCGGGAAAGATCAGGATGTTGCCGCCCCCGGCGAGGTGGCTCGCGATCTTGTCGAACGTCGCGTCGTTATCGCCGGCGCTCTTGTTCGGCGTGTCCTGCTTGCGAACGATCGGCACCGCACCGGCGCGATCGAGCAGCCAGCGCAACCCCGGCACCTTCCACAGCGTCGATTTCGAGATCGGCGAGATCTCGCAATCGGTATCGGTGAGCACGAGGATCGGGTCGATCAGCGCGTTGTGATGATTCGCAACAAACACGCGCCCGCTGGTCTCGGCGGTGGGCGGTGTTCCGATCCGCTCGATATCGCGGAAGTACAACCGCATGACTTTTCGAAACGTCGAGATCAGGGCGCTCCGCACCCACGATCTCTTTGCCATTTCTCGACGATGACACGCCTGACGAGTTGAGGGGGTGCCGGAGGCATGCGAACGTCACGGGGTGAAGGGTGACCCACGCGAGGCGACCGCGGAGCTGCGCTGCGTCGCGCCGCTGGTCGCGATCCGGCGCGAGGGCGTGCAGCTGCTGGGGCCGTGCCTGTTGATCACGAACGGCATGCAGACGATCGCGGCCGCGAGCTCCGAGGTGCTGCGCAAAGCGGGCGCGCAGCTCGCGATCCTCACGCGCTTCGACGGCTCGACGTACCTCCAGATCAAAACATGGCAGCTCGCGCGCCACTCGGCGCTCGGCATCATCGAGCTCGGCGAAGGCGCGCAGTTCAGCCCGGAGGTCCATCCGCTGCATCTATCGCTGTTGAGTGCTGCGGTCGAGACGCGTGGCGCTCCTTCGGCCCTGATCACGATCCGTTCCGAGGGCAACGGCTTCGCGCGCGAAGTGATCGGCGTGCGCATCGATGTCGATGACGGCGACGAGATGAGCGAGCCGCTCGTGCGGCTCGTGTCGCCAATCGATGTGGTCGAGCCTGGAACGCTTGTCGATGGTTCGCCGCTGTTCGCGTGGATGCCGCCCGATCCGGTGCTCGGTCGCGCGGGTGAAGTGATCGCGGTCGCGATCGGGGTGGTGGCGCGCGCGCGGACCGCTCCCGCGACGAGCAACGCGATCGCAGAGCTCGTCGGTCTCGAGGATGCGGGTCGTGCGTTACCGTGGGGCGAAACCGCGCTCGCCTCGAGCAACGAGCTCGCGCAGGTTGCCGGTGAGATCGCGGTAGCCTCGACCTCGCCGGATCCGGAGCGGCACAGCTAATGGCTGATGTCGTCGGCGTCCGCGTCCGGTGTCCCGAGTGCGGTGCGAACAGTGACGCGATCGGCGATGTCCTCAAGTGCACGTACTGCGGCACGACCTCGCGCGTCCAGCGCCGCACGCAGTTCGGCTTGAAGGTGCCGCTGCCGCCGCGCCCGCCCGAGGCGCCGCAACCGATCGCGGTCCAGGTCAACAACCGCGGCGCGACCCTGTTCGTCGTCGTGATCTTGATGTTCGCGACCTTCATCATCGTGCCGTTCGTGATGCTCCGCGGAAGTTTGCAGTCCGCCAAGTCGCACGCGTCGGCAGCTGTGACAAAGCCTGCCAGCTCACCACCACAGCGGTTGGACTGGATTTCGTCCCGACCGCTGGTCTCGGATCTCGATGATGACGGCGTCGCTGATGCGATCGGCTTGCAACGCGACGCGATCGCCGACCAGATGTTCATGGTCGCCCTCTCGGGTGCGAGCGGCAACGTGCTGTGGCGGACCCTGTCGCTCGGCACATTCGAGGCGGTCTACCGCAAGGAGCTCGCGCTCTCCTCGGGCGTGATCCTCTTCGGCGATCGCGACCGAGACCAGACGCTCGCCGCGTTCGATGCCGCGACCGGCAAGCCACGATTCACAGCGACGTTCAGCGAGGTCGTCGACAAGGTCTGCGCGGCCGATGCTGGATTCATGAAAGTGATCACGAAAGATGGTGTTCGGTCGCTGCTCGATCTGAAGACCGGGCAGGCGAGCGCGATCAAGGCGACGAAGGGGCGCGTGGTCTGCGCGGCGCTGCCGTCGAACAGCGAGCGGCAGGGCGCGCACCTGAACTTCACGATGAGGCACTCGCGCGAGCTCCCGGGCATGACCAATGACATGCTGTTCGGTCACGAGGCGCCGTGGATCGTGACCGGCGTCAAGAATCCGGGCTCGCGCCTGCCGATGCTCGCTGCGCTCGACGACAAGGACAAGGTGCTGTGGACGACCGTGGTCCCGCTCCGCGATCCGATGAGCGTGAAATTTCAGGAGCCGGTGGCGACGGATGTCCAAGGTGATCTTGTCGCGACCGTGTACATCCGAAACGAGCACGAAGCCCCGGTGTTGACAGTTTTCGATCGCACGACGGGTGCTCGCAAGTTCGAAACACCCATCCACCCTCGGGCGTCGGCATTCATAATGGTGAACGATGTCGTGATCAGCAAGAAGATCATCTACGTGACGCTGAACGCCTCGATCCAAGCATTCGATCGCGACACGGGTGTGCTCAAGTGGGTGATCGGCGAGACTCGCTGAGCCGTGAAGATCGCCACCTGGAACGTCAATGGCATTCGCGCGCGCGCCTCGCAGCTCGTCCACTGGATCGATGCCGAAGAGCCCGACGTGATCTGCTTGCAAGAGATCAAGGCGACACCGGCGCAGATTCCAGAGACTGTCTCGGCGATCGCGGGCTATCACCCGTACTGGCACGGCGGTGGCGGATACTCCGGTGTGGCGCTGTTGATGCGCGAGAAGGTGTTCGCGCAGCCCCCGGTGTTCACGCATCCGCCGTTCGATCTCGAGAATCGCTTGGTCGTCACGGAGATCGACGGTGTGGTCTACGGCTCGCTGTACGCGCCGAACGGTGGCAAGGACTACGGCGTGAAGCTCAGGTTCCTCACCGCGATGGAGGCGTGGGCGGGCGAGCTCGCGGCTGCGGGCAAGCGGCTGGTGCTGTGCGGCGACTATAACGTCGCGAGGAAGCCCATCGACGTGCACCCGACGCTACGCAAGGAGATGATCGGCCAGGCGAACGAGGAGCGCGATCTGATCGACGCGTTCTTCGCGCACGGGTTGGTCGATGTCGGCAGATACGTCGATCCGGACAACGACCGGCTGTTCACGTGGTGGGCGCCGTGGCGGAACCTGCGCCAGCGCAATATCGGCTGGCGCTTGGATTACGTGGCGGCCCATCACTCGCTCGTCGATCAGAGCTGTACGTGCAAGGTGTATCGAGATGTCGGCGCGAGCGACCACGGACCCGTGATCGCGCATATCCTCGATCCGTGAAACAGATCCTGATCGCGGTCGCGCTCCTCGGTTGCGGCACCAAGCACCACGACGAGCCCGCACCTGTACCGACGCCCGTCGCTACCGTCGATCTGGCCGCGACCTTCGAGGCATGCTGGACCGCGTGGAGCGCCGGCACGATGACGCCGCTCGGCGATTGCTACGCGAAGACGGCAGTCAGCGAATCGCCCGGGGCAGGGTTTCCACCCGCGACCCGAGTGATCGCGATCATCGAGGCCGTCCGAGGCCTGCGCGCGGCGTTCCCCGATATCAAAGGCGAGCCGCAGCTCGTGCTCGTCAATGGAACGAAGGTCGCGGCCGTCGTGCGGCTGAGCGGCACGCACGTCGACAAGAAGCAGCCGATCGGCCTCGTCGGTGGCGTCGTCGATAACTTCGACGCGAGCGGCAAGATCACTCACGAGTCGGACTACTTCGATTCGCTCACGATCCAGGGCCAGATCGCTCCGCAGCCGTCACACCTCGTACGCGCGTGGGATGCGACGAGCTCGCTCGCGAAGCAAACGGTCATTGCCAAGCACGATGCGGCGGAGCAGGCGAATGTCGACGTGGTGAAGGCGTTCGAGGCCGCGTTCGCAACGCACGACCTGGCGGCGGTCGGCGCGTTGATCCCCGAGGATGCGACCTGGTCTGATGCGTCGGAGCGCGCCGATTGGACCAAGGCCGAGCTACTCGCCGATCGCGCGGCGGGCGTGGCGGGCTTCCCCGATGTCGCGAGCCACGTCCAGGACATCTGGGCCGCCGGCGATTTCGTCGTCGAGATCGCCGAGCTCACTGGCACCAACGATGGTCCGGTCCCCGGGATCGCGACGCCGACCCACAAGAAGATCGCGGTGCCATTCTTCGCGATCCATCAGATCGCGAACGGCAAGCTCGCCCATACCTGGGTGTTCCAGCAGGCGAGCGTGTTCGTGACCCAACTCGGGCTCAAGTAAGCGCATCGCTGACGGTCACGAGATCGTAGCCGCGTGCGCGCAGCTCGGGAACGAGGATCTTCACCGCCGCGATCGTGCCGGTGTGGTCGCGACCCCCGTCGTGCATGAGGATGATGCTGCCGTTACGCGACCGATCGACGACGCGGCGCGCAACCTCGATCGCCGGCAGGTCCTTCCAGTCGTAGCTGTTGACGTCCCACAGGACCGTCTTTTTGTCGGCGCGATCGAACGCGCGCACGTTCGAAGGCGAGCGGCCCCCCCAGGGTGGGCGCACGAGCGTTGGCACGATGCCGGTCGCCGCCGCGATCGCGGCATCGGCTGCGGCGAGCTCGCGCGCGACACTGCGCGTGCTCGCGAGCGGCAGATAGCGATGCGTGTGCGTGTGATTGCCGAGTTCGTGACCTTCGCGAACCATGCGAGCGCAGAGCTCGGGATGTGCCTCGGCTTGCTTGCCGACCACGAAGAACGTACCGGGCACGCCGAGCTCGCCGAGCGCGTCGAGCAGCGCCGGCGTGCGTGTGCCATCGGGACCGTCGTCGAACGTGAGTGCGACGACGCGGCGATCGCGGTCGCCGTGCGATGCGGTGTTCATCGCCCAGTCGACGGGCCCTTCGAAGCCACCGTAGCAAAAAAGATACGCGAGCCCGACGGAAGCGGCCGATGCAAGCGGTGCGATGAGGAGCGGCAGCAACATGCTCGCAGGTAGTGCGAGCGCCATGCCGGGCCAAGATTCGCGGAGTTACCGCGAAGTGCCAGTTCTTCAACGGTGAACAGCTACCGAGCTGCCACCATCGTCACGACGAGCGCGGCGATACCTGGCACCGCCTGGACGAACAAGATCGTGCGCGAGGCCGTGGCCGCGCCGTAGAGGCCGGCGACGATCACGCAGCCGAGGAAGAACAGCTTGAGGGAAGAGCCGAACGGCTCGCCCGCGGTGAGCGACCACACGAGGCCCGCAGCGAGGAACCCGTTGTAGAGGCCCTGGTTTGCCGCGAGCGACTTCATCGCGACCATCTCTGCGAGCGGGCGCTTGAAGGTCTTCGCACCGTACGGCGTTGCCCACAGGAACATCTCGAGGACGAGGAAGTAGACGTGGAGGATTACGACGAGCCCGACCAACACGTTCGAGACAGTGCCCATGGCCCCAGCCTAACGCAAAGCGAGCGTGATCTGCGCGAGCGCGTCACCCGCAACGCGTTCGAACGCCGCGCGATCGATCGAGAGCACGAGATCGCCGGGCTCGTCGGCATAGCTCCTCGCGACCGGACTATCGTCGAGCACGTAGCCGAGCTTGTCGAACACCCGGCGCGAGGCCGTGTTGTGCGGCACGATCGAAGCGTAGATGTGATGGAGCCCGAGGATCTGAAATCCAAACACGTGGATCATCGTCGCGAACTTCGTGCCGAGGCCTTTGCCCTGCGCACTCGTTGCGCCGATCATGAACGCGAACTCGGCAGCGCCGTCGTGAATCCCGCGCAGATCACCATCGCCCGCAAACTCGCCGGCCTCGAACAGCAGGAACGAGCGCGTGCCCTCGTCGGCGGCTTCTTCCCACATCTCGACGATGTCCTCGGGATCGATCTCCTCGGTGTGACCCATCAGCTCCGCGTTGCGCGGCTCGTTGTAACCGAGCGCGAGTGCGTTGGCGTGTATGGCGACTTCTTCGAGCGACGGCTCGCACGCGGCAAGTTGCCCCTCGCTGTTCCAGTCGATGCGGTAGCCCACGGTCGCGAGAGCGTAGCGTAGTCTCGCGGCCATGGCCGAACCGTGGGATCGAATCGAGGCGGAGACACGTGGCGCATTTCACGGCGAGGGCAACTTCTTGCTGCGCGCGTATTCGGAGTACATGCCTTCGCCGTACGTCGGGATCAAGCCCTACGCGCCGGAGCGAGGCCACGGCGCGGCGACCTTCGGAACCAGTGATGCGAGCGCGCTCGATGTCGACGAGTACGAGCAGGCCCACGATCTCGAGCCCGGGTTGGACCGGATCGCCGATCACCTGGTGCTCGAGCTCGGGCGGCTGCTGCGCGGCGAGCCCCACGCACTGTCGCAGACGCTGCTCGCGAACAATCCGGCGTGGCCGGCCGAGCTCGCGCAGGCCGCGAAGGAAGGCAAGCTATCGCACGATCCGCTCGTGATCATCATGGCGCTCGCGCTGTCGCGCTCGCAGGATGACAAGGGCAACGATCACTGGACGCTGTTCGGCGGGAGCCACGAGGGTCCGGCGCGCCCGTTCTGGCGCAACCTCGGCGAACTCACGGTGCAGAAGATCCTCGACCACGCGGGGATCAAGGGCGACTGGAAGATCTACGCCGCCGCTGGCGAGCTCGATGCGAAGCTCAAGGAGCGCATTCTCGGCAAGACGCCGATCGAGCAGGTCCACGCGCTCGTCACGTTCGAGCCGTTCGCGCATCTGCCGGCCGAGGTTCGCAAGGCGTACCTCGAGGGCTCGCTCGCGCTCGTGCCCAGTCCGGCGAGCCTGGTGTTCTTCGAGCACCCGCGCTACCGGAAGCTCGCGGCCCAGCTGCCCCACGCGATGCAGATTCCGCTGCTACATCTGTTCCCGCGCGTCGAGGCGAGCTGCGCGATCCGGATCCCACAATCGGGCTGGCTCGACGAGACCGATCCGTCGCAGGAGGAGCACCACCATCGTCACGGCCACAAGATCGCCACGCACATCGTGCGGACTCATCGCTGGCAGCGGATCGCGCGCGATGCCGATATCCACGGCGAGGGCGCGTTCACCGACAAGGTCTCGACCGCGCTGTTCGCGACCGATCCGGTCTCGATCGATCTCTACAACAAGCCGCTCGCCCGCAACTCGCAGGTCTGGGACGAGCATTACAACCTCGTGCTCGACGGACCGCGCGCGTCGCAGAAGCAGATCCTGCACGCCGCCGACGTCGTCGGTCAAGGCGGCCGGTTCGGCTATCGCATGTACTACCCACCGATGCGCGCGGGCGTGCGCGAGCTGTTCTGGCACCTGCCGGTGATCGCGGCCTTGGGGCGCGGTCGCCTGCGCGATGCCGTGCAGGGCTACGTCACGGCCGAGCTGCCGGGCGCGCAATCGCTCGTCTTGGCGCCGCACCTGTTGGCGCGACCGGAGCACGTCGCAGCGGCACGGTTGTTCGAGCGCGATCCGGGCCACGTGCGCCACACGACCTGCCAGAACGTGAGGAAGCTGCTCGAGGCCAAGGAGCTGCTCGGCCCGATCTCGCCCGCGCACGCACGGTCGTTACTGCACGTCGAGAAGCAGACCGCGCTCGATGCGTGGCTCGACGGGCTCGCGGCGCACGCGAGCGATGCCAAGCGCGGCGAGCAGCTCGTGGAGACGCTGCGCGGCTGCATCCTGAAGAAAGAGGACAAGCTCGCTCCGCCTCGCGTGATCGATCAGCTCGGCACGCGGGCGTTCGAGGAGCAGATCTGGAATTCGATCGCGGGCCTCGCGCACGGCGAGTTCAAGCAGAAGAGCAACGGAGATGGCATCACCGTGAACCGCGGCAAGGATGGCGGCAAGGCGGCGAAGGCCGCACACGTCCACGTGCACGGTCGCCGCGACCTCGATGCGCTCGGCGATCACTTGCACGAACGCTATCGCGCGCTGATCGCGGCGGCCGGCATGGAGGGCAAGGCCGAGTGCGTCGATCATGTCTTTCGCTGGGAGACCGATTTTGCCTATCCGTGGATGGAGGGCTGGGCCGCGAACATCGCCAAGCCCGCCGAGCGAAATATCGTGATGATCATCCCCGGCAAGAATCGCCAGCAGGCGGTCGTGATGGGGGACCACTACGACACCGCGTACATGGAGGACGTCTACTACGAGGAGAGCGGTGGTGACCTCCTGCGTGCACCCGCCGCGGGTGCCGACGACAATCACTCCGCGACGACGGCGCTCCTCCTCACCGCCGAGCGTCTGCTGCCACTCGCGAAGGCCGGCATGCTCGAGCGCGATGTCTGGTTGGTCCACCTGACCGGCGAGGAGTACCCGGCCGATTGCATGGGTGCGCGTGCGCTGTGCCAGGCGCTCGTCGAGCGGCGCTTGCAGTTCACGGGTGAAGACAAAAAGCCGCGCGATGTCTCGCACGTCGATGTCGTCGCCGCGTTCGTGCTCGACATGATCGGGCACAACACCGAGCGCGCTCGGGATGTCTTCATGATCGCGCCCGGTGAAGGCGCGGGCTCGGCGAAGCTCGCGCGCCGCGCTTTCCACGCGAACCTCGCCTGGAACGAGCTGGCCGCGAAGTGGAACCACGATCGTAAGGGCCTGCACCGCGCGCAGCGCATGCCCGATGGCCCCAAGCATCCGGCACCACCGCCGTTCGCGCACCTCGCACTGCACGGTGAAGTGCGGGTCGAGTGGGAGCCGCGCTCGGCGCTGTTCAACACCGATGGCCAGATCTTCAGTGACCTCGGCATCCCGGTCGTCTTGTTCATGGAAAACTACGACATCAGTCGCAAGGGCTACCACGATACCCACGACACCATGGCGAACATCGACCTCGACTACTGCGCCGCGATCACGGCGATCGCGATCGAGACTGTCGCGGACACGGCATGCGCCACCGAGCTCTAGTCTTTCTCGCGCTCGCGCTCGCGGCGTGCAGCTCGCCGGCGCCTGCACCTCCGCCCGCGGCGTCGGGATCGGGCACCTACGAAGGCCGCCCGATCGCGCAGACCATGAGCTACCTCGGCGCGGACTGGCTCGAGCGCCCCGATCGCGCCGAGCGCGAGCAGCCCGATGTCGTGCTCGATGCGCTGAAGCTCGCACCCGATAGCACCGCCGCCGATGTCGGCGCGGGCACCGGTTACTTCACGGTGCGGCTCGCCGCGCGTGTCAAGACCGTGCACGCGAGCGACCTGCAGCCCGAGATGCTGCGCATGCTCGATGCGCGCCTGGTCAAAGACAAGGTCACGAACGTCACGCTGCACCGCGCGACCGACCACGACGCGGGCCTACCGGTCGCGTGCTGCGACCTCGTGATCATGGTCGACGTCTATCACGAGCTGTCTGACCCACCGGGCGTGATGAGCTCCATCAAGCGCGCGTTGAAGCCGAACGGCCGGCTCGTGCTCGTCGAGTATCGCGGCGAAGATCTCGCGGTCGCGATCAAACCCGAGCACAAGATGACGCTGCAGCAGGTCAAGAAGGAGCTCGCGAACCTTGGTTTTCACTTCGTTGATTCGCTCGAGATGCTCCCCGATCAGCGTGTCGTGGTCTTCAACCAAGGTTAGGGGCTCCACGCGATCCGTCTCGGGCAGCGGCTCGGTGCCCTCCCTCTCCGCTCCCGTCGTCGCCACGGCCCAGGTGGATGGCGGACGCGGGTACTCCACGGAGACCACGGACGGCCCCGATGGCATCCCGCTGCTCCTTGGCGTTTTCGTCACCGGCATGGACCACGCATAGTCCTGCGGTGTGAAGGGTGCATCTTACACGGACTCCACCGGCCCCGACGAGACGGGCATGATGTGGACCTTCTTCAGCGCACACTCGCTCACGCCACCGACGGGAAACGTCGCGCGCGACGGCGGAGTCGCGAGCGGCAAGGATGCTGGCAGCAGCGGCAGCGGCGATGGTGGCGGAAGCGCCGGCGGCGACCGGAATCTGTCACTCGCGATGCTCCTGCCGCTGGGGCTTGCGGCGCTGGCGCTGCGAGCAAGGCGTAGACGCTGACGTTCACCCCGCCCGCCGCTGCACCCGCGTTCGGGGGTCGTGCGTGGAGCGGTCAGCGCGTGCGGTTCACCGCGTGGAGCCGGAAGTCGAGGTTGCTTTCGCCGAGCTGCACGAGCGACGGATCGCGCGCAGTCAGCGCCTTGGCCAGCGAGAGGTACATCGCCGACTTGCTCGGTGGGACGGTCCATGCGCGCTTGCGCCCCCATTTGCCGACCGCGTGAGCAAACGCATTGGAGTCGCACACGACGAGCGCATCGGGCACGCCGAGCAACTTGACCAGCGTCTTTGCCGGCGAGAAGAACAGGCCAGGGTGCGCGTCGACGTACGCGCGCAGCCGAAGGTTGAAGCCTGGGTCGCCCTCGTACTCGCTGCCAAGCCCGGGCTTGAGGTCGCGCTTGGCAATCTTCTTCGGGTCCAGCGCGAGCGGCCCCGCCGGTCCAGAGACGGTGACGCCCTTCACGTCCAGCGAAAGCTTCTCGCCGTTCTCGGCGTCCGGCACGCGCTCTACCTTGAACCGGGCGACCACGTCGTTGTCGGTCTCGCGACCCGGGTTCTTGATCTGCGAGCCGTACAGGTAGCGTTGCACGTGGGGGGGCTCCCACGGATCATAACTGCCGGAGAGCCGTTCGAACGCGATGCCCCACGCATCGGTCTTGCGCGACCGCACCGCGAGCATGCGGAGCTCGAAGTACTCCATCGTCGCGGGGTCGTCCTCTATCCCGGTGGCGAACCGGGGCCAGTCGGCGCCCTCGGCGCACTCGTCGAGCACCTCCAGGATCTGCTGCGAAAGATCGCTCGCGGAAGCAGCCCCCTTCGCCCCATTGGCCCCCTTCGCAGCCGGCGTGATCAGCGCGAGCAGCGCCTGCGCGCGCTTGTCCTTCGCTGCCGCGCGTCGGCTCAGCACGGCCTGCGTCGCCGCCGGATGCTGCTTCGCGAACTCGAGGCGCCAGTTGTCGAAGAACTCGTCCTTGGCGACCTTCTCCCCCGACGCATCCGTCAGTGTGCGCTTGCGGTCCGCTTTGAACATGAGGATGGCGGTGACGTTGGCGATCAGAAACCCGAGCTCGAACGCCTCCTCGCCGCCCATCTTGCGCAACATCTCCAGCGCGTCCTCGAACGGGCTGTGCAGGACGTTGAACATCCCCATGCAGGAGATGAGGAAGCGGAGCATCAGCGGTGCGCCATAGCGATCGACGAGCAGCTGCCCCGGGAAGCTCGTGCCTACCGAGTCGTTCCAGGTGAGCGCGTACAGCGCCTTTTCGGCCTCCTCCGGACCGTCGAGGCTGAGCAGCGCGGCGCACTGCTGGAGCAGCGCGCGCGACAGCTCGGCGTCCCTGGGATAGTGGATGATCCTCTTGCGTTTGAGGAGGTCGCGCGCCGCAGCGAGCGGCATCAGGCCGCGCTTGTCGGGCTTCCAGTCCCCCGCGCGGCTGGCACGCAGCGCGATCTTCGTGCTCGAAGCAGGAATGGTCATGGCGGTGCTCGACACCGTCGGCACCGTACCAGCCAACCCATGGCCGCCGCACCATGAGTCGTGCATCTGCCCGGTTGACGTGGCGTTCTGCGAGGCCTGCGTGAATGGAACGACGGGACGTCCGTGGCCCGCTCTTCACGGGACGTGCGCGCGCGGCCTGATCGGTCGCGTCGCCGCCCTCTGGAGTGAGCGGAGGGGTCCACCACAAGCTTTCTGCGGGGTCAGGATCCTCGTGGATGCAGCGAGAGCGATCATCAAAGCCCTTCGCGAAGGCCACGACCGCCTTGTGGAGCCCGGCCACCTCCTTCGCGCGCGCGAGCCGGGTGCGAAGCTTCGGCTATGCGCCGCACGACAAGCAGGAGGCCGACGCCGCGCTCGACCGTTCGATCGCGCGGTTCGGGTGGCCGACCGGCGCGAAGTTTCCAGACTCGTGGCCAAACGATGACCTCGTCTCGCGCGCGTTCCCGT
>Ga0123336_10002142_pt1 | contig 17424 bp, 16 predicted proteins | sample SSSSmetaG_FD_96466 | JGI IMG/M metagenome (GOLD analysis project Ga0123336, IMG submission 96466) | Glacier valley bacterial and archeal communities from Borup Fiord, Nunavut, Canada, to study Microbial Dark Matter (Phase II) - ​SSSS metaG | ecosystem: Environmental > Aquatic > Freshwater > Ice... | reverse complement strand
TGATAAGGAAGAACTTGACGAACAAATTGAAAAAGATTTTTTTGATGATATAGATGTTCCAGAGAATGAAACAGAAGAAACACATGGTAAGAGGGTTAAAAGATATCTGCAAATAGTGAAAATGTTAAAGAAAAAATATAATTATCGATGTCAGCTTTGTGGATATACTTTTCATATGGATAACGGAAATGACTATTGTGAAGCACACCATATAAAAATGTTGTCTAAAGATGGTTCTCAAAGTCCAGAAAATGTGATTATTCTCTGCGCAAACCATCATCGAATATTTCATTATGCAAGCGATAATATTATTATTGGAGAATTAATTGATGGAAAAAGGATTATCAAATTAAGAGAAGAAGAACTCACAATACAATTCTAATAACAAAAATTCTGTTTAGAAATGATGAATAAACTATAGATAATTAATATATTGGACAAATAAATTTAGAAAACAATGTTTATAAATAGTGACCTTCCCATAATCCATATTGTACTGTACTAAACCAAAGGAGGAAATAATTTTGATAAACAAATTTAAATGGTGCCAATTTACTGAGTGTGATCTAGAGGATCCGTTCTTTGATAGTTTAAAAAGAGATTATCTTGAATTTCCTCAATGGTTCCAAAAGAAAAGAGCAATGGGTGAAAATGCGTTTGTTTTTAAAGATGATAAGAGAATTAAGGCTTTTGTGTATCTAAAGGAAGAAGACGAAGCGATAGAATTACTTGATGGAATGATGCCAAAAGAGAAACGATTAAAAATTGGAACATTGAAGCTTTCTGATGATATACAAGGTCAACGTTTGGGAGAAGGAGCGGTAGGAGTTGCACTTTGGCATTGGCAAAACTTGAGAGCAAGTCAGGTCTATATTACAGTTTTTAGTAAGCATGCTAAACTAATAAGTATGCTTGAACAATTTGGTTTTGAGTTTATTGGAAATAATTCTCGAGGAGAAAAAATTTATACAAAAGATAAAAGGACTTTAAAATATGATACACCATATACTTCGTTCCCATATATCAATCCTATGGCTAATAGATGCGGGTATATCCCTATAAATGACGATTTTCATGATTCACTTTTTCCTTATTCGGAATTGTGTAATACAAAACAAGAGACCGAAGAAATTGCAGCTGCTAATGGTAGAACTAAAATATTTATTGCAACTCCAAGCAGTATTCTTAATTATAAACAAGGTGAACCAGTTTTTATATATCGTAGACATACAGGTCAAGGCCAAGCTACATATAAATCTGTTATTACTTCTTTCTGCTCAATAATAAGACAAGTAAATATTAAACTGAATAATCAAGAATTATTTAATTATAATGACTTTTTAAACATTATAGGTAATAAAACAGTTTATAATGAAATTGAACTGAAAAACATATATAATAAATGTAACGTGGTTGTTCTTGAAATGATTTATAATGGATATTTTGGTAAGGGAAAGAATATTACACATCGGACATTAAAAGAAAATGGCTGTTTTGAAGGATATCCATACACAACTAAATTACACAAAGAACAGTTTAAATATATTTTAGAAATGGGTGGTAAAAGTGTGCAAGATATTATTATCGATTAATCCTATACATGTTGAAAATATTTTTAATGGTACAAAAGAGTATGAATATAGGAAGGTTAGATGTAAAGGAGCTGTTGATAAAATTTTAATTTATTCAACAGCTCCTGTTATGAAAGTGGTCGGTGAAGCAAAAGTACAAGAGGTTATAGAAGATACTCCAGAGGCTATATGGAGTAAAACAAGTAAGAAATCTGGAATTGAAAAATGCTTTTTTCAGAAATATTATTTAGGTAAGGAAATAGCAGTTGCATATAAATTAAAGGATATAATAAAATATAAATATCCAAAAGAACTATCGTTTTATGGTATTACAGCAGCTCCTCAATCTTTTGTTTATTTGTCTAAATAACAAGATAAGAAGGTGACAAATTTGATATTTGTTGGAGGTATTCATGGAGTTGGCAAATCTAATTTCTGTGAAATTGCTAAAGAAAAATTAAATATTAATTCATACTCAGCAAGTAATTTAATTGTAGATCTAAAACAAAAAGGTTTTAATAAGGATAAACTTATACCAGATATTAATGAAAACCAGAACTATCTGTTAATGGCCATTGAAAAGTTAAATGCGAAAGAGACAAATTATTTGCTTGATGGCCATTTTTGTTTATTGGATTCATTCGGTACCGTAAAAAGAATAGAAGCTGAAACTTATATTAATTTAAAGCCACAAGCAATTATACTTCTTGTTGAGAAATCATCAACTGTTGCTGAAAGAAGAAAAACTAGAGATGGGATTACATATGATGTCTCTGAGATCGAGAAATTTCAACAGGAAGAAATATCATATTCGAAGGAAATAGCTGAAATCGTTAATGCTCCTTTATACATACTTGATGGTTTAAATAATATTAGAGATGCTTTAGAATTTATTAAGAAATATGCTAAATAAATTTATCAAATTATTTTGTTTTGAAAACCCGTAATCTCCCCACCAGCTTACGGTTTTTTTTATACCCAAAAATCAATCAAGGACGGTGATACCATTGTCAGCAATAATGTACAAACAGCGTTTTAAGCCGGTAAACTTAAAGAGTACCCCAAATAAAAATGCAGAGCATATCAGATACATTGGTACTCGTCCTCGAGTAATGAAAAATGAAGGTGAAAAGCATGGTCTTTTCGGAAACATATACGAAACAAATACTCTTGAAATAAATCATAAGATTAAGGATGTAATGGAACTTGTAAGGCAGAAATCAAATGAGAAGAAAAATATATTCAGATCCATTATTTCTTTTTCTCCGGATAATGCAGCCACTAAACTTGGTGAACCGATTACAAAGGAAGCCTGGCAGGAGCTTGTTAAGCAAAATATTGAGATCATTGCCAAAGATAACGGTATTAAGATGTCTAATATTAGATGGGTAGCAGCTGCACATGATACTCCTAATCATCCTCATGTACACATAGCTTTCTGGGATGACAGCCAGGAAATTCAAAAGAATTATGTTAGTCCCAAAATACCGGCTGGGATACGTGAGAAGCTTGTAAAGAACGTTTTTGAAGATGAGCTGAGAGAATATTATGAAAATAAAAAGCAGACTGAGATCAGGATGAAAGACATTACTTGTGAAATGACTCAGGAGTTTGAATCATTCTTATCCGGATTAACAAGTGATGAATACTCCATGTTGTCAAACGAAGGTTATGATATATTTGAAAATCCAGATGAACATATGTGTGAGTATTTGACGCAAAGGTTATTTGAAATAAGAAAGGAAATTCCAAAAGGTTCATTAAAGTTTGAATACTTAAAGCCTGACATTAAAGAAAACCTTATATCTTTAGTTCGTGAGTTGATAGATATGAATGATAACCTGCAGGAAGCAATTCAGGATTGTGTACAATCTAAGCTTGATATTGCTAAAATGTATAATTCTGATGAAATTAATTTAGATTCACTCTATGACAAATATGAAAAGGAGGCGGAAAAAACAATAGCCAACAAGCTGTTACAGCTTACAAAACAATTCAACTCAAAGGAGTGGGAATTAAAGAGTGAGGAATTTAATAATCAAATTAGGGTGCAGCAAACAGAAAAGTTAGTAACCGATATATTTGCATCCCTTGCAAGACTCACAAAGCAAAACAGGAAAGACTTTATTTCAAGAAAGAAGGTCATGGGAGGTGATATTTCAAAGCAGGGCAGGAAGGAAAAGGCTAAGGAGCTTGAATCAACAGGCTGGGATATTGAAAAATAAATAATTTGTAGGAGGTGCTTGTTATTAATGCATAACAAACATATTAAAATGCAGTTTGCTACTGTAATAACAGTATTTATAGTATTATCAATCTTCAGTATTTTTGCATCAACAGCAATTCATAAGATTCTAATAAGAACTGATAGGGTCCCGAAGTATTATCCAATAAAATATTGTATCAATAGCATAGCAACAGTCGAAAAACATCGGCTGCTTTTTTTATGCTTTCTGGGCGTTGCCCTATTTCTATCAGCTACACTGCTTATCAGCTACAGCAGTAACTATATAAGTAAGCTTAAGTGTATAACTCCAAAGATATATACACCTGTAGCAGCAGGACAAAATCAATTTGGATCTGCCAGGTGGATGGAGGAGAAAGAAAAGGCAAAGGCTTTTGAAACTATGATATTAGATCCTAAAGATCCATTATATGAAAAGTTAATCAAAGCCGGTAAATCTGATAGAGCAATCATAAAGAAGCATGTTATTCATGATGAAAAACAAAAGAAAAAAATCGCTAAGGTTAACAATTGGTTACAAAATATGATTGAGAAATTGAAACAAGAGTTTATTAGAAAATTTCTCCATACCGTATGGAGGAAAAAAGAACAGCAACGTATAGAAACGGAGTTGGATTCAATAGATGACGGATTAGATGATTTTGATATACCTGGAATCGTTCATAATCTTGAAATATTGCCGTCAGTTATTAATTCAAAAACGGATATAAAAGATACTCGACTTAGAAAGGAATTTGAAAAACTTATTAATCCAACCCCAATAAAAAAGGGTGGTATTGTTATTGGAAAGAAAAAGCTAATGGGAGGTAAGGAACTTATATATTATGTTTCAGATGATGGACATGTAATTTGTATAGGTGCTACTAGGTCGGGAAAAAGCCGAACATTGGTAATCCAAAGTGTTTGTAATATGGGACTTGCCGGTGAAAGCATGATACTTACAGATCCCAAAGGAGAGTTGTACCAATATACTTCTGAATTTCTGAAAAGATTGGGATATAAGGTTGTAGTTCTTGACTTTAAGAATCCACTTAAAAGTGATAGATATAATCTCCTGCAGCCAATCATTGACGCTATTGATGATGATAATATTCCTCTTGCAACTGAATGTGTCTGGGATCTAGTTGGAATCCTGGTGGGTGAAGCCAAAGGCGAAAAAATCTGGACAAATGGTGAAGCTTCAACGATTGCCTGTGCAATAATGTCAGTGGTTTATGATAATAGAGAGGGAGAGAGAAAAAAGTATCAGACACTAACAAATGTATATTACTTTATAGCTGAAATGTGTAAGCCAGTAGGTAAAAAAATGCCTATTGTCGAGTATGTTAAAGAATTACCCGTCAATCATCCTGCAAAACCACTTGTAGCTATATCCGAAATTGCTCCAGAGAGGACAAGAGGAAGTTTCTATACAGCAGCACTGACTACTTTAAAACTCTTTACATCAAGCTATATAAATGCAATGACAATGGCTAGTGACTATAATCCTAAAGACTTAGGCAGGGAAAAAACAGCTCTGTTCTTTGTTTTGCCTGATGAGCGTACAACATATTACAGTATTGCATCAATTCTTGTATTGCAGCACTATATACAATTGGTAAACGAAAGTGACACAAGGGGAGGAAGACTTAAAAAGAGAGTTAACATGGTACTTGACGAATTTGGAAACTTTGCCCCGATACCAAACTTTGATACACTTCTTACCGTTGGTGGAGGCAGGGGAATAAGATTTAGTCTATTCCTTCAGGACTTTGCTCAACTTGAAAGTAAATATGATGAAAAAGTAGCCAAAACCATTAAAGGAAATTGTCAAGTCTGGGATTACCTTCAGACAGACGATCAGGAAACCTTAAAAGAGATTTCAGATAAGCTGGGAAAATATACTGTGTCAACATATTCATTGTCGTCTCAAAGTAGTAAATATCAATCAGGTTCATCGTCAGCCAGTGTAAACCTTACAGGTAGAGAACTACTCATGACAGATGAGATAAAGAAAATAGCCAGGCCATATAGTTTGGTTACATCGAGAACAGAACCTGTAATCATGTATTCACCCGATTTATCAAAATGGAGTTTTAATACAATGTTAGGATTGGGAAATGAGGATCATAACACCAAGGCCAGGGACTTACGAGATAAGCAAAGACCAGAAAAGATGACCAAGCATCAAGCTGAGAAAATTGAGCTTTGGAGTGAGTGTTGGAAATACTGGCAGCAAGTATGCGAAATGTTACAGGAGACACAGGCAGCATCGCCACCGATTAAAAGAACGATAAGAAGGGATGAAGATTACTTCTAAAGGTGATAAGTATGGATAGACAAGCAGTTTTTAAAAAGGTATCAAAAATATTGATACCCATAGAAATAATTTTTTTAATAACTTCTGCTGTTGTTTCAGGAGTTGTTTTTTATTCTGCATTTAATGAATATGTGAAAACTCATAAAGTTGATATGCAGCAGCTTTATCACAACCTAATAATAATTTTGATTATACTTTCAATTTTTTCAATTATTCTGGCCAGTATATTTGTTTTTTGTTTTGCAGAAAAAAAGAGGGTAAAAAGAACAGTTAACTTTTCAATAGCAATATTTTTAACCATAATCTTTAGCATTATATTTCAATTTACAATTTATCAATATGGTTGTTTCCCTTTAAGTTTCTTTGGTTCAGCGTTCATCACATTAGTATGTAAATTTTTAGCTCGTATTCCAAACGGAATCAGAGCTAAAGTAAAGCAATATATAAATTTAAAAAAGAATGGAGCGTGATGCATTTGGATGAGGTTTTATGCATTAACTGCAAAAAACCAATGAAGGGAGATGATAAAAAGTGGTTCTGTGCTTGTGGCATGACTGTTTGGAAAGTGACGTCAGGAAAGCTACTTTCACCCACACACTTAAAGCAGCTCATGGAGCAAGGGCAAACCGAAATGCTTAATTTTAGATCCAAGAAAAACAAGCCATTTAAAGCAAGGCTAGTTGTAAACGGTACTCGTACAGAATTTGATTTTGATGAAGACAGTAGTGAGGAAGGTAATGATGAATCAAAACGTTATATGGCCTTAGATAGAAAAGAAATTCGAGTACGAGTTGAATCAGGGCAACCAGGTACTGTTGATTTGACAATTGAAAGTATCGATATCCCAAGGTTTTTTCAAAAGATTAATTTTGGACTATGTTCAACCAGAGAAGCCGAATGCATGGGAATAATAGTGGCTTCTGATTACGCAAAGCATTATATTCCAGACTGCAAAGAAAAGACAATGCGCATTCAAGTAAACTCTGAAGAGTTTTCAAACTACATATTGCGTGAGACAAAGCCTAGAGATAAGGAAATGCAGTTTTATATATCCTATACGTGGGAGAAGCTAGGTGTATTTCGAGCATTTGAAGCTGTGTATACTCCTAAGAAACGCCGCAAGAATGAAGGCGGAAATGTATCACGTAAGTTTCCAGTTGGTATTTTTCCATGGCTTCAAAAAAATACTGAAGGTCAGGAATTTGACGAGAATATCCGAGTATTCTTACCACGCAACCCATCAGTATACAAACAATTTAAAGCTTCATTTCATGTTTCAGAGTTATTGGATGTTGAAGATGACGAGTATCTTATTTATGAAGTTCCAATAGCACTTGAAAAAGCACTGGATACATGGTTTTCAATGGTAGCTTCTAATACATTAAATGTAAGTCAAGTAATAACAAATTCAAGTCCAATTCTGGAAGGAGAAATTTAATATGAAAAATACAGGTAACAGGATTTATAGGAATTTAAAAAGAGTAGAAGAAAAAATTTATAAAGTATTCATGGTGACAATGATAGTTGTTTATTCGATGATTCAGGGTAATAAACCGGTAAGTGCAGCAGGTACATTTGGAACAAGTATATTCGCTACCGGTACAAAAAACCTCGCGACAGATATTGGAACGTATCTTCTGATATTGGCACCTATTTCGGGAAGCTTATTAGGAGTATACTTTTTTATCAGACGGCAGGCTGCCGATGAAATGGATCAGAAGAAATGTTGCGCCCGTAAGTGTGCTTAACCGATTTAAGCATACGTGGGCATGTAGAAATTCTGCCTTTAGCAAGCAGTGGGTTAAAGTATCAAGTGATTTACAATCACAGCCCATCATTCCACAACTTATCTGATAAGGGAAACCGGACAGGGAGTGTAGCGTGTTGTTGCTTCATTGTGAAGCAGGAGTATTGCGTATAATAAATCTCTTAATAAAACGTAATACTCAAGGAATGAAAATTTGTGTATGAGGATAAATGCTAAACTGCATGAATAATAGCCAGAGCTTAGGAATATTTGAGGCCTCTATATGTAAAGAGAAAAAAAATATAGGATTTTGGTAGTTGTATTTCCATTTTGTACAATTACATGATACTCAAAATCAAGCAACCATGAGTAATGGTAAATGGCGAAAGTTGTATCCGACAACACAAAAAGCTAATTTCAACAAGTCTAAACGGGGATTACCTTAAACCAAACGCACAGTTTGGCATGGTAACGGAGTTCCCATAGTAGTTTGAGGACGGTAATTCCGTCTACAAAGCAGATAGGTCTGCTATGCGAAGGGGAACAGTTTATTCTTTAATACAAATATGAAAGGACGGTGCGGAGGCATTGAGAAATCCAATTGATGTATTAAAAACCTTAACAGAAAAAGCCTGTAACAAAGAGTATAGATTCCAACGATTATATAGGAATTTATACAATCCCGATTTCTATATGACTGCCTATCAGAGAATCTATTCTAATGATGGGAGCATGACTGAGGGAATTGATGGCACAACCGTTGATGGCATGAGCGAAAATCGTATTGAAAAGTTAATTGATACGCTAAAAGACCACAGTTATCAGCCTAAACCTGCCCGAAGGACCTATATAGAAAAGAAAAATAGTAATAAAAAACGTCCTTTAGGTATACCATCGTCAAATGATAAACTCGTACAAGAGGTTGTCAAAATGATTTTGGAAAGCATTTATGAGCCAAATTTTTCAGACTGTTCACATGGGTTTAGACCTAATCGTAGTTGCCACACAGCTCTTACAGACTTGCAAGCTAAGTTTACAGGGGCAAAGTGGTTCATCGAGGGCGATATTCATGCTTGTTTCGACAGTTTCAACCACCATGTAATCATTAACATTTTGCGTAGAAGAATTGATGATGAAGTGTTTATATCGCTTATCTGGAAATTCTTAAAAGCAGGGTATATGGAGCAATGGACATTTAATAAAACCTATTGCGGAACGCCGCAGGGGTCAGGCTGTAGTCCGATTCTTGCGAACATATATCTCGATGAATTAGATGCTTACATGGACAAATACAAGCAAAAATTTGATAGGGGTACAAAAATTAAACGTAACCCCGAATATATCAGATTGGATAATAAAACCCGAAGATTAAAACAAAAGAACAGTAAATCATGGGAAACTATTACGCAAGAACAACGTGACGAGCAAAAAAACATCCTTAAAAATCTTACTATGGAAAAACTTGCTGTAAACACCCAAGTATCAACAGACCTTGACTATAAGCGTTTGCAATATATAAGGTATGCTGATGATTTTATTATTGGAGTAATTGGCAGTAAGGAAGATTCTTTGAGAATTAAAGAAGATATACGCTCGTTCTTGTCTGAAAAATTAAAGCTCACGTTATCAGTTGAAAAAACTAAAATAACCCATACGAGTAACTTTGCACGTTTCTTGTCTTATGACATCTCAATTTCAAGAAGTGATGCTATTAAAAAAGATATTAATGGTGTAAGGAAAAGAATGTATAACGGACAGATAAAGTTATACGTTCCACATGAAAAATGGGCTTCAAAGCTGAAACAGCTAAATGCTATTACAATTTCAAAGAATGCAGATGGTACAGAAAGGTATAAGGCAACTCATCGCAGTGGGCTTATCAACAAAAACGATATTCAAATATTGCAAGCATACAATGCTGAGGTTCGAGGGCTTTACAACTACTATTGCATAGCAAATAATGCTTCTGTAATAGGAAAGTTCGGCGGTTTAATGTATCACAGCATGTGTAAAACCTTTGCTGGAAAGTACAAAAGTAAAGTTAGCAATATAAAAAAGAAATATGTCAAAAATGGCAACTTTACAGTTATTTATCCAACTAAAGCAGGGCTAAAAGAGCGTGCCTTTTACAATCAAGGTTATGGCAGAAAAGCCAAACTACCATTCGCAGATATAAATGTATTACCCGCATACAAAAAATATGACGGACCAAACAGTCTTGCTAGAAGAATGAGAGCAAAATGTTGTGAATTATGCGGTAAAACTGATGAAGCAATCGAAATTCATCAAGTCAAAAGATTAAAAGACCTTACAGGTCATAGCGATTGGGAAATTAAGATGCGTGAAATGCGAAGAAAAACGCTTGCAGTATGCAATATGTGTCATCAAGAGATTCACAACAAAGGCAAATGTTAAGGTATGAATAAATGGCGAGCCGTGTACATTGAGAGATGTAAGCACGGTTCTGGAGGGAGTACACACTGATGTGCTTACCTCACGAACGATAGAATAAAAGCAACAGTAATATCTACAATTGGCGCTGTGTTAGTCTCTGCAATAATTGTGTTGATAGCATCCTACTATGGAAAATCAGTTGTTACAGGTATTTAGTAATAAAAGTTAAAGAGCATTTCATCAATAAAAGGTGAGATGCTCTTTTTAATGAAAGGATGTGGGCTATTGGATAAGTTGCTTGAATTGCTTTTTTCACCGGTTATAAACGATGGTGCTTCCTGGTTAGGTCAAATGTTTAAAGGTCTAGCAATTATAACTCTGTATATTGAAAACTCTTTACCTGAGATGATTAAAAATGATAGCTTGTCTGGATCAAGTCAACAAGTACTTGAAAACGCAGCTAATATACTATCAGTAGCAATGTCAAAACTCCAGGTATTATGTTTAGGTATGGCCATTGCCATGATTATACTTAAGTTTTTAAAGAAAGGTTTTGAAACTTATGTATTGTGGACAGATGGAGATCCTGATGCAGACCCACTGCTCTTGTCCACAAGTTTTTTTAAAGCTTTAGCTATGGCAATGGCCTTTCCTGTGCTTTATGGTTATTTAAGTGACATTACACAGAGTTTTAGTGAAAGTGTTAGAGCCGTTTGTGGATTAGCTTCCTCATATGAACTGCTTAATCCGGAAAGTCTATTAAGCGCAGGTCTATTTAATACTTTTGGGGTTCTTGTTGCAATCATTATGTTGATAGTACTTTTCTTACAGTTTGTAAAACGAGGTGTTGAAATGTTTGTACTAAGGTTAGCGTTTCCTATTGGCTGTGTTGGGTTAATAGATTCTGACAGGGCAATGTATAAGGCTATGTGCCAAAAACTTTTTCAATGTTGTGCAACTATCGTCGTCCAAGTTGGTTTATCTCAGCTTTCACTAAGTGTAATAATTGCAGGGCATCCAATAATAGGAATAGCAATTGTATCAGCAGCACTTTCTACTCCAAAGTTCCTTCAGGAATTCATGGTACCTAGTGGTGGCGGAGTAAATGCTAATACCATATACCAGGTATCTAGGATGTATCAAATGGCTAAAGGGGTGCTTACAAAGTAGAGGTGTCAATATGGAGTTAGTAAAAGATATTTGGAAATATTTGATGCCGGTTTGCATAACCGGTGGAGGAGTTAGAGCTATATTTTGTTTAATAGTATCAAACTATAACGAAGATGATGCTTCTATGTATAAAAAACGTGCCAAAAACGCAGTAAAGTTCGCAATAATTGCATCACTTGTCGAAGCTGTAAAACAACTTGCAGAAGCGTATTTTAATGGAGGTAAAAGCATATGACATCAGAACAGGAGAACATAGACACTCTATACATACCGACAGGACTTAAAACTCAAAAAGAGATTTACAGCGGCTTTGGTAAAAATGAAATGATACAGGCAGTAATAGGAACTGTTGTAATATCGGTTCTTGATGTACTTTTCGCATTAATTCTCTTTAATAACTTGCCGGTATTTATAATCGTATTATTACTAGGCATCTTTATGAGTGTAATGTGTGTACAGAGAGATGTTACAAACCTTTCTGTATTGGACATGATTGTCAACTTGTACAATTACATGCGCTCTCAGAAAAAATATCATTATAAGGCAATTGATGAATGGAGGTGGAATTGACAATGAAAATAGCAGGATTATTAGGAAGTAATGAAATTAGAAACGGTTTGAACAACTTTCTAAATCAGTTTGATATTCAGATAGCTTATAATATGGAAAACATATTAAGCAACATAAGTAATGTTATCAACTACACAGATATTGAAGCGGTCATAATAAATGAAGCTGCTAGGCCAAAGGAACAGCAAAAGAAACTGCTATATAACATCAGGGCTATATTACCAAATGTATTACTCATATGGTGCTGCAGGGAGAATGAGAAAGATGAGCAATTTGAAGCCTGGGCCTTTAGTGCAGTTAATCTAAAAGATGTAATATTCATTAACGATAAGGGTGAAATACCAATTAATAGGCTTGTTGATATCCTCACAGCAGAGCATGAACGTCTGAAGGCTATTGAGGATGCAAAAAAGCTAAAGGTCGACAATGATAACAAAACTGCAAAAGACAAACCACAAACAAAGCAAAAAGTAGTTGAAAAAGTGGTTGAGAAAAAAGTCATAATTGAGAAAGAGGTAATAGTTGATAGACCAAAGGTTGTGAAGGGGTTGCTTAAAATAGCAACCTTTTCAGTTTCACCAGGTGCAGGAAGTACAACAATGTCAGTTAGGCTTGGGGAGCATCTTTCCAGATATGGAAAGACAGCTATCGTTGAAGTTGATAAATCTTCATCAATTCAGTACGCAAAATCAGTAGCAAACTGCGAATACAGAGTTTTGCATAAGGCTGAAGACATTGGAGATGCTCTGTACGAACTGTACCGGTCCGGAGTTAATATAACAATCACCGACTATGGCAGCCTTTTTAAAGTCAGAACTGATGGCACAATTAATGAAGATGATGAATCATCAGTAAATCGTACGCTCCTGAAGGAATTTATAAAGGCGGATGTAAAAATCGGATTAGCATTTACGGCGCCATGGCAGATTGAAAAGCTTAAGTTCTTTATACCTGATAATGTAGTATTTGAAGGACTCTGTGGAAAGGCTCATGAGGAACTATGCTTTTTAACTGATGGGGATTGTTTAAAAGCAGATAAAATTCTAGACAGAATAAAGTGTTTCCAGAGAGATATTGAAATAGGTGCTTTGGTTGAATTACTTCTTCCGGATATTGTAGCACCGAAGCAGAAAAGACAGAATAGAATATTTAATTTACTACCAAGAATACAGGGGGTAATGGGTAAATGAAACAAAAGTTTAAAGGTATCACGGGTATAGTAATAATGTTTATTGCTATAATTTCCACGTACTTATGGGTAACATACGGTCAAGCAAAGCTTCAATCAGCCTCTATACTAGTCGCTCAAAATGACATCCCAAAAGGTACAGTAATTACAGACGCGAGTAAGTATTTTAAAGTTGATAGAGTTAATTTTAATTCAATAGCTAATGGAGCGTTAAAACCTGATCAGATTAACATGATAAATGGACGAATTGTTGAAAATTTTATACCTACTAATGGTCAGATAGTTGAACAGAGTTTTTCAAATAATAGCTTAATTCTTAAAGAGAATGAATTTATATTTAAACTGCCTCCGACCTGGGTTTATACTATTCCATCATCAATAAGGCGTGGAGATGAAATCAGTATTTATGAAATAGATGGAAAAATAGAAAATAGACTAAACGCCGGTGAAAGTTTAGATATGATACTAACAAAAGGAAAGGCAGAATCAATTCTCGAAACTACAGTGGTATTTGTTAAAGACAGCAGTAATAGAGAGGTTATAGATACTGACGGTAATGAACGTCTGGACGGAACTTCCCAGGTGTCAGCTGTTGAAATAATTTGTACTAGAGAAGATACTCAAATAATTGAAAACAGTATCATAAACGGTAAAAAATTGGTTGTTGTCTACAGATAAACGAAAGGAGAAATATGAATAGTGTAACATTAATAGTAAATGACATAGATTTATACAATACTTTTTTAAACTGCAAACTGTTTGATGAGGTAAATATCGCATCGGTTCTTGATGAATCTACAGAGTATAAAAACTTAATTGTGTCAGATAAACTATGTGGTATAAACGAGCTGATACAAAATATTGAGAAAGGTATGAAAGCAAACAAAATAGTCTATCTTTTAAGTTCAAGCAAGAGCAGTCAATCCGGATATACGGCACTGACTGCTCTTTTAAAATCCCATAATGTAAGTGTTTTACCTCCGAAGCTAACCGAAAGCCAGATACTAACAAGATTCTGTGATTTGATTAATCTTCAGGAGAGAAAAATAAACAATGTAATTGTACTTTTTGGAGCTGATTCTAAAGTAGGTACTACGATTACTGCCCTGAGCCTGGCTGAAAACTTAGCAGCGCAAAGCGAGGGAAGTGTGGCATTTTTGAATCTATTCGGGCATATCTCTTTTTCATATGTAGATAGCAGCAATGATAAGGGCCTAGACAGCATAAGGTCAAAGGTGTTCAATAAAATACTATCCCAGGAAGAGTTAAGTGAAGCTATGCTGCAGAAGAAGGATTTAAAAAACTTGTACATATTACCACCATGCAAGACCATAATTGATTTTAAGTATTACCAAACTGATCACGTTGAGTACATTATTAATATGGCATCAAATATGTTTGATGTTGTTATTGTGGATGCAGGGTGGTATCCAAACAACGCTTTTTACTTCGGTGCATTAAATTCTTCTCCAAACAGATATATGATAACAACACAACAGCAGTCAAGCCTTGATAACCACTTCATTATTAAACAACAGGTACTAGATGAATATGGGATAACAGTTAAAAAAGACGATAAAGAAGCTGAATCACCAGAAAATATAATGCTTGTATTAAATAGGTTCAATGAAGAATGGAGTTCAAATATTATTAAGGAATATGGCATGGTTTATGCAGTATCTCTTCCCAATATCCCTATGGCGTTCCATCAAACAGAAATAGAAAAGAAGTCGCTTAGGGGATTAAGCAAGAACTACGACTATCAGTTGGATAAACTGACAAATCTGATCGCTCTGCAGATTGACTACAGGATTTCGCAGAAAAAGAAAACAAAAAGATTCTTTTCATTAGGAGGAAACTAAATGACTCAAAGATTACCAAATAACACACAGAAGAGTAAAAGTACTTCAAGCAAAGTAAAATCCGAAATCATAGATTACTGCAAGTTGAAGGAATTTGATCTTGAAGAATATCTGAACAGCTCCCGTAAGAAAAGAAAAAAGAATTCAACCTATGGAGCTTTGGATAACAACTCAAAATTCTTGTTATTGTGTGGGAGTATTAAGAAGCATATTGATGATGAATGGCTAAAAGAGCAGAATCAAAATAATACCGAACTTCTGCTTAATAGACACAGAAACGCAATTATTGGCAAGCCTACAGAGGTAAATTACCTGAAGGATAAAATCAGGGAATATCTGAAGGCAAATAAACTTGAAAACGAACAGCATCCATCCTGGTATAGAAACTTAGTTGATGCAATATTCCATGAAAATTGGGGATTAGCAGGAATAAACGAGTGGATGGATATACCGGACAGTTCATCAGCAAAAATAATAGGAGACAGAATATATTTCTTTATTGATGGGAAACAGGTATTAAAGGAACAACATATAACCAATAAAAGGTTTGAACAGTTAAGGAAAGCCTTCATGCTAAGGGATGAAACAAAAAGGCTTGATAAGGATTACTCGGAATTGTACATGGAATCAGGAGAGCGTGTAACAGTTTATACAGGCAGAAAAGTTATAGAAGGACAGTCAACAATGGTTTTTAGAAAATATATTGTTGATGTCCTTACTTTTGAGGAACAGGCGAAACGAGGAACAATCCCACTGGAATTTGTGCCAGCACTTGAGGCGTTAGTTAAATGTGGAGTAAAAGTTGCCTTTATTGGCCCTGTTCGCTCAGGCAAATCAACAATGCTGTTAACCTGGCAGACATATGAAGATTCTGAATTAGAAGGAGTATTAATCCAGACTGATCCAGAAATACGAATACATGAGGTAATGCCAAAAGCTCCTATTATCTCTTTGCTTTCATCTGGAAAAGAACTCTTTGAATTGGCATCAGAAATATTAAAATCAGATGCTGATTACCTGGTAGTTCAGGAAGTCAGAGACGGCTATACCGCATATATTGCAGTAGAAGCTGCAAATAAAGGAACTAATCGCTTAAAGGTAACTGCACACTTATCAAATCCACAAGATTTCTGCTACGATATTGCCAACAAAATTCAGGGAGTATTTGGAGGTAATATTGATTACCAGATGGTAAGAGTGGCAAACAGCTTTAACCTCCTGTTTGAAATGATACAGCTGCCAGGTAATAGATCCCAAAAAAGACTTAAATCAGTGTATGAAGTCCGTTACGATAGTGAAATAAACGAGATTAGCTATCACAAAATATGTGAATATCAGATAAAGTTAGACAGCTGGCTTTTTAATTATAGTATTGGTGATAAAGTCAGAGAATTAGGTAGCTTTGAAAACCCTCAAGCACTAGAAATATATGTGAACACTCTTAAAACACTTGCAAAGAAGTACCCTTTACCCCCAAAAGTCCTAAAACCTGTTTATTCAAATATTAAATCTGATGCAAGTTAACAAAATGAAAGATGGTGAAAGGAATGAATTTAAGATTAGCCGGTCAAATAATTAGTCTTATAGTGCAAAGTGGCTGCTTAGTTTTACTTATTATAGGCTTATGGTACATTTTCGGAAATTCAATAAAAAATCTGTTCCGGGAAGAATACCATTATAGGAAACTTGAAAAAACTGTGAGTGCAAAAAAAGTTAAAGAAGCCAATATTCTTGTAGAGCATATAATAAAAGTACTTTCAGCAGTATTATCACATGATGTGACAAAAACAGGAGCTTATATATTTATAATATCAAGCATTTCAATTTTTATTTTTAGTTTCCTGATGCTTATTAAATTATTCTCACTAAATTTTAGCTTGACTATTGCTTTAACAATATCTGCTTTTCCATATGCACTGGCAAAAATAAAGCTAAGATCTGTACGTATTGATAGCTCATATGATGCCGATTCTCTTGTTACTAGCATAACAAATGAATATAAACAACACTATTTTAACATGATTAAGGCTATAGAAAACTGTGCAGTAAAAGGCATGGTTGGGAGTTATTCTGAACGTAATTTGTTTAGATTATCTCTTGCACTAAAGTCATACCATTCAGAGGAGAATCTTGACAGCGCTATTGAACAATTTGTTTATTCATATGATACCAAATGGGCTGCATTACTAAGTCTTAATATTAAAATGGCAATTCATAGAGGACTTAACGTAAGCAGTGGTCTTGAGGATATATTGACAAAGTTAAAGGATATTAGAGAGCAGATTGAAGTAAGCAACAGATACAATAATGAAGCAGCTACAATGATAAAAGTACTATTAGTTCCGTTATATATCGGAACTATTTATATATCAGTAAG
>Ga0123336_10002140_pt1 | contig 17445 bp, 14 predicted proteins | sample SSSSmetaG_FD_96466 | JGI IMG/M metagenome (GOLD analysis project Ga0123336, IMG submission 96466) | Glacier valley bacterial and archeal communities from Borup Fiord, Nunavut, Canada, to study Microbial Dark Matter (Phase II) - ​SSSS metaG | ecosystem: Environmental > Aquatic > Freshwater > Ice... | reverse complement strand
CGCGACAGGCGGGCAAAGCCTGCGGCTTCTTCCACCATCAAGCTAAGCCGTCTGCGACCGCGCGTTTTGCATACGAGCGACCTCTCGGTCGTCTGCGGCGGCGACAAACAGGTGGATAGCCGATCAGGCGAGCTGCTGACCAATCCGTCTTGGCCGGTCCAAGAACGAATTTTTGAGGCCCGACCGATCTAGGGGCACCGCCATTGAGCTTTTGGCTCGAGCGAGGCAGCAAAATACGCGGGCCGAACCGTGTGTCAGATTCGTGCCAGAAGCATGTGTATTTCCACCGGATTTGCCCGCCGTTTGCTGCTACCAGGGTTGCGCCCTAATGCGCCGAAGTCTAAGGAGACCACACGCTTCCCCCGGTATGCTGCTGTAGCTCAGTGGTAGAGCACTCCCTTGGTAAGGGAGAGGTCGAGAGTTCAATCCCCTCCAGCAGCACCAGCCCGCGACAGCGCTCCCAAAAGCTTTTTGCTTCTTTTTCTCGAAAAAGAAGACCTTCCTTCCTCCCTTACCGTCACCCCACCGGCAGCCAAACGTTGAAGGTCGCCCCCAACCCCGCCTCGCTCTCGATCAGCAGCACCCCCCGGTGCCGGTTGATGATGTGCTTCACGATCGCCAGCCCCAGCCCGGTCCCCCCCACCGCGCGCGACCGCCCGTTATCCACCCGGTAGAAACGCTCCGTCAGGCGCGGCAGATGCTGGCGCGGAATGCCTGGCCCGTCGTCGCAGAACGACAGCACAACCCCCGGCCGCGCCGGGTATTTGCCGGAGAGCGGCGCCGGCGCCAGCCCGATCTTCACCGTCCCGCCCGGCCGGCCATATTTCAGCGCGTTGTCCAGCAGATTCTGCGCCACCTGCTCCAGCTGGTCCGTATCGCCCAACACCCGCGGCAGGCCGGCCGCCGGGGTCCACTCCAGCGTCACGCCGCGCTTGGCGATGTTGATCTCCAGGCTGGCGATGATGCGTTCCACCACCCCCTCCAGATCCACATACTCCGCCGGCGCCTGGTGCTCGGTGATCTCGATGCGGGACAGGCTCAGCAGATCGTCGATCAGCCGGTTCATCCGTTCGGCCTGCTCGGCCATGATCTCCAGGAAACGCGACTGCGCTGGTGGGTCGTCCGCCGCCGGACCGCGCAGCGTCTCGATGAAGCCGATCAGGCTGGCCAGCGGCGTGCGCAGCTCGTGGCTTGCATTGGCCACGAAATCCGCCCGCATCCGCTCCACCGCACGCTCCCGCGTGCGGTCGGACAGCACCACCAGCACGCCCCCACCGCCCGCAAGGGGTGAGTCCAGCGCCACAACCATCGCCTGTACCTCACGCGGGAAGGGCACCGGCACGCGCAGATCGGCCAGCTGGGGCGCCGCCAATGCGCCGGCGGCCACTGCCCTGTCGATCGCCGTGCGCAGTTCCGGATGGCGCAGCACGGCCGGCATATCGTCGCCGAACGCGTTGCGGGCGGCGGCATTGGTGCGCCGCACGGTGCGGTCCGGACTGAGCACGATCAGCGGGTCCGGCAGCCGCTCTACGATGGATTCCTCCACCCGTAGCAGCCGGTCGACCAGGGCGCTCTGCTCGCCCAACGTGGCCGAAATCTGCTGCACCTCGCCCAGCACCTCGCTGCCGAGCGAGATCGGCAGGGGCTTGGGTACTGCCTCCCCCGTGCCGGCCAGGTGCAGCAGCGAGGCCAGCGCGCGCAGATCGCTGGTCCACACGAACGCCAGCCCCAGCCCCGAGAGCGTGACGGCCACGGCCGCCATCAGCGCGGGCCCTGGTGCTGCTTGGCCCAGCGCCGTCAGGATCATCAGCGCGCAGACGGGGACGCCGGCGATGGCGGCGGTGACGCGGATCAGGAGCATAGAGAGTAAGGAAGCAGATCTTTTTTGGAAAAAAGAACCAATCGCCCCAGATGCGCCAAGACCAAAAGTTTTTTGGTTCTTTTTTCCAAAAAAGAACCGCTTCCTTCCTTCACGACCCAGGCGAGCCCAAATCCGAAGGCGCCGCACTCACCACCCCCCCGCCAATCTGATAGATCGCCAGCGCCCGCCGCACATGCCCATCCGGCAGCAGCACGATAGCCCCGTCCACCCCGGAAAACCCGTCCGGCTTCGTCAGCGCGGCCATCGAGGTGTCGTTCTCCTGTGCCAGCGACCGCCCGATCAGCGTCGCGTCGAAGGCGATATCGGCGATCGGCGGCGGGCTCACGCCATATTTCTCGCGGTAGGTCGCGGCGAAGGCGTTGCGCTGGCTGGGATCCGGGGTGGCATACCAGGCCCCGTTCAACTGGCGCAGATTTCTGGCGCCGGAGGCCCAGAAGGCCGGCCCCAGGATGCGCACCTGCGGCGCAATCACATCGTATTCCGGCAGTTTGGCCACCATGCGACGCAGCGCCTCGCCGTTGGCGGCCAGCACCAGCGTGTCGAAGGGCGGCGGCGGCGGCGGCTGGGCGGCGAGCACGGCGGCCTGCTGCCGGCCGGCAGGATCGGTGGAATCGCGCATGGCGCGCACGCGCTCCTCCAGCTCGCCGCGACGCGCCTCGAAATTGGTCAGGCTCTTCAACGCCATGTCCGCGGTCGCCGCATCGCCGCCGCCTCGCTGCACGTTGGGGGGTTCGAACCCTGCCTGGTTGGCGGCGTCCACCAGAGCCGCCTGCATCGCGTCGCCAAACGCGCCATCCGGCAGAAGGGCCGCCAGATGCTGCCGCCCTTCCACCCGCGCGGCCGCCACCAGGCGGCGCATCTGCTGATCAGCCGTCACGCCCAGCACCCACACGCCGGGGGCGGCGACACTCGGGTCGCTGCTGAAGGACAGCACCGGCAGGTTGGCTGGGCCTGCCACGCCCGCCACCGCTTGCGTCTCCTCCGCGGTCAGCGGCCCCAGGATCATGGTGTCGCCGGCTTCCACCGCCTCCCGTGCGGCCGCGGCCGCGCGTTGCGGATCGCCACCGGTATCCTTGATATCCAGCGGCGGCGCGCCGGGTGCGGAGGCCGCCAACTGCGCTGCCTGCTGCATTGCCGCCGCCACGGCCGCATTCGGCCCGCTCAGCGGCAGCAGCAGGGCGATGTGGCGCGGCCCTTGCGGCACCAGCGGCGCCGGTGCAACGCTGGTTGTCACCACCGGCGGCGCTTCGCCTGGCGCTTGCCCACAGGCCGCCAGGGCCAGCGCGGATGCGAGCAACCAAAATGCCGGACGAAACATGCTTTCCCTTTCCAACCGCCCAAGAGGAGGCGGACGATGCCGGCCAGGCCAGCCGGAGCGGGCGCCAGACGGCCATCCCAGGCCTTGTGCTGGTTTCCACCCCCATCGGCAACCTTGCCGACATGACGCTCCGCGCCATCGAAAGATTGCGGCAAGCCGATCTGATTCTGTGCGAGGACACCCGCACCAGCGCCCGGTTGTTAAGCCATCACACCATTCCCACCCGAACGGCGCCGCTGCACGAACATAACGAAGACGCCCGCATTCCGGACATCCTCGCCCGGATCGCCGCCGGCCAGACCGTGGCGCTGATATCGGACGCCGGCACGCCGCTGGTCTCAGATCCAGGTTACCGCCTGGTGCGCGCGGCCATCGCGGCCGGCTGCCATGTGGAGGCGATGCCGGGCGCCAACGCGGCCACCACCGCGCTGATCCTGTCCGGCCTGCCGCCGCATCCGTTCCTGTTCCTGGGATTCCCGCCGCCGCGCCAGGCGGCACGGCGCACCGCCTTCGCCCGCCTGCGTGCCGCCGAACGAGCGGGCTTGTCCGCCACGCTGATCTGGTACGAGGCGCCGCACCGGCTGGCCGAGACGCTGGCCGACATGGCGGAGGCGTTCGGCGCACGGCAGACGGCCGTGGCACGCGAGCTGACCAAGCGGTTCGAGGAGGTCCGGCGGGCCAGCCTGCCTGACCTGGCGGCACATTACGCACAGGCGCCGCCGCGGGGCGAGATCACCGTGGTGGTGGGCCCCGCATCCGATGAAGCAGCGGGAGAGGACGAGCTGGACGCGATGCTGACCCAGGCGCTGCAAACGCAGACGGTGCGCGAAGCTGCGTCCGGCGTGGCCCAGGCACTCGGCCTGCCGCGCCGCCTCGTCTATGCCCGCGCCCTCGCCCTGCAAGCTTCTCAATCGAAGGTTGAAAAGGCCGGATAAATGCTTGTTTTCCGCATGCGGCCGCCGTAGAACGAATTCGTTACGGTAGCAGCGCGGAGGCAGGGATGCGGAACAAGTTGATGGTGCTCGGGGTCGCGGTGTGCTGCAGCTTTGCCGGCGACGCCTCCGCCACGGTCCAGGATGGCGCGCTGTCCCTGCTCGCCAGCGTGCCCACATCGCTGGGGCTGAAAATGTCGGTCGTGGTCGCCCTCGTCGTCCTGGCCACAGACCGGCTACTTGCCGGACGCTCGGACAGATAAACGCCCCTTTAAGGACTGCTTGCCTTCAAGCCGCCCGCACCTGAGCCACTGCCGGCTTGCGAACCACCGCAACCTCCGCCGGCGCCACCGAAAAAATGGTGATCCCCGACGCGGGTGCCGTCCCACGCGACGCAAAACGACAGTCGCGATGCACCAACAGCAGCCGGTCGGGCCCGAAACTATATTCGATCGCACCGGGAAGCGGCTCGCCGATCGGCCCCTGAGCCACCCGTCCCCCGAGGTGCGAGCGTTCTTCCAGCGCGATGCGGCAGCGTTCCTCACTCCACAGCGCGACCACCGGCGCCTGTGCCTTGCGGATCGATGCGGGGTTGGCGATCAGTTCGGACAGCGCCGCCGTGGTGGCGCGCGCCACCTTCACGTCGGACAGCATCAGCAAGCTGAGCATGTCGTGGGCCACGGAAGCGGGATCCAGCCTGCCACCCGCCTCGCCGCCGGCGCGCTTGGCCATCCGCAACCCGCGCTCATACGCGCCGGCGGACTGGATGGCCTTGAGGAAATCATATTCCGGCTGCTCCAGCATGCCCCGGTCCATCATCCAGGAGACGCTCTCTGCCTTGATCGCGCCCAGATCCGGGGCGCCCGACGCGGCAGTGTCCTCGGCCCCGGCGATCACGCTGCCGCCCTGGATCAGCGCCATGTCAGAGAATTGCAGGCGCACGATGACGGCCCCCACCGTCTCGCCCTCGACCAGCTTGATTGCGAAGTCGAAGCCGCAATAGCCATCGCCGAGCTTGGCATCCAGAAGGTCCTGGCGGAACCGCTCCACCTTGCCGGCGCCCACGCATCGGCTGCCGACAAAAGCCAGGACCGTCTTGTCCCGCAGGGCGTCGGTCGCCGAGAAGATCCAGCCCGCTACGCGTGTCTGTTGCGCAACCTCGATCGCTCCTCTGATCATGAAAAATTCCCCTGGCTATTCCAGTCCGTTATCCGGTCCGACCCGCCAAGGATCAAGCAAGAAGATGTGACATCTCGAAACCCGCGGATTGAAATCGGCACTTCAGTTCACTCTCGGCCCCGGCAGGATCGCAGCCTCACCGTGGCAGGCCGGCCCGTGGCAGATCCTGCAGCAGCCCGTCCCAGGCTGCGCTGACGTTCGCCGGCCGGAACCGCGACAGTACACGGGCGCTGCGCGCGCGCAGCCTGGCGATCAGCTCCGCATGGCCCGGTTTGCAGGTCAGCCGCTCGATGCCCGTGGCGATCGCGTCGGTATCGTATGGGTCCACGTAGAGCGCCGCATCGCCGAAAATCCAGTGAAACACCGGCAAGTCGGACACCACGCAAGGTGCCCCGGCTTGCATGGCCTCCAGTGGCGAATAGCCGAACCCTTCGTTGAACGACGGGAACGCGAAACACGCGGCATGGCGCATCAGCGCCTGCAATTCCTCCTGCGGCAAGGATTGCAGATGCAGGATGCGCCCGCTTTCCACCCCCGGCCGCATTTCGGACAGAACGCTCTCTTCCCGCCAACCAGGACCGCCGACGATCACGAGGCGCAAATCCGGGTCGCTGCGGGCGATCACCCGCTCCCATCCCCGGATCAGCCCAGGAAAATTCTTCCGCGGCTCCAGCGTGGACACGCTCAGCACATAGCGCATGCCCTGCGTCGGCGGCTGCCAGCCCAAAGGCGGCGCCCAATCCGACGCCGCGCCCTCCCGCCGCAAGGCCCGAAAGGTGAGATGGCGGCGGATCACGGCGCAGAGGTCGAGCCCGTCCGCCATTTGCTCGGGGGGTGCCACAGCACAGGGGATCACCACCGCATTGACCTCGCGACTGGGATCCAGGCTCAACAGACCCTCCCGGCTCTGCGGCGAATTGCACACGAAAATCGCGTCCGGCGCGCAGGCCCGCACCAGCCTGGAATGCGCCAGGGCCAGCTTCCAGCCGATCCCGACCACCGTATCGGTGTCCGTCACCGCCACCGCATCGTGGAACCGGATGATCTGGCGAACGCCACGCGGCAGGCGGACCGGGCGCGGCATGCAGAACAGCACCGCATCGAAGCCGCCCGCCTCCAGGCGCTTGCGCAGCGGCAACGGGGGATGGGCACACAAATCGATGATGGAGCTGACCGACAGATCGGTCGCAAAATAGCTCTGTGCCAGTACCCGCGCGCGCTCGGCCGGCGCAAGCGTCTTGGCGAACAGGATGCGCCATAGCGCGTTCAACTGCCCGCGATCCTCAAGCGGCATCAACTGGTGCCGCCCACGCAGCAACTGCCGCAAGGTCTGCGCGCGCTGAACCATGCTAAAGGGAAAGGGCCGCCGCTCTGCCGGCTCCCAGCTCCGCTCCATCCAGTGCAGCACGGAAGCCGACAGGGCCGCGCCGTCGGACCGCCCGGGACGGATATGCGGCAGGTCGTGCCGTCCTGTCGGCATCAGCAGGCCGCAGACATCCAGCGACGGCAGATCGCAGAGCATGGAAAAGATCAGCCGAACATCCTGCGCCACGCCCACATAGCCATCCGCCGCGTGACTCAGGTCCACCAGCACACGGGCCGTGGTCGCCCGGGTCATGCGCGGCGCACCCACCCCTGGAAGGCCGGGATCAGGCAGCAACTCGCGGCCGGGGCCGGTCAGGCTGTGCGTCAGCAGCAGAGTCTCAGCCTCCCCAAACGTTGCGCAGTCTAGCACGCCCAAACCAAACTGCCCGGCCGTGTTGCACCCTGACAACACGCATCACACCATCGTGACGTAACGGAATGTGAACCGCGACTCTTACCCCGGCTAAAGCGCCCCGCCACGGCGCCCGACGCTGGCCCCCAGCCGCAGGCGCAGCGCGTTCAGCTTGATGAATCCCTGCGCGTCGACCTGATCATAGGCGCCCTGGTCATCCTCGAACGTCACCACCCGCGTCGAATAAAGGCTGTTGGGACTGTCCCGCCCCTGCACGATCACGTTGCCCTTGTAGAGCTTCAGACGCACCTGCCCGCTGACCGATGCCTGGCTGGTGTCGATCAGCGCCTGCAGCATCCGCCGCTCGGGCGAGAACCAAAAGCCGTTGTAGATCAGCTCGGCATAGCGCGGCATCAGACTGTCTTTCAGATGCCCCGCCTCGCGATCCAGCGTGATCGATTCCATTGCCCGATGCGCCGCCAGCAGGATCGTGCCGCCCGGCGTCTCGTAGACGCCGCGCGACTTCATGCCGACGAAGCGGTTCTCCACCAGATCCAGCCGGCCGATGCCGTTGGCACGCCCCAATTCGTTCAGCCTGGTCAGCAACGAGGCGGGCGACAGGCGCACGCCATCGATCCCCACCGGGTCGCCGGCTTCGAAATCGATCGCGACCAGGGTGGCGCGATCCGGCGCCGCCTCCGGGCTGATCGTGCGCTGGAACACCATCTCGTCCGGCGGCAGCCCGGGATCTTCCAATATCTTGCCCTCCGAAGAGGAGTGCAGAAGGTTGGCATCGACCGAGAACGGCGCCTCACCCCGCTTGTCGCGGGTCACCGGTATCTGGTGCAGGTCGGCGAACTCCAGCAGCTTGGTCCGGCTGGTCAGCTCCCATTCCCGCCACGGCGCGATCACCCGCACATCCGGCTTCAGCGCGTAATAGGCCAGCTCGAAGCGAACCTGGTCATTGCCTTTGCCGGTCGCCCCATGCGCCACGGCGTCCGCGCCCACGGCCTCGGCGATCTCGATCTGACGCTGGGCGATCAGCGGGCGCGCGATCGACGTGCCGAGCAGGTAGCACCCTTCGTAAACGGCGTTGGCGCGGAACATCGGAAATACGAAATCCCGCACGAAGGTCTCGCGCACATCCTCGACGAAGATCTCCCGCACGCCGGCCAGTTCCGCCTTGTGGCGGGCCGCCTCCAGCTCCGCGCCGGCATCCTCCACCGACTGGCCGAGATCGGCGGTGAAGGTCACCACCTCGCAGCCCCGCACCGTCTGCAGCCACCGCAGGATGACGCTGGTGTCCAAGCCGCCGGAGTAGGCCAACACCACCTTCACGCAACGCACTCCCCTGTTCGTCAGGCTGTTAGCGGGGTGGGGGCGACCAGGCAAGGACAAGGCAAGCAGTCCTTTTTTGAAAAAAAGGACCAAAAAACTTTTGCCGGTTTGCCGTGCGACAGTCTGACGCCATCCGCCAAGCGGCTGACAGACGCCGCGCTGCAGGCTAAGCGTGGCCCGTGGATGACGATGCCTTTTCCGACGGCGCCTTCGTGTCGCGGCTGCAAAAGCTGTTGGCGATGCTCGCCTCGGAGCAGCCGGGCGAAGCCGAGGCCGCACGCCGCAAGCTGCTGGAGCATCTTGCCGGCCAGCGGCTGTCCCTGACGGACGTCGCACAGCGACTCGGCTCCGGCGCCCCCCGCGCCTCGTTCACCCAGGGCACCCGCGAAATGACGCTGGAACGCCAGCTCCATATCGCCCGCGTGGCGCGGCAGGAGGTGGAGGCAGACGCCCAGCGCGCCTTGCTACGGATCGCCGAACTGCAACGCGCGCTGCAGGACGCATCCATGGAGGTGGCGCGCGTGCTGTCGCGCCAGGCGCGTCTTCGCCTGGCCGCAGGTTGCGGCTGGCTGTTGGCGGTCGTGGTGGGCGCGCTGGGCATGGCGCAATACCGTCACATGCAGGGCGTGGCCCAAGGCGCGGCGATCGTTGCGGCCGACCAGCCGATGCTGCGGCCCGGCACCGCGGGGGAGGGCAACGAGGCGGCGCTACAACTGGCCCCGGGGGAACGTTATGGCACGGTTCTGGTGCAGGACCTCGCCATACGGCTCAGCCCAAGCGAAGATGCCACCGTGCGGGCCTTCCTCAACCGGGGCATGCGGGTGGTGGTGCAGCAGCAGGTGCGCGTCGGGCTGCAGAGCTGGCTGTTGATCCGCAGCGTTACTGGGGACGGGTGGGTAAGGAGTGCGGCGGTGTTGCATTGAAAGCAGCAAGCAGTCCTTTTTTGTAAAAAAGGACCAAAAAACTTTTCTCTGCTGCGACTCGAGACGGCTGATCTAGATCTGCACTACCGAATTCAAATCGAACGCCTCGCCCGGCGGATTCTCGCCGATCCGCACCGTCTTGGCATTCGCCATATGATACGGTGGCACGGGCAGGTTATAGGGCGCTGGCACGCCGGAATACACGCGGCCCGCCAGGTCGTATTTGGAGCCATGGCATGGGCACAGATACCCGCCGGGCCAGTTCGGCGCCGGATCCGTTGCACTCATGTTCGGATAGAAGGTCGGCACACAGCCCAGATGGGTACAGATGCCCACCATCACGGCATAGGTCGGATCGACGGAGCGATGCCAGTTGACCGCGTAGCCAGGCTGCTGCGCCACCTTGCTCCCTGCATCACTCAGCACCCCCAGCAACTTGGGGTCCTGCAGGGTCTTCAGCCCCTCCTCCGTGCGATGCACAATGAAGATCGGCTTGCCGCGCCACACCACCACGATCTGCTGGCCCGGCGCCAGCTTGCTCACATCCACATCGATCGGCTCGCCGGCCGCCAGCGTGTCGGCCGCAGGCTGCATGCTGTCGATAAACGGCCAAACGATGGCGGTGACCGCCACGCCAGTGCCAGCAAGCGCCAGCATGGTCAGGAAGTCGCGCCGGCCAGGCTCGCTCCCGCTCTCGCTCCCTGGCGCGTGTGGCGTGGCGGTATGCGTCGTCGAAGACATGAATCACCCTTCCGGCGTGCGTCGGTTATTGCTGCACCCGCTAATTGGCCCGAACCAGCGCGGTTGCCTAGTCCCAGCCAGCGGCAAAAATGACGCGGCGCTGTCATAACACCAACCGGCCCCGGAATGAACTCGACGGTGGCCGGCAAACCTGCCACTTTCCACTCCTGGGTTATGGCGCAAGGGGCGGATGCCGAGTTCGGGCCGGGGCGGTCGCACGTGCTGATGGAGGAGGCCGAGCGCGTGCCGTCCGCACGCGAATTCGCCCATCACGCGCATCACCATCGCCGCCCCGCCGCCATTGCCGGCGCCGCCATCTTCGGGCTCTCCCTGGTGATCGCGGCCCTGCTGCCGCCGAAATACCGTGCCACCGCCATCCTGGCCGTGCTGCCTTCGCCCGAATTCACCGTCCGCGCCGCCGCCGGCTCGCACGAGCTGAACGCCAGCGCGCTGGCCATGGACCAGATCATGAAGGCGGAGACGGAAATCCTCGGCAGCGACGAGCTGCATCAGGCCGCCATCCACGCCGTGGGACCCGCCCGGCTCTACCCCGCCATCTATGATCCCGCCCGCCGAGGCAAGCTGCGCCGCCTGCTGCACGCCGTGGCCTCCACCCTCCTGTCGCCCTGGCGCGTCCAGCCCGCCGATGCGGACGCAGCACGCGAACAACAGGGCGTCAGCCTGTTCCGCACGAATTTGAAGGTGCTGCCGGCCAAGGACGCCAACGTCATCACCGTCACCTTCGACAATGCCAGCCCCGCCACCGCCGCCGGCACGCTGAATACCTTGCTCTCCCTCTACGCCGAGCGCCGCACTGCCCTCTACGTCGATCCGCAGCTGGCGATCGTGCGGGCCGAAGCCCAGGCGGGGGCCCGGGACGTGGCCGGCTCCGATGCCCGCCTGGCCGCTTTCAAGCGCGCCCACGCCATCTCCGACTACGAGGCCCAGCGCGACATCCTGCTCCGCCGACGCAGCCAGGCCGACCAGGCGGTGGCCGATGCCACTATCGCCGCGCGCGAGCACACCGCCCGTCTGGCCGCCCTCAGCCTGCAACTCGGCGCGGAACAGCCGACCATCGGCCTCTACACCGAACAGGATGCCGATACGCGACTGCAAACCGTCAACGGCGAGTTGGAGGCCGTGCGCGCCAAGCTCGCTATGGCCGGCGACAAGTATCGCGAGAGCAGCCGCACCATCACCGCGCTGCGTGCCGAGCTGCGCGCACATGAGACCGAACAGGCCCGCCTGACGCATGACCGCACGCTGTCCGTGGTGCGCGAGGGCCGCAACCCCACCATCGACCCGTTGCGTCTGGACCGCGCGCGCGAGATCGCCGAGCTGGCCGCCACCCGCGCCCGGCTGGACGCCCAGGCCGCCGAACAGACCACCCTGTCAGCCGCCCTGGCCAGCCTCGATGCCGACGAAGCCGCCTTGGCACAGCTGCAACGAGAGCGCGCCAGTGCCGACGACAACTACCGCACCGCCAGCCGGATCCTCGCCGAACGCCACCTCAGCGAGGCGGAGGACGCGAGCCGTCTGGCCAACGTCCGCGTCATCCAAAAAGCCGTCATCCCCCAGACCCCGCGTGCCACGCCGATGCTGGTCATCGCCGCCGGCCTGCTCCTGGCCGTGGCGGGATCGTTCGGCTGGATCGTCGTCGCCTTCATCAGGCGACCGGTGTTCTTCACGGGAGAGGGGCTCGCCTCGGCAACCAGCCTGCCGGTCCTGGCCGTTTTTCAACGCCGGGAGGAGGAGCTGCTGATCTGAAGGCATCGAACCGATGTCTCACCGTGCGTCTTGGATTTCGACCTTCAAACGAGCGGGACCGCAACCAGGGCAGTTCGGAAGAAAAGGACGGCCTGCCTTCCGCTACCGCCCAAGATTGATGAAACGCACCCGCCGGTTCAGCCCCAGCGCCACGCCACGTCCGGTCGGCGCCAGCGGTTTGAGAGAGGCCGAGGCTTCCAGCCGGCCAGGTGCGATGCCGCAATTCTGCTCCAGATAAGCCACCACCGCCTTGGCCCGGCGCATGGCCAGATCGCGGTTTGCTTCCGCGCCGCCCGTCGTATCCGTGTGCCCTTCGATCCGGAACCTGTCGGCGGTTAGCCCGGGTGAGGTCAGGCTTTGCCCCAGATTGTCCAGGATTCGCGTAGCGCTCGGTGTCAGCTGGGCAGAGCCGCGGGGAAAGGAGATGGCCGGCACCAGGCCCGCCACATAATCGTCGCTGCTCAGTTCCGGCCTGTGCGCGGACCCGGATCGGCTCGACTGCGGCCGCGCAGCACCCGCCAGTTCCTGGCCGCTGAGCTGGATGGCGCTGACCCGATGCACATCCAGCTGCAGCCCTTCGGCACGCGCGCCGGACGGCCGCAGCACGGCGCAACCAACAGCAAAGCCGAGCAAGGCTGCCCGCTGTGCCGTCATGGTGGTGTTCGCGCCCGCCGACATTGCCGACTCTCATAGGGCCATGACGCGGCGGGGCGCAACTGGCAACGGTGGCGGCGCACGGCGCACGGCGGTAAGACCGCCGGCACGGCAAGCGGGAGAACAAGCGGGTGGAGCTGGTCTGCGTCGATCTGGGCGGCACGAACGTGCGCTTCGCCATTGCCGAGGCCGAGGCCGGGCAGGTGCGCGCGCTGGGCGAGCCGACCACGCTGCACACCGGCGACTATGGCGGGCTGGATTTCGCCTGGGCTGCTTATGCGAGGCAAGCGGGGCGCGCGCTACCGCGGGCCGCCTCCCTGGCGGTCGCATGCCCCATCGGCGGCGAGGTGCTGAAGCTGACCAACAGCGCCTGGGTGATGCGCCCGGCTACCCTGGCCGACGAATTGGGCGTGGATCGCATGACCCTGGTGAACGATTTCGGCGCCGTGGGCCACGCGGTCGCGCAACTGTCTCCGGCCCATCTGCGCCACGTGGCCGGGCCGGACAGGGCACTGCCCGAGCACGGCGTGATCGGCATCGTCGGTCCCGGCACCGGACTGGGCGTGGCCCAATTGCTGCGCCAGCCGGGCTTCTACACGGTGGTGGAGACGGAGGGCGGTCATATAGATTGGGCACCGCTGGACACGATCGAGGATGCGCTGCTGGTGAAGCTGCGCGAGAAATTCCTGCGCGTCTCTGCCGAGCGCATCGTCTCCGGCCCGGGCCTGGCCGTGATCCACGCGCATCTGGCCGAGATGGCCGGCCAGAGCCTGACCGCCATCGACGACAAGACTCTCTGGCAGGCCGCACTCTCCGGCTCCGACAAGCTGGCAGCTTCGGCCCTGCAGCGCTTCTGCCTCTGCCTGGGCGCGGTGGCCGGCGACATCGCACTGGCCCAGGGCGCACATGCCATGGTGATCGGCGGCGGCGTGGGCGCCCGCGTCGCCGACACGCTTCCGGGGTCCGGTTTTGCCCAACGCTTCACGGCGAAGGGACGTATGGGCGGCATGCTTTCGCAATTGCCGGTAAAGGTGATCACGCACCCTGAGCCGGGCCTGTTCGGCGCCGCGGCCGCCTTCGCGCGGGAGCACGCGTGATGCGCCGCCGCGTCCTGCTCGGCCTGCTGGCGGCACTGTCCGCCTGCACGCCCCACGGCCCGGGTGCCGTACTCAGTCGCACGGACCAGGACGACCTCGCCCGGATCGGGGCCTATCTGAACGGCCTGCCGCACTTCCAGGCGCATTTCGTCCAGAGCGGCGATTACGGCCCGGGCGCCGGCCTGGTCTGGCTCGATCGCCCAGGCCATCTGCGCGTGGATTTCGCGGGCCCGGGCGCCCCTGTCCTGGTGATTGCCGAAGGCCGTCTCCGCCTGCTCGATCGCGCCACCGGCGCACTCACCACCCAGCCCGTCTCCCGCACGCCGCTCGGCCTGCTGCTGGCCCCCAGCATCGAATTATCCGGCCCGGTGCACGTGGACAGTTTTTCGCGCGGCGCCGATGGCAGCACGTGGCGCCTTGCCCTGAGCAAGACGGGCCAATCCGGCCAGGGCGTGCTCACACTGGATTTCGCGGCGGCCCCGCTGCAGTTGATCGCCGTCTCGGTCAGCGATCCCTACGGCCATGTGCGCACACTGACCCTAACCGGTATCGATCCGGGTGCTGCCATGCCGGCGGGGTTGTTCGCGCCGCCGGTGAGGGAAGGAAGCAAGCAGTCCTTTTTTGAAAAAAAGGACCAAAAAACTTTTGTTCGTTAAGGGCACGATAGTCGGTCATCTGCGCCGTCCTACCAGCATCCGACGCGCAATCCACGCCAGGATCAGCGCCACCAGCCCCACCGGCAGCCAGGGCACGCCGGCAATCGCCACCCGCAGCGCGTCGGCCATGTTCTCGCGCAGGATCGCCTGGCTGTCGGCTACAACCTGCGCGATCGGATCGGTGGCCTGCGGCGGTGCCGCCTGCTCCTGGTAGTCCACGTCCAGCTGCTCGGTCGCCACCTGCAGCGCCAGGTCGCGCTGCTCCGCCTGCGCCGCCTCGATCTGCGTCTGCGCCTGCGCCGTCTCGCTGGCGATCTTCACCAGATCGCTGACGCTGATGGTCAGCCGGCTGCCCAGCGCCTTCAGGCTGGCAAGGTAATCCTGCAATTGCGCCACACGCTGGCCGACGTCGGCGATCGGGCGGCCAAGGTCCTCCGCCGTCGTCGATTGCCGCACCACACGCACCACGCCCGGCGTCTCGCCCGGCAAAGGCTGCGTCAGCGTCGTGGCATAGGCCGCCACCTGGTCATGCGGCAGCCGCACCCGCAGGCTGGCGCTCGCCGGCGCCTGTTCCGATCGCGCGCCGCCGAAGCGGCCGGTGGCGAACACCACCGGCGGCGTGCCCAGCTGGGCGCTCAGCAACAGGCAATGCAGCGCCGGATTGCTCAGGCACCCGTCGCGCGCCGCCACGAAATGCGCCTGCAGCGCCGCGCCGGCCACCTCCAGTCCCACCTGATGCGTGTAGGCCAGATGCATGCCGGGCGGCGATTGCGGCGCCGCCTGGAACCAGCCCTTATCCTGCACCGGCGCCGCGGCGGCGGCGCTCATGGAACGCGCCTCCGGCGCTGCCGCAGTCTGGCGTTGCTGGCCGGCATTGCGATCGCAGCCGGAAACCCCACCCAGCAGCAGCGGCAGGACCAGCGCCCCTGCCCGACGATCGATCAGCTTCATCCTGCACCCTGCGAGAACCCACCCAATGGTGCGCTGCGCTGCGCTGGGCGGCAACCAGTGCCGCGAAGCGCCTGCTGGAGCGCCGATCTCCGTCGGGACGTAGCCCAAGCGGTTCGAACCGCTTGGATGATGAAAAAGTGAACCGACCGGCCGCGAACGAAATCATTTCGACAAGCTTAATCCCTGCAAACGACCCGAAATTGTCACACTGGGTCTTGGGCAGGGTATCCAGAATTTGGTCCAGCACGCACTTCCCGCTTATGGCGGGCGCTTCGGCCTCGCCATCGTCGGCGGCGGCCCCGCGGGCCTGTCGCCACTGCTGGCCGCGCATCGGGCGGGGCTGCTCCACACCCTGCTCGACCAGGGGGTGGTGGTGATCGAGCAGTCGGACCAGCTTGGCTGCGGCACGCTCGGCGAGTACGAAATCAATTCCGACAGCACTGGCACCACCTTCGCCGATTGCCTGACGGCTCCTGGCACGACACTGCTCACCGCACTCCGGACCCACCCTTTGTGCGCCGCCATCGCCGAGGCAGGCGACGGGCCAGTTCCCCTCGCACGCGCCGGCCGTTTCCTGGCCCTGGTGGGCGAGACGCTAGGCGCCATCATCGCCGCCCATCCCTCCTGCGCCGTGTTGACGGGCCATCGCGCCGTCTGCCTGCAGCGCCAGGATGGTGGATGGCGCGCCACCGTCCAGGACCGCGACGGCCGCCAGAGGATCATCGCCGCCCGCCACGTGGTCAGCGCCACCGGGGCCAGCCAGCCGAAATCCCGCCTGCTGGCCGAACGCCTGGCCGGCGCGGACTTGGCGGTCCGGGCGCGCGGCAAACTGCTGCAATCGGGCGAGGTTTTCACGGCCGGCGGCTTGGCCCGGCTGGGCGCGCGTCTGGCCGGGCTCCCCGACCCGCGCGTAGCAATCGTGGGCGGCTCCACCAGCGCCGCCGCCGTAGCCCACGCCCTGCTCAACCGAATGACAGGGATCGCCTTCCAGCCAGGCGCGGTCACCATCCTGCATCGCCGGGCGCTGCGCATCACCTATGCCTCGGCTGCCGAGGCCCTGGCCGAGGGCTATGCCGAGTTCGGCCCCGACGACATCTGCCCGGTCAGCGGCCGCGTGTTCCGCTTCGCCGGCTTCCGCCTGGATTCCCGCGAGCTGATCATGCAGGCGCGCGGCATCGGCGGCCGCGCGCCGGAGCCGCGCCTGCATCTGCACCACCTGCAGGGGCGCGACCGCCAGGCGCTGGCGATCCTGGACCGCGCCGACATCGTGGTCGCCGCCCTCGGCTATCGCCCCACCGCCCTGCCCGTCTTCGGTCAGGCCGGCGATCCGATCGTGCTGCACAAGGACCGCACGCCCAACGCGCCTTTGGTCGATGGCCAGTGCCGCATCCTGGATTGGGACGCGGTGCCATTGCCCGGGCTGTTCGGGATCGGCCTTGCCGCCGGTTTCCGGCCCCGCGGCAAGCTCGGCGGCGAACCGAGCTTTTCCGGGCAGGTGAACGGCCTATGGCTGTGGCAGAACGATGTCGGCATGCTGATCGTCAACGCCGTGCTGGATGCCAGCGAAGCGCCCGCACCCTCGCCGGCAGCCGCGATCCCGCTGATGCGCCCGAATCCGCCGCGCCTGAGCGAGTCGGTCGACGACCTCCGCGCCATCGAAGACAGCCGCATATTCAGCAATTTCGGACCGGTCAACACGCGCTTCGAACGCCGCCTGCTCGATACGCTGTTCGACGGCACGGGCGCCTGCGTCACCGTCTGCAACGCCACCATCGGGCTGATGATGGCCATTCGCCATGCCACCGCGCATCGCACCCAGGCCCAGCGATATGCGCTGATGCCGTCCTTCACCTTCGCCGCCACCGCACAGGCGGCCATCTGGTGCGGCCTGACACCGCTGTTCTGCGACATCGACCCGGCCACGTGGTCGCCCGACGCGGGCTCCGAAGAAGCGCTGCTGCGTCGCCACGCCGGCGAAATCGCCGTGGTGATCCCCTACGCGACATTCGGCTACGACATCGATTTGGCGCGTTATGAGCGCCTGTGGAGCCGCCACGGCGTGCCGGTCGTCGTCGATGCCGCCGCATCGCTCGGCACCCTGGCCACCGACGGACGCGGCTTCGGCACCGGCTTCGCGGGCGCCGTCGTCTATTCCATGCATGCCACAAAATCCTTCGCCACCGGCGAGGGCGGGCTGATCTACAGCGCCGATACACAGCTGATCCAGGACATGCGCATCATGGCCAATTTCGGCTTCGGCGCGCCGCGGTCCGCCACCATGATCGGGTTG
>Ga0123336_10002139_pt1 | contig 17452 bp, 16 predicted proteins | sample SSSSmetaG_FD_96466 | JGI IMG/M metagenome (GOLD analysis project Ga0123336, IMG submission 96466) | Glacier valley bacterial and archeal communities from Borup Fiord, Nunavut, Canada, to study Microbial Dark Matter (Phase II) - ​SSSS metaG | ecosystem: Environmental > Aquatic > Freshwater > Ice... | reverse complement strand
TTCCATCGATTCCATCGATCCAGAGCTCGACGCGCTCCTCGACAGCGAACGACACGCACCCGGTGCGTCGCCCGCGGCCAGGCAGCGGGTGGCAGCACGGTTGTCACTGACGGTGGGTGTGATTGGGTTGGCGGCAGGGCAGGCTTCGGCTGGACAGGTGTCGGGGAGTCTTCCCGCAGCGGGCGCCAAGGTGTTTGCCTGGAAGTGGCTGGCGGCCGGGCTCACGTCGGTGGCGGTCCTGGGCGGCATTGCGTCCGGAGTCTGGTGGTCGCATCGCTCACAGCTTGCGCCGCTGGCTCCGGTGGTGGTGCCAGCGGCGTTGCCCGTCGCAGAACCTGCGCCCCAGCTGGTCGCTCCCGCCGTCGAGCCCGCGGTCGAGCCCCCGGTTCCCAAGCCGGCCGCACACCGCCGTGCCAATCCGTCGTCCGAATATCCGCTCGTCGAAGGCGCCCGCTCGGCCTTGCAGCACAACGACATCGCCGGCGCATTGCGTCTCTGCGCGCGTCACCAAGATCTGTTCCCACACGGCAGCCTCGTCGAGGAACGCGACAGCATCGTCATCCTTGCGCTCGGCGCCGCGCATCGCGCCGACGAAGCCGCCAGCCGCGCCGCCCGCTTCCGCAACCGCTACCCCGGCAGCCTGTTCCTGCCCGCCATCGAGGCTGCGGTCGAAAACGCGCGCGAGCCATAACGCTACATGAGGCGCGTGGTGGCCGAGATCACCACCGTGCCACCGTCGGGGCCGGTCAGCTTGCCGACCACCGTCTTCTTTTCCAGCTGCAGGCGCGAAGCCATCTTCCAGTGCCGCTTGGTCCGGTTGCCGCCTTTGTGCTCGTCGGTGGTGAGCTCGACGTGCAACAACGGCCTGTCGCCGCCGGCCCCGTCCGAGCAGACCGAGATCTCGAAGTTGCGGTCATTCTGGAACGACGACAGGTTGGCGCAGCCGCGATCTTCGACGAGCTGCACGGCCAGCTGAAACGGCGGCGTCCCTGGCGTCGCGACCTCGAGCTCGACGGCGAGAGATCTGGCGACGGGCGCGTCGGCGAACGCCCTGACCGACGAGACCGACGAGATCGCAACGAACGTGACGAGGATGGACTTGAGCATGTGGGCTCCTGGGGTGTGGCTGGTTGCGCTACGCAAGCCACATGCCATCCTCCGCAGCGACGGAGCATCCTCGCGCGGCCGTCCCATCGTGTCACAACGTCCAGCGCCCGTTGCGGCGCGCGCCAATTTGGCTACAGCAGGCGCCGCAGCGTGACGTCCATCTGGCTCTGTACCAGCCGCATGATGCTGTCGCATTCGTCGGCGGGGATGCCGACGCGCAAAATCATGCGTTCTCTCGTCGCTGCCAGCAGCTCACGCCGGGCATCTTGCAGCCAGCGCGCCGCCGTGGCCCGGTGCGCACCATAGAGCCGACCGAGGTCGTCGATGGAGAGCCCGTCGATCACGCTCTGTCGCAACAGGTTGCGCTCGCGGATCGGCAACGCCGTCACCGCGTCGATGAAGGCCTCGCGAAAGGCGCTGCCGTATTTCTGCCGCAACATGTGCAGCTCCGGCGCATCGCCCGGCGTGGGGATCTCGGCCAGCCGTTCGTCGTCGGTGGGCGTCTCCCGGCCGCTGCGCTTGCCGACCCGGATAGCCACCCGGGTGGCCACTACCTTGAGCCAGCCAGCCAGCCGTCCGCGCCCGGAGAACTGCACGATACGCGGCGGACGCCCCGGCTCACCGACGAGGACCAGGCTGCGAACCTCTTGCGCCACGTCTTTGGCCGTCGACGGATCGAGACTGTTCAAGGTGGCGATGACGTCGGGGAGGAGGTCCTGGTCGAGTAAAGCCAGCGCCCGCGGATCCGACGCGGCGAGCAGATGCGCCAGATGCAGATCGGGCAGATGCATCGTGCGCAGGGTCGTCAGCACCGACTCGGTGGGGTCGATGCGGGCCACCACCGACGATACCAGCGACGTGCTCGGCGGAGCCAGGTCGGGCCAGGCCTCGGCCGCCGCACGCAGGGCCTCGTCGAGGTAGGTGGTCAACGCGGCGCGGTCGGGCGCGGCGTCGGGCCGTGCCGAGATCACGCCGTCGACGACGTCCTCGACCAGTAGACCGCCCCCCAAGCCCATGTTATTGAAGCCTAACGGCGTTCGAGGTGGGTCTCAAGGTCCGATGCAATGTCCGGACGATATGGTGGTGCAGCGCTTCGTCGAGGGGCAGCTGCGAGAGGACGAGCGAAGCGCCACCGAGGCGCATCTCGCCGAGTGCTCCGAATGCCGGCAGCTCGTGTCGGAGCTGGCGCGTACGGGCCAGGCTGCCGCCGGCGCCGATGAGGTCGATGGCCTCGATGCCGTCGCTGAGACCCTCAGCGCCGGCCTGGTGCTCGGTGGTCGCTTCGTGCTCGAGCGGCGTCTCGGCGGCGGCGGCATGGGCACGGTCTGGGCCGCGCAGCATCAGGTCACGCACCAGCGGGTCGCGCTCAAATTGGTGCGCGGCGTCGTCGGTGAGCGTGAGCGCAAGCGGTTCCTTCGCGAGGCCCGGGTGGCGAGCTCGTTCGAGCACCCCAACATCACCGTGGCCCGCGACGCCTTCCTACTCGACGATGGAACGCCGGTGCTGGTCCTCGATCTGCTCGTCGGTCAGTCGCTGCGCGAGCGCTTGGTGAGCGGTGGTCCGTTGCCGGTGGCCGAGGCTGCCGCAGTGCTGGGCGACGTGGCAGAAGTCATCACCGCGGCGCATGCGGTTGGCGTGGTGCATCGCGATCTGAAGCCGGACAATATCTTTCTGTGCGACGACGGGCCGGCCCGCGTGAAGGTGCTCGATTTTGGCATCGCCAAGCTGCGCGATGGGGTCTCGGCCGACATCACCCGCACCGGCGATCTGCTCGGCACGCCGTACTACATGGCGCCGGAGCAGCTCTTCGGCGAATCGGACATCGACGGCAGCGCCGATGTCTGGGCACTCGGCGTCACGGCCTGTGAGTGCCTGACCGGGCGGCGACCGTTCGATGCCAACGGCGTGGGCGGGCTGCTCAAGGCGATCGGCTCGGGTGAGGCCCCGGTGCTCGACGCCGTCGCTGGCCTGCCGGATGCGGTGAGTCGCGTCATCCGTCAAATGCTGTCGGTGGAGCGACGTACGCGGCCGGAGATGTCGGCAGTGCGGGCGGCGTTGGCCGGCTGGACCGCGGTCGGCTCGTCGGTGATGCCGTCGGCGACGGTGGCGGGCGCAGTGGCGACCGATGAGCTGCCGGCCAAGTCGTCGCCTCGGCTCCGACGTCGTGTGGCGGTGGGCCTGGTCGTGGTGTTGGTGATATCGGCCGCGCTCGGTGTGCTCGGCTGGCAATGGCGACGCCCGGCAAGCTCGCCCCCCGTCGCTGTGGTCCCTGTGGAAGTGCCGGTCGAGCCGGCGCCCGTCGCGCCGGTGGCGCCAGCGCCAATCGCACCTGCGCCGATCGCCGTCGACGCGCCGCCTCCGCATGTCCACCGCCTTCCACGACCAGGCAAACCCGAGCCGCTCCCAGTGCCTGATCCCGTTCGGCGCTTGCCGGGCGGAGTGATCGAGAAAGTCCCGTTCTGATGCGTTCAATCGCGAGCTGTTTGACCCTGCTCTTCCTCTGTGGCGTCGCCCGCAGCGACGAGAACGACGCCCGACTCAGCGAGGCGCGCCAGCTCTTTCAAAGCGGCACCGAGCTGGTCAAAGCCGCGCAGTGGTACGAGGCGCTCGGGGCCTTCGAGCGCTCGCATGCGCTGCGGCCCCACCCCGTGACGGCGTTCAACCTGGCGGCGTGTGAGCGCGCGCTCGGTCGCTACACCCGCGCGCTGGTGCGCTTCAACGAGGCCCTCGGCGCAACGCCGCCGGTGCCAACGCCGCTGGCCGACGAGATGCGCGGCTATGTGCGTGAGATCGAGGGCCTGCTGGTGCACGTCGAGATCGAGCTGGAACCGGCCGACGCGTCGCTCGCCGTCGACGGTCGCCCCGTCGAAGTCACCGGCACACGCAACGGGCGCAACACGCTCACGGCTGGCCTCGCCGAGCCCGGCCCCGGCAAACCCGTCGGCGCAACCCGTTTCGAGCTCGTCGCCGATCCTGGCACCCACCTCATGGTTTTGTCGCGCAACGGCTTCAACGACTCCGTGGTGCGGGTCATCTGGGCGCCCGGTGCGCGGCCGATCATGGCGCTCAAGCTCGACCGCATGCCGGCCACCATGCATGTCTCATCCAACGCGCCCACAGCCGCCGTCACCGTCGACGGCGTCGATGTCGGCGTGGTGCCGCTCGACCTCTCCCGCCCGCCCGGCCGCTACACCGTCGCCATGCGTTCACGCGGCATGCTGCCCTACCTGACCAACGTGACCCTCGCCCCCGGCCAAGAGCTCAACCTCGAGGGCCTCATGACCAAAGAGCGCCCGTCCATTGCGCGTAAATGGTGGTTCTGGACGTCCATTGGCGTCGTGGTCACGGGCGTCGCCCTCGGCGCTTACTTCGGCGCCCGCGCCGCCGAGACGCCCCAGCTAGATCGCGGCGGCCTGCAATGGGCGGTGCAGCTCCGTTAGCAATCTTTTCCTCATGATCTTTTGATCTCGCTCTTCCCTATCCGCGAGCCTTCAGAGCCGCCAGCTCGGCTTCGAGGCTCTTGATGCGCCGCTGGAGTGGCTCGATGGCACGGGCGACGTCGTCGGCGTCGAGCTTTTGCGGGATGTGCTGGGGACAATTGACGTCCCAGGCCTCCACCGTGATGAGGAGGACCTGCTCGGGTCGTGCTTTGTAGGTCGGGTCGGCCAGTACGTCGAGGAGCGCGTCGGTGAGGGGGACCATCTTGGCGCTGCCCCAGATCTTGACACGGCGACGGTGCGCGTAGTCCATGAGGAAGAGACACACCCGATCGTTGGTGCGCAGATTTCCCGTCGAGATGTACTGGCGATTGCCGGCAAAGTCGACCAGACCCAGCGTGTGATCGTCGACGGCGCGGATGAAGCCTTTGGGGCCGCCGCGATGCTGGATGTAAGGCTGCCCGTCGGCGCTGGTGGCCACGTAGGCCGTGTCGATCATCTCCAGGAACTGCCGGAGCTCGTCGGTGACCTCGGTCCGAAACCCGCCGCCTTTCTCCACGCGGGCATAGGCCGACCGCGAGCCGCGCTCGGTCTGGACCTTCTTCACCTCGTCGCTGAAGGCCACATCGCTCGAATACGGTTTCATGACCTGAAGATGGGCCCGGCTGGCACTGTTCACAATGGCTGTAATTGGCTATGATTATTCCAGCCAGAGGAATAATGGACCGTCTTCTCGAATGGCGCTTGTTCGTCACTGCTGCCACCTTGCGCAGCTTCGTAGCCACTGCACGCCAGCTGGGCCGCTCGCCGCAGTCGGTGACGCGCGCCATCGCCGACCTCGAAAAGCGTCTCGGGACGCGCCTGTTGCATCGCACCACGCGCTCCGTGACCCTCACTGCCGACGGCGCCCGCTATCTCGAATCCGGCAGTCGGGTCTTGGGCGCGTTCGACGAGCTGGAGTCGCCGCCCAGCGATCGCCAGCTCTCGGGTACGCTGACGGTGAGCGCATCGGTCTTGTTCGGTCAGCTCCATGTGCTGCCGGTGGTCACCGCCTTTCTGGCGGCTCATCCGCTGGTCAACGTCCGCCTTGGCCTCGTCGACCGCGTGGTATCGCTGGCCGAAGAAGGCATCGACATCGCGGTCCGCATCGGCGCCTTGCCAGACTCGGCCCTGCGGGCCCAAAAGGTCGGCGTGGTGCAACAGCTCACCTGCGCGAGCCCAGCCTATCTCGCCGCGGCGGGCCGTCCGCGCACGCCCGCCGACCTCGGCAAACATCAGTGCATCGGCTTTTCAGCGACGGTGGTCGATCACTGGACGTTCCCGCGCCCACCTGGCCACACCGGCCGCCGGTCACCCCTCAGCATCGCCATCCACCCCCGACTCACCGTCAACACGGCCCAGGCCGCCATCGACGCAGCCCTGGCCGGTTTCGGCGTGGTGCGGCTTTTGTCTTATCAGGTCGACCGCCTGATCAGCGATGGCAAACTGGTCGCGATTTTGACGACACATCAGCCGCCACCGTCGCCGGTGCACCTCGTCAGCCTACCGGGCGTCAGCCTTCGCGCGGCCACCCGCTTCGCCGAATTCGCGGCCAGCCACCTCAGCCATACCCTGCGCCGTCGGTAAGCCAGGATCTAGAGCCGCCGCTGCTGTATCGCGGCACCACCTCGCTCGAAGACATCATTCGTCGCACAGAACTTTAGGTATGCTGCGCGCATGCGAAGCCTGATGGCCGTCCTTCTCCTCGTATCCGTGGCAAGCGCGTCGCCGACGCGAAAGGTGCGCGTCGAGAAACGCGACCTGCGCAATGTGATCAAAGTCGAGGTCACGATGGCGCCGAAAGAGCTGGCCACGCTCGGCTCACCGACAGCGGGCGTGGTGCGCGAGGTGCTGGTCGACGCGGCCACCATGGTGAAAAAGGGCCAGAAGCTGCTCGGCATCGAGCCGGCCAAGGGCGGCAAGTTGGCCGCGGTGATGGCGCCGTTCGACGGCGTGGTGATCTCGCGCACGGCCGTGCCGGGTGTGTTCGTCACCGAGGGCGGCTCGCTCTTGACGGTGGCGTCGGATCTATCGTCGCTGCGCGCCGAGCTCGAGGTGCCGGAGACGCTGGTGCCGATGTTGAAGGTAGGCACCCAGATCAGCCTCGCGTTCGAGAGCTATCCCGGCCGCGTCTACGCAGCGACGGTGGTGACGCAGGTGCCGTGGATCGACGCGCGGACCCGCACCCAGCACTGTGACGCTGCGGTGGCCAATCCCGATCACGCGCTCTTGCCCGGCATGTCCGGCGTGGCCACCTGGGTGTACGCGCAACATCCGGGTTTGGCGGCGCCGAATGCGGCCATCGTGCGCGAAGGCGACCATGCCTTTGTGTTGCGCGCGGTGGGTGGCAAGGCGGTCAAAGTGCCGGTGTCGCTCGGCATTCTCGACGGTGAGCTCGTCGAAATCTTGACTGGCGCGGCCGAAAACGACGAGCTCTTGCTCGGTCTCAAGGAAGGCCAGAAGGTAGAATAATGACTCCCGCCTGGTTCGATCCCACCGCGCCGCTCGATTCCGCCGTGCGACATCTGGCGGCGTCCTTCGCCAAGTTCAACTGGGTGGGCATCTATCTATTGAAGGGCGACATGCTCGAGCTCGGCCCGTATGTCGGCGCTGCCACCGACCACACCCGCATCCGCGTCGGTCAGGGTGTGTGCGGCACCGCCGTCGCCGAGAATGCCGATCAGAATATCCCCGACGTCGAAGGCCACGAGAATTATCTGGCGTGCAGCATCGAGACCAAGTCCGAGCTGGTGGTGCTCATTCGCAACGCGGCCGGCCAGATCCTTGGCCAGATCGATATCGATAGCCACACCAAGGCCGCCTTTGGTCCCGACGAGGAACGCGCCGTCAAAACCGTTGCCGAGCTCCTCGGTACGGTGATGTAGCTCGATTGCGAGCCATCCAAGACGTGATGCGTCGGCTCGACGGGACGCGCGTACAGATCGACAATCCGCACGGTGTCCCGGTCTTGTTGTTCGCAAAACCCGAGATATCCATCGAGCGCGATGCGATCGAGCAATTGCTCGGATTCGTGTCGCTCGAAGCGACGTTGCGCGCCATCGAAACCGCAGAGCGGGCCGGCCGGATTGGACCCTTTTGGGGCGATCGTGGCGGTCGATTGTCGTCGGTGGTGGTCACTCCGGATTTTCATCGTGGTGGCGGGATTCCGATCGGAACGGTGGCCAAGACGGAAGGCTTCCTGATCCCGCAGGCGGTCGGCAATGACATTTGCTGTGGCGTGCGTTTGCTGACCACCGATCTGAGACGCGACGAGCTCTTGCCGCATCTCACGGAGGTCGAGGGTCGGCTACGTGCGGTATTTTTCGAGGGACAGCGGGAGATCCCCATGTCGCCGCGTCAGCGGGCGGCGTTGTTGCGCGAAGGATTGTGGGGGCTTCATGAGACCAGCGACGACAACGCGGGTACGGGAACGTGGGCGTATTACGATCGTATGGAACAGGAACGCGATCTGTCGCGTGTACATTTTCAGGGCGTCTTGCCGGCGCATGGTTTGTTCGCGTTCGACGACTTCGTGCGCGGATCTGGCGCCAGCGACGGACGTGACGCGCAGATCGGCTCGGTCGGCGGCGGCAATCACTTTGTCGAGCTGCAGCTCGTGGACGAGATTCTCGACGGTCAGGCGGCGCATACGTTCGGCCTCGATCGCGACGGCGTCGCCATCATGGTGCACTCGGGATCGGTCGGGCTCGGCCACGCGGTCGGCGGGCATTTTCGCGACAAGGCGCACGCGCTGTATCCCAAAGAGCTGCAACAGCCGGCGCATGGCTTTCACGTCCTGCCGACCACGGGGCCACATGCGCCCGTCGCTGCTGCCTACCTCGATGCCATGCACAACGCGGCCAATTTTGCGTTCGGCAATCGACTCTTTCTGGGCCTGATGGTGGTCAGGGTGCTGTCGGAGCTCCTCGGCCGACGGGTTGCGGCGCGACTGGTTTACGACGCGCCTCACAATCTCATCTGGGAACAGGCCGATGGCACGTTCGTGCATCGTAAGGGCGCTTGTCCGGCGCTGGGGCCCGAGCCGTCGTCTCAATCGCCGTTTCGATATACCGGTCATCCGGTGATCATTCCGGGATCGATGGGTGCCCATAGTTATGTGCTCGCGGGTGCCGGCAGCGACGAAGCTTTGCAAAGCGCGTGTCACGGTGCGGGTCGCGTGCTGTCGCGCGGCGATTCTCGCAAGGTGGATGAAGAGACCTATGCGGCGAGTCTGCAGCGCTTGCGCGTGGTGACGCCGATCGATCCGCGCTCGTATGAAGTGCGATCGCGGCGCGATATCTTGGCCAAATATCACGATCGGTTGATGGAAGAAGCGCCTTATGCGTACAAAGCCATCGCGCCGGTGGTGGAGACGGTCGAGGAAGCCGGCATCGCCAGCCGCGTGGCCCGGCTGTGGCCGGTGCTCACCGTCAAAGGCTAGCGCTCTCACGGAGCTTGCGCGCGCCATAGGTTCCGGCGGAACAATATTCGCAATAACACGGCTTTCGTCCGTTTGAAGTCGGCGAATATCGCCAGCCAACCAGTCGGGAGACCGCGCGTACTTTGACGATCTCTTTGGGCGTCACCGGTCGCGGTATGATGATCTGATATCCGCGGGCATCGTCACGCGAGCGGATATATCGCACGGCCTTGGCTACCGTCGTGAGCTTCTGCTTGCTGGCATAATGGCCAACCCATACTTCCTCGTCGGACGGCACGCGAAAATCGACGGCCATGAACGTCCGCTGGCCGCCACGCTTGAGCTCGCGCATCCACTGATGAGATACGAAATAATCCGGTAGAACCGGCATACAATACAGCCCACGCCGCGGCCCATTCGACCCAATGCGGCTCGTATGAAGGCCGCCACGCACAGCGCGCCTCACATCTTTCTCGGGAATCAGGTGAACCAGGAGCGACATCGTCAGTTGACGATTTCGTCGGCGCCGATGTCCCAGTTGCCTTGTGGACGGATGACGCCGTCGAGATCGGAGAACGACGCCGCGTAGACCGCGCTCGGGTTGGTGCCGGTGCTCTTGCAGGCCGACGCGGTCGTGATGTGAAAGTCGGTGGCGCCGATGCCGCAGTCGCCGGCGACGGTGCTGCTGGCCGCTAGGCAGCCGGTCCAGGCGCAGCCGTCGACGCTGGCCGCGCAGCCGCTGTTGGTTGCCAGTAGACACGTCGAGCCAAACAGTGCGTTGTTCTCGAGCGTGATGCTCAGGGTGGCGTCGGGTGTGACGATGCGAGCCGCGGTACCGGTGCTGACACCAGCGACGAGCAAGTTGTTGTAGAGCCGCGAGCCTGCGCCATCGATCTCGACAGCGTAGTTGGTGGCGCCGTCGGGGGTGCGGACGGTGTTGTTGATGAGGTCGGCGGGGGAGCCGTAGACCAAGATGCCGTTGTCGCCGGCGCCACTGCCGGTGACGAGGATGTAGTTGTTGACCAGTGTCGAGCGCGTATGGGTGAAGAGCGCATAGCCGCGCGCGTTGCCTCCAGCGTTGACCGTGATGCGATTGCCGACTGCGGTGTGCGCTTCGCCGTAGCCGCTGACGCCGGCCACCGACGAGGCGGCGCCGGAGATGCCGGCATCGGCGCTGATGGTGTTGTTGGTGAGAACGACGTAGGGCATGGGCTGACCAGTCGTGCCGTGGATGTCGATCGCCGTGACGCCGTGTGCATCGGCGGCGGTGATGGTGCTCCCAGTGATGGTGGCCGTGAAGGTGGTGTTGCCGCTGAAGTTGACCGCATGGGAGCGGCCGCCGGTGCTGGTACCGTCGGCGTGCGTGGTGACGGTGGAGTCGATGATGCGCAGATTGCCGCCGCCGGCGTTGATGCCGTCGACATAGGCGCCTGGGCCGGAGGTCACGCTGCTACGTATGACCGTCAGGTCGGCGGCGTTGCTCAAGATTCCCGTCGAGAACGTCAGCCCGGCCCCGCCCGCCGCCGCGGTGACCTTGCAGTCGACGAGCGTCGCCGCGCCGCCGGCCTGGATCGGGCTGTTGCTGAGGCCAGCGCAGGTCAGCTTCTGCAGCGTGTTGCCGTCGTCGGCCGAATAGAGCTTGAGGGTTTCGCCACCGACGGTGGTCTCGCCGCCGGTGGGCGTCCAGGTGGCAGGATCGAAGCCGCCGTACAACGAGACCCGCAGTGGCAGGATGCCGCCGATGTTTCCGTTGGTGTAGCTGCCGGCGGCAAGAAACAGGAAATGTTTGACCACGACCTCGCCGACCTTGGATGCGGTGGCCAGCATGATGGCCTGATCGAGGGTCTGCACGGGCTTGGCCTTGGTGCCGGGGTTGGTGTCGCTGCCCGTCGACGCCGAGACGTAGAGGATGCGCACGTCGTCGCCGGTCGGCGTGTCGATGCCGTCGCAGTCCTGGTCGATGCCGTCGCCGAGGATCTCCGGATGGCTGGTGATGGCCGGGTTGCCGTCGTCACAATCGGGGCGCACGGTGATGTAGCCGTCGCAGCCGGCAAAGTGCTTGTCACCGTCGGTGTCGACACAGGTGCCGCAATGGGTCCAGACGTTGGGATCGTGATCGTCGCAATCGAGCTCGCCACAGCCGACCACCGCCGAACGCCCATCGCCGTCCTCGTCGGTGCATTGGCCGGCCAGATCCGTAGTGGCCAGATCCGCACCCACGGACAGATCGGCCGACAGATCGGCACCGCCGTCGCTGACAACCGAGCCACCATCACAAGCGCCAAGGATCAAGCACCACACAGCCAGGACGCGTGAATTGTTCACGGCACGATCTTTTCACAACTACCGACCTCGCGCGCGCCAAACACCACCAGAAATACGCCGTATGCAGATGATGATCTGATTCGAGTTGAATATCGCGGCGTGTTGCAATCGGTAGGGCACTGGAAATTCGACTCTTGGCGACGCGCTACCAGCTCTTGGCGGCGGCGTTGACGAACACGCCAGCGACGCGGTTGACGTCCTTTTTGCCGGCGCGGGCGTAGTCGCGTGCGGCTTGCTGGCGGATGCCGGCCAGATCGCGGCCTTCGAAGAGTGCGTCGAGGCCGCCGGTGAGGGCGGCGCCGCTGGCCATGACGAAGTCGTTGGTCAGCACCAGCGCCGTATGACCGTCGGCGGCGAGGCGCGCTTTCAGATAGGGCTTCGAGTAGCAGGCGATGGCCACGACGCCTTTGGCAGCACCTGTTCGCGTCGGCGTGCCGCGCCAGCCCACGCCGTTGTCGTCCATCCAGCGGTTGTGGCCGACGTAGGCCACGATGGCCGCGGCGCCGCCGGCTTGCAAGACTTTGCCAGCGACGGTGACTGGCCGCGGCGTGTCGCGCTCGAGGTCGAGGACCCACTGGGTCACGCCGGCGTCGATGGCTTTGCCGCGCCACACATCGATCACCAGATACACCTCGAATGGGACCGTGATGCCGAGCGTGCGCCAGCGGCCTTGTGGCGCGACGGTGCGACGCCAGACCGACAGCAGCAAGCGATCTCCCTCACCAGGCCGTTCTTCGACGAGCTTCCAGGGACCGCGCGATTCGACCAACCAGCCGCGCAGGCCCTCGGTCGTTGCCCAGTAGAGGTTGGTGCGCAGGCTGTCACCGTCGCCGAGGCCATGGCCGCCACAGCGCAACATCGCATTATCGCAGAGCGCCACATGCGTCTGGACGACCACTGGCTCACCGCGTCTCACCGTCGCTGCCATGCGCGCGACCAGGTCCTCGTCTGGGCTGGCGAAGGCCGTTCCTGAGAACAGAAGACACACGAGGGCCTTGGTCATCATCGTGAGACAGACGCACGAGCCAAAGGTTCCGATCTATCGATAGCTCGTGGTACAGGATGTCCATGCGGGCTTGGATCTTCGCCGTCTTCGCTTTGGGCGCCTGTGGCCAGCCAGCGACGCAAGAAGCCGACGGCGGATCCGACGGCGCCGTCGCACCGCCGGATCTGGCCATGACTGGCCCCGACGCGCGTCTTGGCGCCAATGTCGAGCCGGGCGGCGTGTTGTTCCGTGTCTGGGCACCACACGCCAGCGCCGCCAGCGTCGTCGTCGCCGGCACCCCGACCAGCATGACCTCGCGCCCAGGCGGCCTCTTCGAAGCGCATGTCGTCGGTGCCAAGGCGGGCGACAGCTATCTGTTCGCTCTCGCTTCCGGCACCAGTACGCTGAGCCGCATCGATCCCTACTGCCGACAGCTCGACGGCGCCGCGTGTCTGGTCGTCGATCCAGCCGCCACATCCTGGACCACGCCGGTGTTCTCGCGCCCGTCGCGCGCCGCGTCCATCGTGTATGAGCTGCATGTCGGCAGCTTCACCGCTGGCGCCAATTTCTCGTCGCTGGCCGATGCACTGCCGCCGCTGGCCGACCTCGGTGTCAACGTGATCGAGCTCATGCCGATCCAGGATTTTGGCGGCGGCCCCAAAGGCTGGGGCTACAATCCCCAACTGTTTTTCGCGCCGAAACCGTCTTACGGCACCTCCGCCGATCTCGACGCGCTCGTCGACCGCGCCCACTCCCTCGGCATCGCCGTCTGGATGGACACGGTCGTCAACCACACCGACGGCTACTCCAAGGCGCCGCTGCGTTGCTTCGACGCACCCTGCGCTGGCGACGCGGGCGTCTACTTTTTCCCGGCCGGTGCCTACGCGACGACGCCCTGGGGCCCGCGGCCGAGCTATCCCGAGCCGCAAGTGGCGGCGATGTTGCTGGCGTCCATCGGCAATTTTCTCGACGAGCACCACGGCGACGGCTTTCGCTGGGATTCGGTCTCCAACATCCGCGCGCTCGATGGCAACGGCACCACGCCCGGCGGCAAAGAGCTTCTCGTCGCCGCCAACACGCTCACCCATCAGCGCGGCGCATTTTCCGTCGCTGAAGATCTCAAAGGCTACGGCGCCATCACCGGCTCGACGGCGCCGGGCGGGTTCGGCTTCGACGCGCAGTGGGACGGCTTCGTCTACTCCATCGACCAGATGCTGAGCCTCGCCAACGATGTCGATCGCGACATGGGCATCGTCGTCGGCGCCCTGACCGGCACCTCCGGCGGCGATCCCTTTGGCCGGGTGATCTTCACCGAGGACCACGACATCGTCGGCAACAACGGCGCGCGCTTGCCCAACAAAATTGACAGCGTCAACCCAACGAGCTGGACGGCGCGCAAGCGATCGATGTTGGGCGCAGTGCTCATGATGACCGCACCCGGCGTGCCCATGCTCTTTCAGGGCCAGGAGTCGCTGGCGCTCGGCACCTTCGGCAATCCACCGGCCACGCTGGCAGCACCGACGGCCGCGGGCCTTCAGATCCGCGCGTTTTACAAAGACCTCATCGCGCTGCGCCGCAATCTGGCCGGCAAAACGGGCGGGCTCCTCGACGCCGAAGTCGAGCTGGTCCACCGCAACGACGACGGCAAGGTGGTCGGCTTCCGTCGCTATGGCACCTCGGGCCAAGACGTCCTCGTGGTGCTGAACTTCAAGAACAAGGCCTACGCCGAGTACGATATTGGCGTCGCTGGGGCTGGCTCCTGGACCATTCGGCTCAACACCGACGCCACCGCCTACAGCACCGACTTCGCCGCCGGCCAGACCGGCACGGTCACGGCGTTTGCCGGCGTGAAAGACGGCAAACCCTACACCCTACCTCTCCAGCTCGGCGCATACAGCGCCATGGTGCTCAGCCGATGACGCTGCATCTCGTCGCCGCATGAGCTTGTTTACTCGGTCGGTGACGCGGCTGGGCCCTACCTTGCGTTGGATCATGAAGCGGATGCCGGCGAGGGTGCAAGATGCAGCGGCAAACACGATCGGGGGACGGACCGGGACGATCGGCAGGCTGAACGAACAGCGACGGTTTGCCGAGGCGTACTGGCACGCGCTCGATAGCATGCAGCACTGTGAGCGGCATCATTCGGTGCTGCAATCGCTGCGATTCATGGACGACCTTTACTGGTGGTTCTTTTTCGGTTGGGCGTTCGAGCTCGCCGGCAAGCTCGGTGACGCCGAGCGCCGACACGTCGAGAATCTGGTCGTGCGTGCTCCGGGCGCGGGAGGCAACCAGGAAGCGGTGTGCCTCGCGGTGCTGGCGCGTTGGCGCTGGGATCTGGGGGACCGCGACCAAGCCCTCACGTACGCGCGCCGGGGCCTGTTGGCGGATCCGACGGCCGACTTTGCCCGTGAGCTGACGGAGTGGATGGAGAAGCAGTAGTGTCGTGTTTTGCATATAGATTGGCGTAAAGTGCCAATGACGGTTGCGAGGTGTTGACGCAGAGTCTTTCTCTCAACCCCAGCCGAGGAGCCTTTTATGCCGACCCGCGTGTTTGCTGCTGCCAGTGCCACTTCGCCGCTCCAGCCGTCGACGATTGAGCGACGGGACGTGGGCGCCAGGGATGTCCGGATCGAGATTGCCTTCTGCGGTGTCTGTCACTCGGACTTGCACCAGGCTCGCAATGAATGGAACGGAACGACCTATCCTTGCGTGCCCGGGCACGAGATCGTCGGGCGGGTGACTCAGGTCGGCCCGTCGGTGACCAAGCTCGCCGTCGGGGATGTGGCCGGGGTCGGCTGCATGGTCGACGCGTGTCGCGAGTGCACGAGCTGCAAGGCCGGGCTCGAGCAATATTGTTTGCAGGGCGCCACCTACACCTACAACAGCACCGACAAGAAGTCGGGTGGGCGAACCTACGGCGGGTATTCGACGGACGTCGTCGTCGACGAAGCCTTCGTGCTCAAGATCCCCAAGAACCTCGATCTGGCCGCAGCCGCGCCGCTCCTGTGCGCTGGCATCACCACCTATTCGCCGTTGCGCCACTGGAGAGTACAGAAGGGGCAGACCGTCGGCATCGTCGGCCTCGGTGGCCTCGGCCACATGGGCATCAAGCTGGCGCGGGCGTTCGGCGCCCACGTGGTTGTATTCACGACCTCGGCGAAGAAGATCGAAGACGCCCTCAAGCTCGGTGCGCACGAGGTGGTGCTGTCGACCGACGCGGCGCAGATGGCCAAGCACGCCAAGAGCCTCGATTTTCTGCTCGACTGTGTGTCGGCCGATCACGACATGAATGCCTACCTCAACCTCCTCACGCTCGACGGGACGCTGTGTCTCGTCGGTGCACCGGAAAAGCCGATGCAGATCGGCGCGTTCAACGTGATCACCCTCAGGCGCAGTCTGTCCGGATCGGGCATCGGCGGCATCGCCGAGACGCAGGAGATGCTCGACTTCTGCGGCGAGCACAACATCGTCAGCGATATCGAGATCATTCCCATTCAGAAGATCAACGAAGCCTACGAGCGCCTCCTGAAGAGCGACGTGCGCTATCGGTTCGTGATCGACATGGCCAGCCTCAAAGCATGAAACCGCGGTTTCGCGTCGACGGCTATCTCGGACGCCGCCTGCAAGATCAGGGCTTGTCGCTGCCGGCCATCGTGCGGCATGCGCGGTTGATCCCTGGGTTTTTCGAGCAGGAGAAGATCAGCGTCGAGACCGAAGAGCTGTTTGCGCTCTGGAACAGCATCGGCGCGCTGAGCACCGATCCGGCCATCGGCCTCAAGCTCGGCGACGATCTGCGCGTCGAATGGTATTCGGCGTTGGCGCTGGCCATGCTGGCGGCGCCGACGTTTCGCGAGGCGGTCGAACGCGCGGCGCGCTACAAGCGGCTCACCTGCCCGGAAGAAATCGAGATCGTCGGCAAGCGCGGCGAGCACCATGTGCGCTTTCACTGGCTGCTCGCCGAGGACGATGTGCCTTTTGCGCTGATCGATCTGTGCTTTGCCTGGATCATGACCATTTCCCGTCGCGGGACCGGGACGGCGCTGCGCCCGCAACGCGTCGAGCTGCGGCGCAAAGCGACGCGAGTCACGATGTACCGGCGGCATTTTGGCTGTCCGATCGTGTTTGGCGCCGCACACGATGCGCTGGTCTTTCGGTCGACCGATCTGGCGCTGCCGTTTCTGACCCACAACGCCGATCTCGCCGCCATCGTCTCGCCGCATCTCGAGGCCGAGCTCGACGAGGCCGACAGCGGCGTACTCTTGCAAGTGAAGCGGACCATCAAGCGCCTCTTGGCGGGGCGGCGGCCGGATCTGGAAGACGTCGCGCAGGCGCTCGGCATGACTGCGCGGACGTTGCAGCGACGGTTGGCCGTCGACGGTCACACCTACGGACAGGGCCTCGAGCAAGCGCGTCGTGAGCTCTCGCATCGGTATCTGCTCGACGGGGATCTGGAGCTCAACGAAGCCGCGTTCCTGCTGGGCTATACCGACGCCAGCTCGTTCTTCCGCGCGTTTCGGCAGTGGGAGGGCACGTCGCCGGGGCGCTGGCGCGAGGACCGTCTGAGTCGGCCGGAGGCGTGTTAGCGTCGCTGGCATGGCGTCCAAAAAGCATCCGCTGGCCGGCAAACGCTGTGCGTTCTTTGGCGAGCTGGCCATCTGGCCGAGCTATCACGGCACCACCCCGGAGGGCGTCGCGCGCCGACATGGGGCCACCATCGTCGACAGCGTCGAGGATGCCGATCTGGTCGTGCTCGGCGATCATCGCGGCACTGGGCGGGCCGAGGCCAAGAAGAAGGCCGAGCGGCTGAAGAAGGCCGGCAAGCTCGAGCTCCTCGACGAGGCCGCCTTTCGCGAGCTGGTACGCATCGATCTGAAGGGACAGCAATTTTCGTTCACCGGCGGTTTTGACTGCAGCCCGAGTGGGCTCGACGACGGCCTTCTGACCCGCATGGTCGAGACCGTCGGCGGAGTGGTGGTGGCGACGGAGAATCTGGAAGCTGGGCTCGACTATCTGGTCGTCGGCAATCGACGCGGCACGGCCAAGGTGGCTACCCAGAACAAGGTCGACAAGCTCATCGCCGCCGGCGCCGACATCACCAAGCTCGACGAGACCGGCTTTCTCGAGCTGGTGCGCGTCGAC
>Ga0123336_10002138_pt1 | contig 17454 bp, 13 predicted proteins | sample SSSSmetaG_FD_96466 | JGI IMG/M metagenome (GOLD analysis project Ga0123336, IMG submission 96466) | Glacier valley bacterial and archeal communities from Borup Fiord, Nunavut, Canada, to study Microbial Dark Matter (Phase II) - ​SSSS metaG | ecosystem: Environmental > Aquatic > Freshwater > Ice... | reverse complement strand
TTTCAATCATTGCTTTCAATTCCTTTTCATTTGCCTTTGGAAGAAGAATTTCTCTTGTTATTATGGAAGTACCTGAAATTGTAAAAATTACATCTTTGATTTTAAATGAATTTTCATTCAGCTTTACCTGAATAATTACTGCCAGTGAATCTAGATCAATTATTTTACCATCGTGAATTGAATTCTCTGGAGTTCTGAAAACCTGATATTTTTCAACTATTTCTTTTGGTCCAAGCTTTCTATATTGAACAATCTTAGTGTTATAGTTGCCAATTTCAATACATAGACATCTTTTGTATATCATGCATCTTCCCCCTACAAGAGACTTAAATACCAATTAATTAGAGGATAACCTCCAAGAATAACTATGTAAAATCCTACCGAAAGAAAAGGTCCAAAGGGAATAAAATCCTTTCTACCCTTAATCCCGGTAATTACCAATATCAAAGAGACGACTGCTCCAAAAACTATTCCTATAAAAAGCCCTAGCAAAACCAGCTTCCACCCAACAAAAGCTCCGACAGCTGCCAAAAGCTTTATGTCTCCGCCTCCGAAACCGCCATTAGTGGCCAATGCCAGAACAAGTAATGGAACACTGGCAACAAAGATGCCTATAAATCTATCCAGTATAGAAATATCCCTACCAAATATTGCAAAAATCACTGCAATACTAAAAGTAATTAAAACCAGACTATCAGGTATCATCCTGTGTTGAAGGTCTATGTAGGATATTACGATGAGCAAAGAAGCTAAAATACAGTAAAATAAGGTATTTATTGTCATACCAAATTTGAGATAGATACAAAGCCATGCAGCACCGTTTGTGAATTCCACAAATGGATACTGCATGCTTATTTTACCTTTACAACTTCTACATCTACCACCAAGCAATATATAGCTAAGCAGTGGTATTAAATCATATCCTTTGATATGCTCTCCACATTGTGTGCAGCTTGACCTTCCGAAGACTATTGATTCGTTCCTCGGTATCCTGAATATGCAGACATTCAGGAAGCTTCCGATTACCACCCCATAGACTGCTACTAGCACTGCGTAAACTATGTTCATATGTACCTCTGACTTTAAAAAATATAACTATTCGTTATTTATCATATGGATCTTGTGATGTTGGATATATTTCTGCATAATCTGTATCTCCTGAACCTGTTTTTCCAAATACAGCCACAGCTCCATCAATTATTGTCACATAAAACAAAGTATCTGTTGAATAACCGTTTCCTTTAACAGCAGGAATACTCTGAAGATATTTTGTCACGAATAGATCTGCTGGATCTGTTCCTTTGACTAATGACACTTTTGTCGAGTAATCAATAGTCACACCTTCCGCTCTTGCAGTTGTAATAGCAGTTGCTATTGCAGCAGCATTAGTTTTATCAGCATTCTTTTTAGCATTGTCTATAGAACCAACAACATTTGGTACAGCTATCATAGCTAATACACCTAAAATAGCAACAACTACAAGCAGTTCTATTAGCGTGAAGCCGCCCTTTTTCTTTAGTAAATCTCCGATTTTTCTCATCATAAACATGCCCCCCTAGTAATATTATTCTATATTTACACAGAGCATTTACAGAACTCTGTGGCCCGACCAGAATTATAATTAAAAACCGCCATACATCTGAAACATTGGCTGTACTACTGATATTACTATGAAGCCTACTACAATGGACAAAGTCACTATAACCAATGGTTCGATCATGGCTGTGACCTTAGAAACTGATTCCTCAACTTCTTCATCATAGAAAGCTGCAGTCTTTTGCAAAACCTCTTCAAGTGTACCCGAGTCCTCACCTATCTCTATCATGTTAACTAGCATTGTTGGAAAAACACCTGAATTCTTAATAGGGATGGATAGGTTTTTGCCTCTTCCCACTTCACCAATCGCATCTATAATCGCAGATTCTATCTTCTTGTTGTCCACAACCTTTGAAGTTATCTCAAGAGCAGAAATCATTGAAAGCCCTGCCCCTAATAAGGTAGATAGAGTCTGGGCAAACCTGGCACATGCCACCTTTTCAATAAAGTGCCCAATAACAGGAATCTTGAGCTTTAAGCCATCCAATCCCTTCTTAGTACTCTCCATCCTAGACAGCTGTCGTATAGCTATAGCTAAACCAGCAATTATGATCAAAAGTAAATACCATTTTGACTTAATAAAATCAGATACTGCAATAATAATTCTTGTACTTAATGGCAACTGCATTGACATATCACTGAACATTTTTACAAATGTAGGTACCACAAGTGTGATTAGCAATATTATTACCCCAAAAGCAACACATGCAATAATAATCGGGTATGTCAGCGCCCCTTTTACCTTACTGGTTAAACGGTTATCCTTCTCAAAATGAACTGCCATTCTATCAAAAACAACTTCGAGATTACCACTGGCCTCTCCGGCACGCACCATATTCAACAGAATTTCGGGAAATATTTTATGCTCTTTCATAGCCTCAAAAAGGCTATTTCCTTGTTGTACCGTTTCAAATACCTTCTCAATTGTCGTCTTAAGCAATTTGTTCTCTAACTGTTGCTTTAGTATATCCAGTATTCTTAAAACTGGTAATCCAGCGTTCAACATAACAGCAAACTGGCGGCATAGAATTCCCAAATCCTTTGCTGTAACCCCATTCATGAAAGAAATATTTATCTCTGCATTCATACTGGAACGAATTCCAACTTTTATTGGAAATAGGCCCTTCTCCTTAAGAGCTGCAACCACTGTGCTTTTATCATTGGCTTCAATTTCGCCTTTTATGGTCTTACCCGGAAGATTTTTGGCAGTGTATGTATAAATAGCCATTCTCTCACCCCCCGTAAATCTTCTTACATTGTAATCTATTATCCTCCATAAACTATCGTGCAAAACAGTCTTAGGACTTTAGTCCCACATATAAAGTAGTTTTAGGACTTTAGTCCCACATACAAAGAATATTATAAATTAAATAAAAAGTCATTACCATTTGTCTATAAGATACAAATATTGTAAACACATAGAGATAAAAAACCACTACTACACTTTAATAAATCTCGTCACTTTAAATCCTAGTTAATACCTATCATTTTCTGCATAGCTTCCTGGTCCATGGCAAATGCCAAACACGCATCCTTTGAAATAAATCCTTGTTTGTAATAACCCATCAAACATGTGTCCATTGTCTGCATGCCATATTTTTGACCTGTCTGTATTACCGACTGAATCTGGTGGATTTTAGCCTCTCTGATGAGATTTCTAACTGCTGGTGTCGATATCATAACCTCAAAAGCAGCAATCCTTTTTCTACCATCCGCAGTCGGCAGCAATTGCTGGGATATTACTCCCTGCAATACGTTTGAAAGCTGTATTCTGATTTGCTGTTGTTGTTGTGTGGGAAATACATCAATAATTCTATCTATTGTATTTGCTGCCCCAGTAGTATGTAGGGTTGACAGCACCAAATGTCCTGTTTCTGCTGCGGTTACGGCTATTGATATAGTATCTATATCCCTCATCTCACCAACTAATATGACATCAGGATCTTGTCTTAATGCAGCTTTTAAGGCGTTACTATATGATATAGTATCTAGTCCTACTTCCCTTTGGTTTACTATACTTTTTCCATGACGATGAAGGTATTCTATGGGGTCTTCAAGGGTTAGAATATGTTCACTTCTTTTCTGGTTTATCATATCCACCATAGACGCCAAAGTAGTTGATTTTCCACTTCCAGTAGGGCCTGTCACAAGAACAAGTCCTCTTTTTCTCTCTGCAAGTTCACTAATAGCATCTGGAAGCTTTAAGTCTGTAGCAGACGGAATAACTGAGGCTACAAGACGGATAGCAGCAGTGAAGGAGCCCCTCTGCCTGTAAAAATTCGCTCTGAATCTTCCAATTGAAGGTAAAGAAAAAGAAAAGTCAACTTCTCCATTCTTCATAAAAGTATTCTTCTGATCTTCTGTCATTACATTCATTAGCAGTTCTTGGGTATCTGCTGGGTTCAAAGGCTCCATTTCAATTTTCTTTAATTCACCATTTATTCTAAGTACTGGTGGAATTCCTACAGTTAAATGTAAATCAGAAGCGCCCATACTACTTGCCTGCTCAAGCAATTGCTGCAAATTCAATAAAAACCCCTCCTTATTAATTTGTTTCTTAGACTCTGTTATTTTTTTGCATTTAATCTCAGTCTATTGTAAAGGCAACCCTTACTAATTCTTCAATAGTAGTTTCTCCATCTTGAACCAGACGCTTGCAATTATCCCTAAGTGAAACCATGCCATCTGCCACAGCCTGAGCTCTAATATCGTCTGAATTAGCACCTTTATGAATGAGCTGTCTTATGGATGAATTAATAGGTAATACCTCGTAAACTCCTACTCTTCCTGAATAACCCGTATGATTGCAATGATTACAACCACTTCCTTTAAAAAGATTACCAACAGAGTTTGAACCCAGTTCAAGAATCTCTACATCAGTCTGCTGTGGAGTATATATTTTTTTACATCTGGGGCATATACGTTTTACAAGTCTTTGAGCAATTATCCCCACCAGAGAGGTACCTATAAGATAGTTTTCCACACCCATATCCATAAGCCTGCTTATAGTAGAAGCTGCATCGTTGGTGTGGATAGTACTTACAACAAGATGACCCGTTATAGCAGCTTTTACTGCTATTTCTGCCGTTTCTGCATCCCTTATTTCACCTATCATTATTATATCAGGATCTTGTCTTAGAATAGATCTTAGGGAGCTTGCAAAGTCAACACCCGCCTTAGTATTTACCTGTACTTGATTAATTCCCTCCATTGAAACTTCCACGGGATCTTCTACTGTAACAATATTAATCTGTTCTCTGTTAAGTTCCCTCAAAGTACTGTATAGAGTGGTGGATTTACCACTTCCTGTTGGTCCTGTAACAAGAATCATACCGTGAGGATTTTTTAATATTTCATTGAATTTATCTAGATCATCCTTAAAAAAGCCAAGACTTTCTTTTGGCTTTAAAAGAGTCTGTTTGTCGGTAAGACGCATTACAATCTTCTCGCCTGAGACTGTTGGAAGGATAGATACTCTTATATCGTAGTCACGTTTGTCTACTTGAATGCCTATTCTTCCATCCTGTGGTCTTCTTCTCTCTGCGATATTCATGTCTGCCATTATCTTAATCCTTGCGCTGATAGCAGGCATCAGTTGAATATCCTGCTTCATGGTTTCCTCAAGCTGTCCGTCAACTCTATATCTTATCCTTACATATTGTGGAAATGGTTCAATATGTATATCACTAGCTCCAAGTCTTACTGCATTCTCAATCAAAGTATTAACTAGTTTTACTATTGGAGAATTTGATATACTTTCATCCTCTTCCGATTCTTTTTTCTGGATAGAGGAATCAATCCCAAATTCTTTTTTATATTCCTCCGCAGCTTTAATTGCTTCCTGCTTTCCAAAATATTTATCAATGGCAGTACATATATCATTAGGTGTAGCTATTGCTGGCTGTACTTCCAGACCTGTAAATATTCTGATATCATCAATTGCAAATATATTTAGTGGATCGCTCATGGCTACTAATAGGATTCCATTGTTTATCTGAACAGGAATTAAATCATGCCTTTTTGCCAGACCTTCACTAATCTTTTTCACAGCTTCAGGGTCTATATCCATCTTTTTCAAATCTAAATGTGGAATCCCTAGCTGAAACTCAAGTATTTGTATAAGGCTTTCTCTAGTAACCAAGCCCTCATTTATAAAAACTTCGCCGAGCTTCTCCCCCGTTTTCTTTTGCTTTTCCAGCGCTTGAGTCAATTGCATAGGTGTAATTATTTGAAATTCAACTAAGATGTCTCCAAGCTTTTTCTTGTTTGTTTTAAGCATTCTCCACCTCATGAATAATCTGATATAGTAGCTAAGTTTCAAGCCCTTTGGATTTAATTACGTAATTTTGTAAATATACAGAATAAAGTCAAAGTTTAAAAAGATTTCTAATTTTAACCTTAATTATACCTGTTAGAATTTGTCTATTCAATAAACTTTTTCAAAAACGCTTATTTCCTATTTAAAACACAAGAGGACAGCAATATATTATAATATTGCTGTCCTCTATATCACTATAATTATTTTAATTTTAAACTTCGAAATTCCTAAGCAGATCCTCAAAAGTATCTCTTCTTCTTATTAATCTAGGTGTTCCGTTCTCCTGAATTAAAACCTCCGCAGGCCTTAACCTGTTGTTATAGTTTGAACTCATCGAGTAACCATAGGCGCCAGCATCCATTATTCCTATAAGATCGCCTTCTTTAATAAGAGGTAGTACTCTATCTTTAGCCAGAATGTCGCCACTTTCACATATGTTTCCCACAACAGTAACTGTCTTAGACTCAGTAGATGGTGTATCTGAGTATATTTCAATATCATGATGAGAATCATACATTACAGGTCTCGCCAATACGTTAAAGCCTACGTCAGTACCCACAAAGGTTGTCTCATAGTTTACCTTCACAGCATTCACTGTACCAATAATGCTTCCACACTCTGCAACAATATATCTTCCAGGCTCTATTTTAAAAGTAATTTCTCTCCCAAGTTCCTTTGCAAAGTCATACAAAACCTTATCAAGTCTCTGTCCCAAAGATTTCAGATCAAGTCTTGCTTCACCCTTCTGCTTATTATACGGGATACCGAAGCCACCACCCATATCTATAAATTCTAGATCCTTAAACTCTTTTGCAAGCTCTAAAAGGTAATGAACACTTTCAACATATTTTGAGCCATCCATAAAGAGTGATCCAATGTGCTGATTTATCCCAATTAGCTTAAGTTCATATTTGTTAAGTATTGCCTTTACTTCATCAACCTTGTCAATGTTTATTCCGAACTTGGTCTTTTTACCTGCAGTGACAACCTTTTCATGATGGCCAGCCCCAACGCCTGCGTTAAACCTGATGGAAAGCTTCCCTCCCCTGTTTATCTTACCGAAAAGTTCCAACTGTGAAAGAGAATCAATGCTTACTGTAATATCATTATCAATTGCAAATTTAAGTTCATCTGCTGATACATTATTGCTTATATAAAATATATTCTCTTTTTTAAAACCTGCTTCAAGCAAAACATGAATCTCCCCTGGTGACATGGCATCTGCATTCATACCCTCTTCAAGAGCAATTTTAAGTAATTGTAGGTTAGAATTTGCCTTAATAGAATAATTGGGCTTGAAATGAGGATAAGTAACCAATTCTTTCATCTCACGGCAACGTTCCCTAAGTATTTTTTCATTATATACATAGAGTGGACTTCCAAATTCTCTAACTAGCTCTGTAGGTGTGTTATTACAATAAAAGTTTGTTTTAACTGAATAATAGTTCTCCATATATGCCTCCTAATATTTCTTGTTAATACATCTATTATATTGAATCCAATTTTGCGATGGAAATTTACTCTTCATTAAGTAACTTTTGCAAGTTATATCTACTTTGAGCAAATTTCATTCACTTTGTTATTTATAAAGATATTTTGATTTTTTCAATACTATATGCTTAAAAAAGTTAGAATAATAATAATAAGTTCCTTCCTATCATTCGGTACGGCCGTTCTCCGCGGCCAATGAAACTCTTTTATTATTAACTTTTCATTCATAAAATAGTATCAATAATATGATTTTCCAGTACAATTAATATAATACAGGGAGAAAATTTTGTCAATGGCATATTTGCTAAAAATGAAAGTTTCGTTCTGGAAACTTGCAAAAAAAATCTTTGCAGACGCTAGTATGAAACCCCCATCATGTCATTCTGAACACAGTGAAGATTCTGTCCCATAGCATCCAGATTAGTAAAAAAGGGGCTGTTGCAAAATAAAAATATATGTTAATAGATTCTTCGCTACCACTCAGAATGGCACTAGCCTCGTCATTCTGAGGAAGTATAACGACTGAAGAATCTATTTTGAAACACATATATGCACTTTGCAACAGCCTTTTTTATATTACAATTATTTATTTTACAATACCTATTTACTTTGGCTTTAAAAGCTCAGTAATGATCTCATAAATTTTATCAGTTGCGTCTGTAATGCCCATTTTTCGGGAATTTTTTGACATTTTCCCTAGGTATTCAGTATCTGATAAAAGCTTCTTAATTTGTTCAAATAAAACCTGAGCGCTTAGCTCCTTTTCAAGAATAACAACAGAGGCTCCCTGCTTTTCCAAGGCTCTGGCATTATACTCTTGATGGTTCGCTGTAACGTTAGGCGACGGTATCATAATGCAAGGAATTCCCATAACAGTCATCTCACTACTTGTGATTGCTCCTGCTCTACAAACTATCAAATCTGCGATTCCATATGTACGTGCTGCGTCATAAATGTATGGAACAACTTCTACGTTATTAAATTTAAGATTTTTAAGCTCATCACTTATTCTCTCATATTGATTGTTACCTGTAGCAAAAGTCAAGCTGAAATCTTCATTATAGAAATTTTTGAGCATATCAACTACAGTTGAGTTAATCTTCTGCGCTCCAAGACTCCCACCAAATATAACTACATGTCCAAGCATACTTCTTTTATCTGCTTTACTTCTGTTCTGGTTCCTGTCTACGTTAATCATTTCTTTTCTAACTGGATTCCCAGTAAGTACAAGCTTTTTAGGTGTTTTGAAATACTTCTCCGCTTCTTTGAAGCTAATGGCAACTTTATCAACGTATCTTGACAATATCTTGTTTGTTACACCAGGATAAGCATTTTGTTCATGAATAAGTGTTGGAATACCCATCTTCGCAGCCTGATACAGCACTGGTCCACAGACATATCCACCCGTACCTATAACAATATCAGGCCTTTCTTTCTTTATGATTTTCCTGGCATCCATTATTCCAAGGAAAAGGTCTCTCACAGCCTTAACTGTATCCATAGATAGCTTCCTTTTGAAGCCCCTCACCCTTATTAGCCTTAATTCAAAGCCCTCTCTTGGAACAAGTTTTGTTTCCATTCCTCTTTGAGTTCCGACAAAAATTACTTTGGCATCATCATTTTTTTCAATAATCTTTTTAGCTATTGCAAGTCCTGGGTTAATGTGTCCAGCGGTTCCACCGCCAGCAATTAATACCTTCACTATAATCCCACCTTAAATTCTATCATATTTTGCATACCTTGAAATATTCAAAAGAATCCCCACACCAGCCATTAGAAACACAAGGGAAGTTCCACCATAACTAAAGAAGGGCAATGGCATACCAGTTACAGGCATTGATGAGGTAACTACTGCCACATTTATTATTACCTGTGCTCCAATTAGTGTAGTGATTCCTACTGCAACAAGAGTGCCGAAAATATCCGGTGCGCTCATTGCGACTTTGATACCTCTCCAAATCAATATCAAAAATAGCAGCATAACCGTGAAAACCCCTATAAAGCCAAGTTCTTCAGCTAAAACCGATAGTATAAAATCATTATAAGGCTCCGGAATGAAAAGAAGCTTTTGCATGCTTCGACCCAAACCTCTTCCGAATAGTCCTCCTGAACCAATGGCATAAAGTGACTGAATCGCTTGATACCCATCTCCAGAAGCATCTTTAAATGGATCAAGGAAGGAGAACACTCTGTCTCTGGCATAGGTTGAAAACATAATTATAGCAGCAAGCCCCGCTACTGACGGAACTCCTATTATCATAAAATGGCTTAATTTTGCCCCTGCGCAAAATAAAATAACCGCAGAAACAATTAAAACAATAATAGTTCCACTTTTGTGGGGTTCTAAAAGTAGGAGCCCTGCAATAAACCCCATTAAAATCAAATAAGGCAACAACCCATTAAAAAAACTTTTAATCTTGTCCTGCCGCTTTGAAAGGCTGTAGGAGAAAAATAAAATAACGGCGTATTTTAATATCTCTGAAGGCTGGAATTCTTGACCAGCAATACTAATCCACCTTCTGGCACCATTCCTTGAAATACCTATTCCCGGAATAAGCACAAGTATTAATAGGCACATTGTTCCAACCAATATTATTGGAGAAAGCTTTCCTAGTTTTCGATAATCGTAATTCATTGTAAAAAACATTGCAATAAAGCCTAAAGCCAACATCAATAGCTGTTTTCTAAAAAAATGATAGGCATCGGATTTTATATTGTATTGAGCATAATAGTAGCTAGAACTGAAAACCATTATTGTTCCTATAGCTAGTAGTATAAGCACAGCATAGAATATCCAGAAATCAATAGGCTTTCTACCTTTCATAAAGACCTCCGTAACCTACAGGGTAAATTTAAATCTTAATGCAATAAATCCAATAATACATAAAAGTACAGTCACCCCATAGAAAACTGCAACTATTTTTGTTTCTTTCCACCCAGAAAGCTCAAAGTGGTGGTGTATTGGTGCCATTTTAAATATTCTTTTGCCCCTAAGTTTGAATGAGCCAACTTGCAAGATAACCGAAATAGCCTCAATAACATAAATTGCACCTACAATTAGAATAATCAAAGGCATTTTCATCACAATTGCAACTGCTGCAACTGCGCCACCTAAAGCAAGGGAACCTGTATCCCCCATAAAAACCTTTGCGGGGTGTGTATTAAAAGCAAGGAATCCAAGGCAGCCACCAGCTACTAATGCTGAGAAAACCATTACATAATCCCAATCACCTCTAGTCATCGCAACCAGGGTAAAGAATACCATTACTATCAAGGTAATTCCACTGCAAAGTCCATCTACTCCATCAGTTAAATTCACAGAATTTGTAGTCGCGATCAAGACTATAACAGTAAATGGTATAAATAACCACTTTAGATCCAAAATAAATGAAGAACTCATAAAAGGAATGATAATGCTTGTTCCCAGATTTGTGAACTGCGCCAAATAAAAGGCAAAAATAGTTGCAACTATAACAAGTCCAAGCATTTTTTGATTGGCATACAGTCCATCCTTTCTCTTTTTGACCACTTTTATGTAATCATCCATAAATCCAATAACGCCACATCCCAGTGTTACTAAGGTAAGTGGCAGAATTTTCGGATACCATACAGAAAAAACAGCACTCATGATCACTACTGGGATTAAAAAAATAATTCCTCCCATCACTGGTGTACCATTTTTGACTAAATGGCTTTGTGGTCCATCATCCCTTACGGTCTGACCAAATTTCAGTTTTCTCAAAAATGGTATTATCAATGGACCAATTATTAAAGCAAAGATAAAACTCGAAATAAAAGCGATTACCTGAATTGAACTTTGTATTGGCATTTTATAATTTCCTCCAAAATGTATATCTGTAGGCTGTTGTATATTTTTTACTTTTCAACAGTCCAATCATTTAATATTATCTCGATGAACCTACAATATCATTTTTTAATATTTGCTCTGCAATCTCTTCCATCTTCATACCTCTGGAACCTTTTATAAGTATTGTATCACCAGTTTTAAGTATGTTTTTAATATAAGAAATTGCCTCAGGAGTTGTTGCAAAATAATAGACTTTATTCTCTTCCATTCCTGCCTCTAATGCCCCTTTAGCAGTGTCTTCAGAGCTTGTTCCGCAAGCAATAAGTATATCTGCATTTTCAGCGCATATCCTGCCCACATCCCTGTGCCCTTTTGAAGAGTAGTCACCTAATTCTAACATATCTCCTAGGACGGCTATTTTCCTTTTTGTACCGCCTATATCTGACAAAACCTTTAGTGCAGCCTCCATAGATTGAGGACTTGCATTATAAGCATCATTTATTACCTTATAAAGTCCGGTATCTATAATATTCATTCTCATTTTACCTGGAGTAAACTTTGTAATTCCATTTATAATTTGCTGCACACTAAGTCCAAGCTCTAGTCCCACACCAATACCTGCTAAGGCATTATAAACATTGTGTATCCCTGGAACAGGAATATCTACTCCATATGAAGTACCTTTTATTATTATTGAGAAACTTACGCCCTTTTCTCCCTTATTGCGAATATCCACGGCCTTTAAATCGCAATCAGAATTAATACCAAAGGTTACAATCTTAACATTTTTAATATCCTTTATTGTTGAAAGCATGTCATCATCATTATTGATTAAAAGAGTACCCTTATTACTAATGCCTTCAAGGATTTCAAGCTTTTCTTTTAAAATATTCTCTCTTGAGCCAAGATTTCCAATATGAGATACTCCAATATTCGTAATAACTGCCACATTCGGCTTTGCTATTCTGCTAAGCCTGCTTATCTCTCCAAAATCACTCATTCCCATTTCTAAAATAGCAGCCTGATGAGTATCTTCAAGATTAAAAACAGTCAACGGAAGACCTATTTCATTGTTGAAATTCCCCTGGGTCTTAAGGACACTAAATTTTTGTCCCAAAATAGAAGAGATCATATCCTTGGTACTCGTTTTCCCTACGCTTCCAGTTACAGCTACTATAGGAATATCAAACTGGCTTCTATACCATGCTGCTAACTCTTTAATTGCCTTTCCCGTATCCTCCACAAGAATAATTGTCTTGTCCTGGACATCTTTAGCCTCTTCAGCTGATAATGCAGCTGCGGCCCCTTGGGCTAGTGAATCATATAAAAAAGCATGGCCATCAAAGCGCTCCCCCTTTATTGGGATAAAAAGACAGCCTTCAGTAATCTTCCGAGAGTCAATTGAAATTTCTCTTATCATTTTGTCTAGGTTACCAATATAACCTTTTGCAGATACAGCGTTAAAAATATCCCTACACGATATTTTCTTCATATGCCCAACTCCTTAAGCAACTCTGAAACAACTTCACGCTCGTCGAATCTAATGGTCTTATCTTTAAATATCTGGTATGTTTCGTCCCCTTTTCCTGCCAGAACAATAATATCTTCTCTGCGTGAGTTTTCCAGTGCATATTTTATTGCAGATCTCCTGTCCACAATCTTAATATATTCACCAGAGGTTCTTTTAATACCTTCTTCTATATCACTAACAATGGCTTCAGGAGTCTCTGTTCTAGGGTTATCTGAGGTTATTATGGTGAAGTCGGCAATATTTCCTGCTATCTCTCCCATAAGAGGCCTTTTTGTCCTGTCGCGATCCCCTCCACATCCAAAAACACATACGGTTCTGCCTTTTGCAAAGTCTTTAACAGTTTGCAATATATTTTTAAGGCTATCTGGTGTATGGGCATAGTCAGTCATCACTGTAAAGTTTTCTCTTCTTGCAATGACTTCTGCTCTTCCCTGAACTACAACCTTTAAAAGTCCCTGCAAAATATGTTTTTTCTCTATTCCCATTATTGTTGCAACACCAATCGCAGTCAAGGCATTGTATACGCTAAACAAGCCAGGTATTGGAACCTTTGCACTATAAGTTTCTTTTGGAGTAATAACGTCAAAGTCCACACTATCAGAATGAGTTACAATATTTACTGCCTTTATATCAGCATCACCCTCAATCCCATAAGTTAAAACTTCACATTTTGCAGCAGCTATAACTCTTTTGCCATATGGGCTATCTATATTTACCAGTGCTTTTCTACACATCCCAAACAGCTTAAGCTTGGCGTTAAAATAATCCTCCATAGAAGCATGCTCATGAGGTGAAATATGATCCTGAGTAAGATTGGTAAAAGCTCCAATATCGAAATCACAACAGCTTGCCCTATGTAATTCCAATCCCTGAGATGAAACTTCCATGACTACACTGTCAACTTTTTTCTCAGCCATATTTGCAAAAAGCGACTGTAATTCAAGGGATTCAGGTGTTGTTCGTTCAGACGGCAACACTTGATCACCAATTTTGTTTGCTATGCTTCCGATAAGGCCAACAAGCTTTTTTTCTTCTTCCAAAATGGCTTTTATCATATGGGTTGTAGTGGTTTTCCCTTTAGTACCTGTTATACCTATAAGATTAAACTTCCGTGAAGGGTGATCATAAAAAATGTCAGAAATATATGCGAGTCCATACCTTGTATTATCCATACGAATGACAGCAATATTTTCCGGAATATTTTCTACTTCCTTTTGCACTAAAAGTGCAGTTGCCCCATTTTCAATGGCAGTAGGTATGTATTGATGTCCATCATCTTTAAAGCCCTCGATACATACAAACAAGTGACCTTTCCTAACCCTCCTAGAATCAACAGCTATTCCAGAGATTTCTTGCTCTTTGTTTCCCCTTATGCTTTTTATATCTAGTCCTTTGATTAATTGTTCAAGTAACATTAGTCATGCCTCCATTATCATTCTGTATTAAGGTATCTAAATACGACTTCAATAAGCTCACCTTTTTGTACCATTTCACCTGGCTTCTTAAGCTGATTAACCGCCGTCCCGATACCTTCTACCTTTATATTTAGTCCACTGTCATTTAGTATCCTTGTTGCCTCTGTGATAGTTCTAGTTGAAACATCCGGTACTTTTACCATCAAAGGTTTATCTGGTTTATATGTATATAGTAGGATAACAGACTTTTGTGGTACTAAGGCATTAGGCTTTGGAGTCTGTTCCTGTACTATGTCAGAATTACCTTTTGTTTCAATTTTAACTTCAAGACCTGTTTCTTTCATCATTTTCCTTGCTTCTTCAACATTTTTGCCTCTTACATCAGGAACTATAACATCTTGCATCATCATTTCCTTGTCCATATCTGTATATCTGCGCTCTACATCAAGGTAGGTCAGAATGTCTTCAGCCAGTTTTCCTGCTACAGGAGCTCCTATCATTCCACCTGTATGAGGATATGACTGCGGGTTATCCAGTGCAATAAGAACATTTATAACTGGGTTATCGGCAGGAGCAAATGCACTAAAGGATGCAATATAGTGGTTGGCTTCAGTTGTCTCAGAAGTACCTGTTTTGCCAGCAACCCTATAGCCCTTTACGTATGCATTCTTACCAGTACCCTCGGATACAACTCCTTCAAGAATTTGTTTTAAAGTATTCGAGGTCTTCTGAGAAATTACATTTCTAACAACCTCTGGTTCGGACTTCTTAACTACATTACCCTCACCATCTCGGATTTCTTTAATAAGGGTAGGCTTCAAGAGCTTCCCACCATTGGCAACAGCACCATAAGCTGTAATAAGCTGAATTGGAGTTATTTGGAATCTCTGTCCAAATGCAGCCGTGGCCATATTAATCTCGGTAGGTTTTTGATGGAAAATGCTCTTTGCTTCACCAGGTAGTTCAATTCCAGTCTTATCATAAAAGCCGAAGGCTTTGACATACTTATAAAAAGTAGGCACTCCCAGGCTCTGTGCCACACGCACAAAAACAGGATTACAGGAATTATATACCCCTTCTGTAAATGTCTCATCTAAATGGGCATTTGGCTTCCAGCAATCTATGTTCCAGCCACCTATGGTTACAGTTCTATCTGTAACTCTGCTATCCGGCCTAATTACATTCTCCTCAAGGCCAGCTGCAGAGGTAATTGCTTTAAAAGTTGAACCAGGTTCGTAGGTATCCATAACTGCCTTGTTTCTCCATACACTTTCTGAGAGTTTCTTTATTTCATCAGCACTTTGACCGCTCCAAGTTTTGGGATCAACTCCAGGAGGAGCAGCTTTCGGACTATTTAGATTAAAATCAGGCTTTGAGGCCATTGCTAATATCTCACCAGTTCTAGGGTCAAGAACAATAGCAGTTGCACCGTTTACCACTTTATTATCTGCAATGGCCTTATCAAGTGCCTTTTCTGCAAGATGCTGTATTGTCTCATCAATAGTTAGTACAACACTCATTCCTTCTTGAGCTGGTATTCTTTGCTCCTTACTAAAAGGCAGGTCTCTACCTCCAGCATCTACTTCACCAAGAATCCTTCCTGGGACCCCTTTTAAATATTTGTCCATAGTAAGTTCAATACCAGAAAGTCCCTGATTGTCTATACCAGTGAACCCAACAACATGAGCTGCTAAATTATTGTTTGGATAAAATCTTTTTGTATCTTCATCAACATATATTCCATCTACTTTATTATCTCTCATCCATGTTCTTATTTTATCGCCGGTCTCTTTATCTATTTTCCTTTGGATTATCTCATAACGGCTTTTTGTAGTCAACTTCTTCATTATGCTATCTTTATCAATGGCAAGTATCTCAGATAATTTTGTAGCAATAATATCCTGCCTCTGTTCCAAAGTGTTAGTTGTATTGGCAACTGAATCCATTATATCCATAGGGCTTACAGAGACTTTCTCTACTGAGGCACTTACAGCCAATTCACTACCATTTCTATCTAAAATTGTACCCCTCTTAGGAGTAATCTCCCTGCTTTTTGTTTGTTGAATATAGGCTTTCTTCTTTAAGTCGTCACTAGATACAAATTGTATCCATGCTACTCTAACAAGCAATAGCATAATAAGCAACGTGAACGCCCCCAAAACCAAAAGCATTCTTCTTTTTACTTTTAGACTCGCAATAGCCATATATACCCCCCTCTTTGTATTCATATAATTTATAAAACTTCTTCACTTTCGTGAAGGGGCCAAAGATAAGCAAAAGATTCTTCGCTACCGCTCATACTAATAATGGCTTTGTCTTATCAGGGAATATAGCGACTATTGAATCTTATATGGAAAATAAATACCAAATTTGCAATAGCCCCACAAAATTCTACTTATGTTCATAAGTGGGAAAAGAATTCTAAGTAAAAAGACCGTAGATTCATATATATATCTATATTAATCCACAGTCTATTATTCGTTATTTTCAAAAAAGCTTATCTTATTATTTTATTAGTCCCAAAATACTCTGGAACCAAGTCATTAATGAGTTGCTATATTTATCATTTGCGTATGCAGAAGCCACTTTTGTAAAGTTGTCTTTCGATACTGAAACATAATTAATCTGATATTTTTCAGGTTTTTGCATACCCAGAGTGTTCTCTGCAATATTTCTTACCTTTTGTAAGTCCATAGCCTGTTCAATCTGAACATTTACTATAGAATTTTCTTTAGCCAAATCATTGTATACTTTAGTCTGTTTAGCCAGGGAGTAATTCATTTGAGTTATTGTGGCATATCTGTACATTACAATAGAACCAAAAGCAAATATTGTCATTAGACATATAACTGCCTTAAATTTCACAGCCATGTATGATTTCTGCTTTTTTTTTGTTTTTAGAACCTTGTTTTCTTCATAAACGTCATACGTTATTTTTTCAGCTGTAGCACCTTGGATATATTGGCCACTCTTAATCATTTGTATTCACCTCAAACATCATTTATGCCTAAGTCTTTAGTCTTAGAGATAGTAATTAGATGGCAATACTCCGAGGTTGGCATAAGCCACCCTCGGATTAAAATAAAGCCATTGCTTATCAACTTTTTTCTTTAGTAATTTTTTCCGTTCTTCTTTTGTTCTTTTTCTCAGACATATCAACATATTTATAAAAATATATTGATATGTCTGAGTTTTAATTAATCTTTTGTAAATAGTTTAACTCTTCTTTTGTAAAAATCTTCTCTAGTAAATTCATCTTTAGTAGTTTAATTTTTTTATCTTATGTGTTTTTGGT
>Ga0123336_10002136_pt1 | contig 17465 bp, 15 predicted proteins | sample SSSSmetaG_FD_96466 | JGI IMG/M metagenome (GOLD analysis project Ga0123336, IMG submission 96466) | Glacier valley bacterial and archeal communities from Borup Fiord, Nunavut, Canada, to study Microbial Dark Matter (Phase II) - ​SSSS metaG | ecosystem: Environmental > Aquatic > Freshwater > Ice... | reverse complement strand
GTGGGAGACGGGGTTCGAACCCGCGACCTATGGAACCACAATCCATCGCTCTAACCAACTGAGCTACAACCACCATCTAATTGCGGTGCAAAAGTAGCATTTTAATGCATTCCATGCAAGCGCGCGCCACGATTTTTTAATATTTTTTCCTTATTTATAAAGGTCTGACAACAACTATTCCTGTATGTTTCTTTATGTCAGACAAATAATCTTTTAGGTTTTGCTTGCTGAACATCACCTTTTTACCGGTTGATGAAGCATGCAACAAGTAGATCTCGTCACTTATTCGTACGGCAAAACCCAAATGTGAGAAATCCAGGCCTTTGTAAGCTGTAGTTATGGCAATAATATCGCCGGTGTGTATAAAGGATTCTTTATCTGTCAGCTTTTCCTTGGAAGGTACTTGATGGACAAGCCGTGAATGTATGCTTCGTGCTTAGCCATTTCTACAACAAATTCAGGATTAAGTTTAAAAGCAGGATACAAATCGGTGTGGGTGGTCATAAAATTCACCTCTGGCTTAAAAAACTCAGTATCAGACCCCATTCTAACAAACCGAATGTAGTCTTTTTTACGATTATCAAACAGCCATTCCGTGGTATAATGCAATCTGGAAGGATATCCTGAGATTACACCATTTCTGTATCGTATAGATGTAAGCATCTGTTTATAAGCTTCATAATTGGGGTTGGATTCCTTCAATACATTATGAAGAGCTAAAACGGTCTCCACGTAAGTCATGCAATCCAATTCCCGAAAATTAACCCTCAATCCCTCTTCTTTAGGTACTTCCAACGTTGCAACTACATAGGGCGTTTCCAGAAAATATCTAGCAATAGATACAATCCTGTCGCCAGTTTTCATATTCACAATCTTCTCCTTGGCCGCATAATTCAGGAAATCCTGAAAAAGGAGACTATCTCTGTTTTCCTGCACTTGACCAAAAGACAAGAGACAGACAAACATCAATACAAAAGATAAACAGAAACGTTTCATATGTTTTATTATTAACAGCCGTCAGGTCGTTTTTACATCTGCCGTCAGGTTAGTCCAACCACACGAAGCAGGGGTTTAAATAGGGAGCCTAGTACAAGGCGCCGTTTAAAAGTCACACCGGAGCGTACTTTTCGTACGTGAGGATTGGCTTTTAAGCGGCAACGCAGTAATCGGCTTTCTATTTAAATCCCGTAAATGGATTTGTTTCCTGCGATGAGAGTATTCAGCATCAACGACACAATCGTCATCGGCCCCACTCCACCAGGTACTGGAGTTATAAAGGAACACTTTGGTGCTACTTCCTCAAAAGCCACATCACCTGTCAGTTTAAATCCGCTTTTTGTCTTGTCGGAAGGTACACGCGTGGTTCCAACGTCAATGACCACTGCTCCTTCTTTGACCATTTCGGCTTTCAGGAATTCAGGTCTTCCAAGTGCACAAATAATGATATCTGCACTCAGGCATTGCTCCTTAATATCTGTAGAATAGCTGTGAACAACCGTAACAGTGGCATTTCCAGGATATGCTTTTTGCATCAGCAAATTAGCCATTGGTTTACCAACAATATTGCTACGACCTATCACAACAACATGTTTTCCTGCTGTTTCAATTTTATAGCGCTTTATGAGTTCGAGAATCCCAGCTGGTGTTGCTGAAACGAAAGCAGGCATTCCTAAGCTGACACGACCAACGTTGACCGGATGGAATCCATCCACATCCTTACGGTAATCGATTGCCTCGATTACTTTCTGTTCGGATATGTGCTTGGGCAAAGGCAATTGAACGATAAAACCATCAACATCTTCATTTTTGTTTAGTTTTTCAACTTCGGCCAAAATAGTTTCTTCGGTCACATCTTCTTCAAAACGAACCAATGTAGAGGTAAAACCACAGGTAGCGCATGCTTTTACTTTGTTTGCTACATAGGTTTCACTTCCACCATCATGACCAACCAAAATGGCGGCAAGATGTGGTCGCTTTTTGCCATCGGCTACCATTTTAATCACTTCTTCGGCAATCTCTTGTTTGACTGCATCTGAAACTGCTTTTCCATCAATTAGCTGCATAGCTTCTATACTTTAACGTTGAATAATTATCTTTTACGCATACCGGCAAGACCTTTCTTACCAGGTTGTGCAGTGCTTACAGCTTTCATCATCTTGCGAGTCTGTTCAAACTGTTTGAGTAAACGGTTCACTTCCTGAATGCTGGTACCGCTACCTGCCGAAATACGTTGACGACGACTGGCGTTAATGATATCAGGATTAGTTCTCTCCTTTGGTGTCATAGAGCCGATAATAGCTTCTATACCTTTGAATGCATTATCATCAATATCAACATCCTTGATGGCCTTTCCAACTCCAGGAATCATGGATGCCAGACCTTTCAGGTTACCCATTTTCTTGATTTGAGCAATTTGACTGACAAAATCGTTGAAATCGAATTGGTTTTTTGCTATTTTCTTGGACAAGCGACGAGCTTCTACTTCATCGTATTGCTCCTGAGCTCTTTCAACGAGTGAAACTACATCACCCATACCCAGAATTCTGTCTGCCATACGGGTTGGGTGAAATACATCAATGGCTTCCATCTTTTCACCTGTACCAACAAATTTTATAGGTTTGTTCACCACTGTACGAATGGAAAGGGCTGCTCCACCACGTGTATCACCATCCAGCTTGGTCAGTACGACATCGTCAAAGTTCAGGCGATCATTAAATTCCTTGGCTGTATTCACAGCATCCTGACCTGTCATGGAGTCAACAACGAATAGGATTTCTTGAGGATTGACAGCTTTTTTGATGGCTGCAATCTCGTTCATCATGACTTCGTCAACGGCTAAACGACCGGCGGTATCAATAATCACCAAATCATGTCCGTTTTTCCTTGCAAACGATATAGCATTTTCAGCGATAGAAACTGGATTGGTATTTTCTGGTTCACTGTAGACAGGAACATCTATTTGACTACCTAAAATAATCAATTGTTCAATTGCAGCTGGACGATAAACGTCGCAGGCCACCAACAATGGGTTTTTGCCGCGTTTGCTTTTAAGCATCTTGGCCAATTTACCAGAGAATGTGGTCTTACCTGAACCTTGAAGACCTGACATTAAAATGACAGCCGGAGTCCCCTTGATATTGATATCAACCTGATCACCACCCATGAGTCTGGATAACTCATCGTGAACTATTTTGATCATCATCTCCTTAGGCTTGATGGATGTAAGAACATCCTGACCCATGGCTTTTTCTTTAACCTCTTCTGTAAACTGCTTGGCTATCTTATAGTTGACATCGGCGTCAAGTAGGGCACGACGAACATCTTTAAGAGTTTCGGCAACGTTAATTTCCGTAATTTTACCCTGTCCTTTCAGAATCTGAAAAGACCTTTCTAACCGATCACTTAAATTTTCAAACATATCTTTTGGTTGGAATTAATACTCTGTTTTTTGGAAGGGCAAAAGTACAAAAAAGGACTAGTATGTGCAAGTGCCCAACCACATTGTACACCATATAATATTGCCTATTTTAGAATTCAAAATCAACATAAACTGGTAAGTGATCACTAAAGCCTCCCTGATAGACCATACCGTGATACGTTCGAAAGGGTTTGCGGCCAAGCCAACGCTGGTCTTCGAGCAACAAGAAGTCTGCATCAAAAATGTGTACTCCCTTGGAATGTTTCAGCAATTCACCTGAAACTAAAATCTGATCAAGGATACCCCAATCTGCAAGGTGTTTATTGGTGCCCATTTCCGGATTTCCATCCAAGGGTAGCATGAGGTTATACATTTTCATGGAATCAGGTACTATTTCAGGCCTTTCAGCTTTCAGGTCCATTAACAAGGATCGGTCAGTTGGATAATCGTTGAAATCGCCCATGAGGATGATTTTTGGATTTGAATAAAGATGAAACAGGGAATCGATTTTTTGACGTATCATTGTCGCGACCTCTCTACGGTAGATTTCAGACTCAAGTGCACCTCCCAGTCGCGAAGGAAAATGACTAACAAAAATATGAAGTGAATCGTTTGGAAAAGCCTTCCCAAAAACGTACAAAACATCACGCGTTTTTTTTTCGGGTTCATTCTTGAATGTAACTGTCAAAGCTGCGTGATTTAAGACCTCGAACAGGTATCGATTGTACAAAAGGCAGACATCCACCCCTCTGGTATCGGGAGATTCTTCGTGTACAAAGGAATACTTTGCATTTTTTAAAGGTGAACCTCGTAAAAGGCTTAGTATGCACTTTTCATTTTCAACTTCTGCTAAACCTACAATTTCCGGAAACCGATCCTCTCCTACTGCTGCCACCACTTTGGCTATGTTACCGGCTTTTTTCCAGAAACGGGTTGGCGTCCAACCACGGATTCCACCTGGCAAAAATTCGTAATCATTTTTTAGGCTGTCGTGGTTGCAGTCGAAGAAATTTTCCGTATTGTAAAACATGACACGAATGCCATCTCTAGCAATGCCTACTTGTGAAAAAAGGCAAAATACAAGTAAAGTGAGGGTGCTACTTTTCATAAAAATATCTTTGACTTTTTCAGGCCAAAGATATCTATATAATTACTTTAATGCTATTATATTATTATTTTATTTTGAATGCCATTCATAGGCTCCCATATCAGGTAACCCATCACTAAGTCGGGAGATTCCATTCAAATCAAAGGGATAGTTGCCGGAATAAATGGGATCGGCAGCAGAACGTGCATCAGATATAGAATCGAGACGAAAGTCATAGATGAAATCTCTTTCTTGTTCTCCGCTTACTTTGTTCAGGAACATTCCCGTTTTTACAAATTGAGGTTTTTGTGAATAGATGCATCCGGATGCCATGTCAGAAGTAAACTCCTTAGAACGGAGCAAGCAATTCTTAAATTGAAGTTTCCAGGAAGCCTGATTGGTTTTCAACGTATCAATCTCATTTGAAAAAGAGCCAAATACGATGCAATTGTAAAAATCTGCTTGTAATGGAAAAGGAGTCTTAATGACATCTTGTTTGTAGTTTGAAATCGATAAAGTGAAACCATTCCTACCGTTTCCATTGAGTGGCAACATCTGATAATTAGCAATTGTGCAATGCGTAAAATCATAGGTACCACCGTTCAGACTAATTGTAGACAAGACGCTATTCGAAATTTGACTATTGGAAATGGACATTTTGTTGTTACAGCTCCAAATACCATATTCAGTCATATTATGAACAATGGAATTGGTCATTTTCAACTTCATCCAATCTGTTGATGAGGAATCGGCAACGACTCCGGAAACACCGCCTCGTATATGGACAAAGTTGAATTCGTTGTTAAAACTGGTAGAGGTCAAATGAATAGAGCCCCATTGCCCCGGGTTCAATTCGTAGGGAAGATCAGTCCATATTTCATCCAGCCTATCTCCCCTGAAAGTAATGGGAGCGACCATGGATCCTATTGCTTTGACCGACCCATGAACAACCATTTTGGCTTTGTTGTGCATATAAAAGGTCGCTCCTTCCTGGATGGTCAGCGTCACATCTTTGGAAACGACAAGGCTGTCATAGATCAAGTATGGTTTATCTGCAGTCAGGGTTGTATCTGAATGAATGGTCAATCCACGCCATTTAATGACATCCTGACTGAATGCCTCCAGCACTATTTGCTTTTGCTTACCCTCGGATTGGAAAACGATAGCATCACTAAGCATGAAAGGTTTGTTAGTGCCCTGTTCCGCTGCTGTCAATTCGACAAAAAGGAAGAGACTATCATTGGCAGGAATATCTACATTGGTGTACGATTTATCGGATATTCCATCGAGATTGATGCGAAAGCCTGATGCCCCCCCGGATTTCAGCGAAACGCCAGATAGACGGATCGGTTTTGTTCCATTATTGCGTATGGTCATGCAAACCGTTGGGGATCCCACAGTGGTGAGTACCGTATCAAAGGAAAGCGTATCCGCTGAAAAGCTTAAACTTTCCAACGGATTTTTAGCAAACTCTTCTTCCTGCGAGCAGCCTGAAAAAAGGAAATTAACACTGAGCAATGCCAACAGGAAAATGGGTAAAAATGACTTCATATTTTAAATTCTTTTCAGACTTTCAATGAGTAGTGTCCAGAAACCGGCAACAGCAGGAATATGCAGTCTTTCATCCGGAGAATGAACCCCTCGCATAGTAGGTCCAAAAGAAACCATATCCAGACCAGGGCATTTTTCCAGGAACAATCCACATTCTAGTCCAGCGTGAATGGCTTTAACCTTAGGTTCTTTTCCGAATAAATCCTTATAGGTACTAGCTACCTTTTTCATTAATGCGGAATCTGGATTTGGATTCCAACCCGGATAACCATCTCCGTGCGTGGCGGGTATACCGGCAAGAGAGAACAATGCTTCCAAACGGTCACTAAGGGCATGTTTTGTCGTTTCAACTGAACTTCTTTGTGAGGTGGTTATGATCCATTCTTTTTCAGCACTCTGCTTAACGGAAGCCAGATTGAGGGAGGTTTCCACCAATCCAGGCAATTTATTTGACATTGCAATCACACCGGTCAGACTGGCGTACATCACGGAAATGAAACGGTTGCTGTCAGACTTTAACAAAACGTCCTCAGGGACAGTTGTTGATTCCATTTCAAGTTTTAAGCCTGGCTCTATATCTCCAAATTCATCCTCCAAATCAGCCAGGTAACAATTCAGATTTACCCGCAACTGCTCCTTTTGATTCCAGGGTACACCGATAACACAGGAGGCTTCGCGTGGTATAGCGTTAGAAAGGTTACCACCCTTAAAATGAGTCAAACGCAAATCGGTTTCCACATTTTCATGCCAAAGAAATCTAGCCAACAAATGATTGGCATTGCCCCTGCCCTTTTCTATGTCATCTCCTGAATGCCCTCCAGTAAGGCCTTTGAGGGATATATTGACGTAAAAAAAGTCCGCTGGCGCTGGTTCTGTCTGATAGGTAAATGAAAACTTCGTATTCATTCCACCTGCACAACCGATAAAGAGTTCGCCTTCGTCTTCTGAATCCAAATTGATCAGGCTGTTGGCTGTGAAAAATCCGGCTTCCATTGCAAAAGCACCAAATAAACCGGTTTCTTCATCCACTGTAAACAAACATTCTACAGGACCATGCTCCAGATCATTGGATGCCAGTACTGCCAATTGGGCAGCTATTCCAATACCATTGTCTGCGCCCAGGGTGGTTCCTCTTGCTTTGACCCATTCTCCATCTATATAGGTATCTATGGGATCTTTCTCAAAATCATGGGTGACGTCGGCATTCTTTTCTGCAACCATATCCATATGTAACTGCAAAACAATGGCAGGCTTTTTTTCGTATCCATTGGTCCCTGGTTTCGAAATCAACACGTTACCTATTGTATCCGTTTTACTTTCGAATCCTTTTTCCTGAGCAAAATTTAGCAGCCAATCCTGAATAGCTTTCGTTTTACCGGATGGCCTTGGAATCTGGCATATTTCATAAAAATAGTTCCAGATCAATGCTGGTTCGAGAGACTTAATATTTTGATTCATAATGTATTTATTAGGGTACATAATTATAACACAAAAGTACGTGTGTTCGTATAAAAATGCTATTAAAAATCGTTAAAATGCCCGTTACGACGTTTTAATGTCAGACAAAAATAATTAAAAGATAGCAAGGGATATAGAGAAAAGAGTATATTTGCAATTCATTTTTCAGGAGCAGTCATTTGACCTTGATAATAATGACAAATAATCAATTAAATAAACCTACTCCGGAATAAATACGGAATAATCAAAAAGAAATGAAACATACTAACACAATCGTAACCATTGTTCTGGCAGTCAGTATAATTGTTTTGTACATTTTGCATTTTTGCGATCAATCTTCTTGCAAAACAACGGGAAAAGCCTCTACTTCCGGTACCGCTTCTTTATCTGGACAACTGCCAATAGCCTATATTAATATAGATTCTCTTTTGCTGAATTACACCTATTCCAAGGATTTAAATGAAATCTTAATTCGTAAACGTGAAAACGCTCAGGCTACCCTAACTCAAAAAGCACGCCTGTTGGATGCTGAAATGCAGGAATTTCAACGCAAGCACGAAAACAACGCTTTCTTATCGGAACAAAGTTTCAAAAGTCAACAACAAGCTTTGGTAAAAAAACAACAAGACTTGCAAGTTTTAGAAGAAAACCTGACACAAGAATTGATGAAGGAGCAACAAAAGATGAACGAACAACTGAGAGATTCTATCTATAAATTTTTGCTTGTTTACAACAAGGATAAAAAATATCAGATGATCATCAGCAACACCATGAATGACAATATCATGGTAGCAGAATCTGTTTACAACATAACCAACGATGTGGTTGAAATCTTGAACAAGGAATACAAAAAGAATAAAAAATAAGGACTAACTAAAAAATTTCTATAATTTCAGAAAGGCAGAAGCATTGTTTCTGCCTTTTTTTCATACTTTTGATTGCTGAAACAGTCAATACTGCGACAGATTGTCACTTACCCCATTTTGGCACGACTCTTGACTCTGCCTATCTATAAACAAAAACAAATGGACATTCAAATAAAAAAACGCCTTTCAAGTGACGCGGAAGATTTCGATTCTGAATTCATTCCGATGATATCCGAAAACGACGAAGACCAGCTTTTAAAACAGACAGACCTTCCAGATACTTTACCCATATTACCTTTGCGAAATATGGTTGTTTTTCCTGGTGTTGTGATGCCAGTTTCAATTGGACGTAATAAGTCCTTGAGACTGGTTAGGGAAACGTATCAAAAAGAAGCACTGATGGCTGTTTTCACTCAGTTGGATGCCAACGTCGATGATCCCGGAGCCAATGATTTACATGCTGTTGGATTGATAGCACGAATAGTGCGGATTCTGGAAATGCCGGACAATACCACTACAGTCATAGTACAAGGAATGAAACGCTGTGAACTGGATGAGCTGGTTGTAACAGAACCCTATCTCAAAGGGCGTGTTAAAGTGCTTGAAGATGTCCCCTATGTCAAGGATGACAGGGAATTTGAGGCTTTGATACAAGCCATCAAGGAGCTTTCTATCAAGATTATAAAAAATTCCGGCACTATGCCTCAAGAGGCTACTTTTGCCATTCGTAATATTGAACAACCCTTTGCTTTGGTCAACTTTATCTCTTCAAATTTTGCCCTGAAATTGGCAGACAAACTGAATCTTTTAAAGATGGACGATTTTAAAGATCGTTGTTATAAATTACTGGAAATAATGACACGGGAGTCTCAGCTGTTGGAATTGAAAGTGTCCATCCAGTCTAAGGCCAGTGAAAATATCAAACAGCAACAACGGGAATATTTCCTTCAACAACAAATCAAGACCATTCAGGATGAATTGGGCGGAAGCACTCAGGAGCAAGATATTCTTGAAATGCGTAAAAAGTCTGTGAATAAAAAATGGTCTAAAGAAGTTGGTGAGACTTTCGAAAAAGAACTGGCCAAGCTGGAACGTACCAGCGCCCATTCACCAGATTATTCAACCCAACTCAACTACCTGAATTTTTTGTTGGATTTACCCTGGAACGAATATTCCAAAGACAATTTTAACCTGAAACGAGCTCAGAAAGTACTTGACAGAGACCATTATGGTTTGGATAAAGTGAAAGAACGTATACTGGAACATTTGGCAGTCCTTAAGTTGAAGGGCGATATGAAATCCCCGATTATCTGTCTCTATGGCCCTCCTGGAGTTGGTAAAACGTCTTTAGGTAAATCTGTGGCAGAAGCTCTGGGACGAAAATATGTACGCATCTCATTGGGAGGTTTACACGATGAAGCTGAGATCAGAGGTCATCGTCGTACCTACATTGGCGCCATGCCCGGACGTATCATTCAAAGCCTGATCAAGACTGGAACCTCCAATCCTGTATTTATTCTGGACGAAATAGATAAAATCGGAAACGATTTCCGCGGGGATCCTTCTTCTGCTTTATTGGAAGTACTGGACCCAGAACAGAATAACACTTTTCATGACAATTTCATTGATGTGGATTTCGATTTGTCTAAAGTCCTTTTCATTGCAACTTGCAACAACTTAAGCACGGTTTCAGCTCCACTTCGTGATCGTATGGAAATAATTGACATAACCGGTTATTTGGCTGAAGAGAAAGTGGAAATTGCTCATAAGCATCTGATTCCAAAAGAATTGGAAAACCATGGTATTCTTCCTCAAAAACTTCAGATAAACAAACCAGCCATTAAAGAAATCATCGAATCTTATACCAGAGAATCCGGTGTACGTGAGCTCGACAAGAAAATTGCTAAAATTATGCGTAAAGTGGCCAGTAAGGTCGCTGCAGACGACAACTTCACAGAAACCATCACCCCAGAAAAGATCAAAGATTATTTGGGCATGGTGGAATTTACCCGTGACCGTTATCAAGGCAATGAATATGCCGGGGTTGTAACAGGCCTGGCCTGGACAGCAGTAGGTGGAGAAATTCTTTTCATTGAATCAAGCCTCAGCAAAGGTAAAGCTGGTAAGTTAACATTGACTGGTAATCTGGGGGATGTCATGAAAGAATCGGCTGTTATTGCTTTGGAATACATAAAATCTCATGCATCTCTTCTAAATATTGATGAGTCTGTTTTTGAAAATTGGAATGTACATATTCATGTTCCAGAAGGTGCTATACCTAAAGATGGACCCTCAGCAGGTGTCACCATGGCAACCTCTTTGGCTTCCTCATTCACTCAGCGCAAAGTTCGTATGAATCTGGCAATGACCGGTGAAATAACTTTACGTGGCCGTGTTCTTCCAGTTGGAGGTATCAAGGAAAAAATCCTTGCAGCCAAACGTGCGGGTATCAAAGAAATAGTCCTTTGTGATGAAAACCGTAAGGACATCGAAGACATCAAGGAAATCTACATTAAAGGTCTTACTTTCCACTTTGTGAAAGATATTCGCGATGTATTTAAAATTGCCTTGTTGGATGAACTGGTTGAAAACCCGGTCAATCTGATCATTGAAGAAAAAGATCAGAAAGACGCTGAAACTAAAAAGAAGTAAAAGTGAACTTCATATATCAAAAAAGGATGGCTTCCAAATGGAAGCCATCCTTTTTTAGTATATCCGGAGTCTGTTTTTAATCCTCATTCATGAGTTTAAGTTTATTTAAACCCCAGAAAATCAAGGACAATACAACTCCAGTTATAGCTGCAAAAGCCATACCTTTAAGTTGTACTGAACCAATACTGATGCTGGCTCCACTAACACCGACTACAAAGGTCACTGCACCCAGTACCATATTCCTGCTTTTGCTGAAATCCACTTTCTGTTCTACGAAAATACGTAAACCTTGTACGGCAATGACACCATAAAGTAGCATGGTTATACCACCCATTACAGGGCCTGGAATAGTGGAGATTGCTGCAGCCACTTTACCAATGCACGAAAACAGAATGGCAAGAATGGCAGCTCCACGAATGATCCATACGGAATAAACCCTGGTAATAGCCATTACACCGATATTTTCACCATACGTCGTATTTGGAGGTGAACCTACAAAACCTGAAACGAGGTTACTTAAACCATCACCAAGCAATGAACGATGCAATCCCGGGTCTTTCATCAAGTCAACACCTGTCACCTTACTAGTCACAATGAGGTGACTGATGTGTTCAGCCAGTACAACTATACATGCAGGAGCGATGATCAATATGGCATTGATGTCATAGACCGGAGCGGTAAATTGAGGCAGTGCAAACCAAGGAGCATCTGAGATCGTCTTAGTATCAACCATACCCATGCATAGTGCCATAATATAACCGGCAATTACAGCAATTAAAATAGGAATTACTTGCATAAACTTTCTAAACATGACTGATCCAAAAATTCCAACCATCAGCGTAAACATAGAAACTAGGACGACATTGGAATCAACAGCAAACGGTGCAACAACTTGTCCTACATTGGTTGGCCAAGGAGCCAGACCCGATTGTTGTGCAGCTACCGGGGCAAGTTCCAGACCGATAATAGCTACAACCGCACCCATAACAGCGGGTGGCATAACGACATCAATCCATTTGATGCCCATTTCTTTACGACCAGTGAAATTAGGATAAAGAAAAGTCCGAAGAATATAAAACCGGATTGAGCGTGACTAAAACCACCATAACTGGTAGAAATAAGTATCACAGGAGCGATAAAGGCAAAACTGGAACCCAGGTAGGCAGGAATACCACCTTTTGTGACCCAGGAATAAAGCAGTGTTCCAATACCGTTCATTAATAAGGCAATAGCTGGATTGACCCCCAATAGAATGGGAACCAAAATGGTGGCTCCAAACATGGCTGTCAGGTGCTGCAGACTGAGCGGTAAGCTTTCCAGAAGTGGCAATTTTTCATGAATGCCAATTGTACGTCTCGTCATTTACAAATTAGTTTTAAGGTTTGTTAGAATATGGTTTAGAAAGTTAAGGTATTCAAGTGGCTTAAACTTATTATTTAGGAGCCTTCTTATAAAGCCAAAGACCAATTAATGCATAGGCAATGTTTGGCAACCAAACAGCAATTCTGGGAGTAAGTACTCCCCCTTGGGCAAAACTACCTGAAACGGTATCCAGTAAAATATAGGTAAAACTTATTCCAAGTCCCAGACCAAGGTGTAAGCCCATACCTCCTCTTACTTTTCTTGAGGCCAGCGACACACCGATGAGTGTCAGAATGAATGCTGAAAATGGAAAAGAAAAGCGGCGTTCAAATTCGACATTGTACTCTTTAATATTGGCCACCCCGCGTTTTTCCTGCCTTTTCAGATAAGCCTTAAGCTCGGGTGTCGTCAATTGCTCACTCCAACCTTTTATGATGAAAAATTCAGCCGGATCCATTTGGATAACAGTATCTATTAAGGTTCCTTCTTTTATAGACTCTTTGTATCCATTAAAATCACGAATCAAGTAATCGGTCAACCTCCAATGATTTATAGAATCCTGAGATATTTTTTTGGCTGTGAGTCTGGATACTAACTTCTGGTCTACATATTTTTCGAGAAAAAAATTACGACCGGTATTCGTACCTGCATCGTAGCGCTCTATATACATGATTACACCAGGCTCAATTTCCATCTGAACATTTCGAACATAATCTGTCGATATTTTCTTGATGTATTTATCCTCAAATTTTAGACGCGCTTTGTTTGCATTTGGTATCCAATAGGAATTCAGTCCGAAAGTCAGCAAAGCCAGGAATGCAGCTGATAACATATAAGGTCTGACAAATCTCTTGAAACTAACGCCGCTGGCCAATATTGCTATGATTTCGGTATCAGTAGCCATCTTAGATGTGAAGTAAATGACTGAGATGAAGATGAACAATGGGCTGAATTTCACTCCGAAATAGGGAATGAAGTTCAGGTAATAATCAAAAATGATTTCTTTTGTCGGTGCAAAATTCTGTATAAATTTATCCAGTTTTTCATTGAAGTCAAAGACAACGACGATGGACATGATCAAAATCATGCAATAAAAAAAGGTACCCAAGAATTTCTTGATGGTATAGACATCAAGTCGCTTAAATGAATTTTTTAGTCTCATCCGAAAAAAGCTTTTTTTTGCGTCCTCTGTTTTATTGGATATGGATTTATACAGCTTCACTCTTTGGTTTTTTTGAAAACGTTAATCATTACAGCCTGGCTGTAACTTGTCTGAGTATTTGGGGTTTCCAAGTGGAAAAATCGCCAGCCAGTATATGTCGGCGTGCTTCACCAACCAACCATAAATAAAAAGCCAGATTGTGAATGGATGCAATTTGCAGTCCCAGCAGTTCTTTTGATTTAAATAAATGGTGGAGATAAGATTTAGTATACATCCGATCAACTGGATCAGCTCCTTCGGGATCTATCGGTGTAAACTCATATTCCCACTTCTTGTTGCGCATGTTCATAATACCGTATTTGGTAAATAGCATCCCATTTCGTCCATTTCTGGTTGGCATAACGCAATCAAACATATCCACTCCCCTTTCAATGCCTTCCAGCAAGTTGGCAGGTGTACCAACACCCATCAGGTAACGGGGTTTGTCTTTGGGTAATATTTCATTGACAACCTCTAGCATCTCGTACATCTTTTCGGTTGGTTCTCCAACAGCCAAACCTCCTATGGCATTGCCATCCCTGTTTTTAGAAGCGATAAATTCAGCGGAACGTTTGCGAAGTTCGGGATAAACACAGCCTTGTACAATAGGAAAAAGGGTCTGGTTAAAACCATATTTTGGATCTGTACGATCAAAACGGTCGATGCAACGATCCAACCAACGATGCGTCATTTCCATGGATTTTCTGGCATAATCGAATTCTGCAGTTCCCGGAGTACATTCATCAAATGCCATAATGATATCAGCACCGATGGTACGTTGAGTATCCATTACACTCTCGGGAGTGAATAAATGTTTTGAACCGTCAATGTGCGACTGAAAAGTGACACCCTCCTCTTTCATTTTACGGCGATGAGCCAGAGAAAACACCTGAAATCCGCCGCTGTCAGTAAGGATGGGACGCTCCCAGGACATAAAGGAATGTAAACCTCCGGCCTTTTCCAAAATATCCAGTCCAGGTCTGAGATATAGGTGATACGTATTACCCAGTATAATCTGAGCCTTGATTTGATCTACGAGATCTATCTGATTTACTGCTTTCACAGTACCGATAGTTCCCACCGGCATAAATATCGGTGTTTCAATCTGACCATGGTCTGTAGTTATCAGGCCTGCCCTTGCATTACTTTTCGGATCTTCTGCTAAAAGCTCAAATGTCATGTATCTGATTTTTGGCTGCAAAGATAATTTATAAAAGGCAAAAAACGCTACCTTTGTGTCCGCTAAATACAAAACCAACGGCTTTTTAAGGGGTTTTTACTTTTAGTAAGGCTTTTAAATAGAGTCGTAGTTCAAATGTTTATTACTAGTAAGAATTTTCTCAATCCTTTTCATGAATCTATCTGACATTATCCTCATCGCCATTGGTTTAGCTATGGATTGCTTTGCAGTTTCCATTGCATGTGGTTTCGCAATGAAAAAAATCACTTTCTGGCCTACTTTTCGCATTGCTTTCTTTTTTGGCCTTTTTCAGGCTATAATGCCACTGATAGGTTGGCTTGTGGGCAGTAGATTTCAATTATATATTGAAAATTGTGACCATTGGATAGCTTTCATCATTTTGTTGATATTGGGTATACGTATGATCCATGAGAATTTCAAAAAAGAGGATGCCAGGAAGAAAAGGTTAAATCCCTACAAACTGGCTGTTATCCTCACACTGGCTTTTGCCACGAGTATTGATGCGCTGGCTGTAGGTGTATCCTTTGCTTTCCTTCAAATAGATCTCTGGATTTCAATAGGTATCATTGGCATCACTTCATTCCTTTTTTCCATCATTGGTGTTGTTTTCGTAAACAGATATTTCGGCAGATACAAGATACCTGCCGAACTGCTCGGTGGGATCGTTTTGATAGGAATAGGAACCAAAATTTTGATAGAACATTTATTTTTCTGATTGCTTTATTCTGAATGCATTTTTTTTATATCTTTGGAAAAAGGAAGTTCAATATAATCTAAAGAGTTATGGAAAAAAGTATTAAAGGGACACAAACAGAAAAAAACCTGCTTACCACTTTTGCTGGTGAGTCTCAAGCTCGTATGCGTTACACCTACTTTGCCAGTGTAGCAAAGAAAGAAGGTTTCGAACAAATATCCGCAATTTTTGAAGAAACCGCAAACCAGGAAAAAGAACACGCAAAACGTATGTTCAAATATCTGGAAGGTGGTATGGTGGAAATCACTGCCTGCTATCCAGCCGGAGTTATTGGGACAACATTTGAGAACCTCAAGGCTGCAGCTGCCGGAGAACACGCAGAATGGTCACACGACTACCCTGCTTTTGCTGACATTGCTGAAGCAGAAGGATTTAAAGAAATAGCAACCATGTACCGCATGATTTCCAGAGCAGAAAAAGGCCACGAAAACCGCTATCTGAAATTCCTCGAAAACATTGAGAAAGGTGAAGTTTACGACCGTATTGGTCCAACGAAATGGCAATGCCGCAACTGTGGTTATATTCACGAAGGCAAATCAGCACCTAAAAACTGCCCGGCTTGCAATCACCCGCAATCCTATTTTGAAATCGAGAAAGAAAACTACTAAGTAAGGTGGAAATGTTGAACTTAGATCCAGATTGAAAAAACAGTATATTATATTTGGGTAAAAAGGGAAAATTAGCAAAAAATACATTTTACTCAAATATATTTATTGTTGTAGAAAAATGATAAAAGTAAATATACCACTTGAAACACAAAAATTTGATTCACAGATTGTTAATCAAAACCTAACTTCTTTTATGTCGATCAAAAATATCGATATTTCTCGATATGATGATTCATTTCTGAATACAACGTGCCAGAAGAGAATCCAGGAAACACACTGTAAAACGACTGAGGAATATGCTACCATTCTGGAACAAAACAAGCTGGAATGTGAACTTTTTCTTAATTCACTCCAAAACTGTTACAGTGAATTCTTTCGTAACTCACTTTCGTTTTCTGTGCTGGAACGCATCATCCTACCATCGCTACTTCGACGTAATAATACTAAAAAAAACAAGGAGATACGAATTTGGTCTGCAGCATGCGCTTACGGTCATGAAGCCTATAGCTTTGCCATGCTTTTGGAAGAACTTATTAGCGGATATGAGAAGAAACCAAACTACCGTATATTCGCAACTGACCAAAGTGAATCAAAAGTAATAGAGGCTCAAAGGGGAAAATATTCGAGAGAGGCTTTAAATAGTCTTACCATGAAACGAGTTAAACAATGGTTCACAAAAAATGCTGATACCTATACTATAAAACCAGTACTTAAAGAAAATATTGATTTCTCCTTGTTTGATCTTTTCAACAATACATTAAGTTGTCCACCTACAAGCATTTTTGGCAACTTCGATATCGTAATCTGCGCCAATTTATTGTTTTATTACAAACCGAATTATCGCAAGGCAATCCTTGAAAAAGCAACCGGTTGTTTGGCAGAAAATGGATATATTATTGTCGGTGAAGCTGAAAGAGATATTCTTATTAATTACAACTTCACTGAGGTTTTTCCGCAATCGGGAATATTTAAAAATAGAAAAATCTAAAACCATGAACATTCGAAATATCAAAATAATTACGCAGCTTCAGATTGGATTTTCTATTTTGCTATTGTTTGTCTTTATGCTTGGCGTCATTTCTTTCTTACAATCGAACAAGATTCAACAACAGACAGAGATTATGTACAGTCACCCGCTAAAAGTAAGGCAGGCACTCGGATCCCTTAAAGTGGACATCTTGAGCATGCGCTTGGAAAACAGAAACTTAATGTTAGCGAAAAATTTAACAGAACAACAAACAGCTGTTAAGTTAATGGAGATTTCTTCTGATGATGTTCAAAGGCAGTTTGCAATTTTGAGAGAGCTT
>Ga0123336_10002134_pt1 | contig 17470 bp, 14 predicted proteins | sample SSSSmetaG_FD_96466 | JGI IMG/M metagenome (GOLD analysis project Ga0123336, IMG submission 96466) | Glacier valley bacterial and archeal communities from Borup Fiord, Nunavut, Canada, to study Microbial Dark Matter (Phase II) - ​SSSS metaG | ecosystem: Environmental > Aquatic > Freshwater > Ice... | reverse complement strand
CTACGCGCTGATTCCCATCGTGTTTTTTCTGGGCTACAAAATCGTGTTTCGGCGGGCGCGCGGCTCGGTGAGCTACGTGCTGGCGCTGGGCTTGTTTACGATGCTCTGGGTGAGCACCTTGCTTGGGTACGTGGTGGTGCAGCTGGGGCAGGCCGGCGGGGCTGCTTCGCCCGATGCTGCCGCTACGGCCCAAGCCGTGGCCACGGCTCAGGCCCACCGCCTCGACTGGCTCTCGGGCGGAGCCGGCTACGAGCTGGCCCTCTGGCTCGATTCGCTGCTGGGCTGGGGCACGGTGCTGCTGCTGGCCTTTGGGCTGATAATGTTCGTCGTGTTTTTCTTCAACGTTACCAGCCTCAACCTGAATCTGGGCGGGGAAGGCGGGGCCAGCGACGACGCCGACACCGCCGCAGCCGCTTTGGCCGCCGCCGCGCCGCTGACCGCTGACCGTCGCCCAGCTGCCAAGCCGTCCCAGTCCGCCGTCCTCGAAGCCGCCGCTGCCAGCCACGACCGCGCTCCCGAACCCGAGTTCGAGCCGGCCCCGAAGCCCGCTCGCCCCGCCGCGCCCGCTCTGGAGCTGAGCGTAGCGGCCCCTGCCCAAACGCCTGGAGCCGCGGTTTCGCCCGTCGCGCCGCCCGCCGCCACCGCCCCAACTGTCAGCCTACCCAGCGGCCCCACGTTCTCGTTCGAGCTGCCCGCCGCCGAGCCGGAAGTCGCCGCCGCGCTCGTTCCGGTCGTGTTGGCTGGCATTCCTACCCCGCTCTCGCTCGCCGACCTGGCTGACGGCCAACAAGAAACAAGAAACAAGAAACAAGAAACTGGCACCAACCTCGAACTTACCGTCCCGAGCCGGGCCGACCTGGACCCGAACGCGGGGGCGGCCATCGCGGCGGTGGCCGACGAGGACGAGGAGGCCGACGCGATGCCGGACGTGAACTACGACCCCACGCTGGACCTCTCGCGCTACGTGTTTCCGACCCTGGACTTGCTCAACGACTACGGCACGCCCAAAGCCCAGGTCACGAAGGAGGAGCTGGAAGCCAACAAGGACCGCATTGTCGAGACGCTGGGCCACTACGGCATCACCATCGCCAGCATCAAGGCCACCATCGGCCCCACGGTCACGCTCTACGAAATCGTGCCCGATGCCGGCATCCGCATCTCCAAAATCAAGAGTCTGGAGGATGACATCGCCCTGAGCCTGGCCGCGCTCGGCATCCGCATCATCGCCCCCATTCCGGGCAAGGGCACTATTGGCATCGAGGTGCCCAACGCCAAGAAGGAGATGGTGAGCATCCGCTCCGTGCTGGGCAGCGAGAAATTCGCCCGCACCGAGATGGACTTGCCCGTGGCGTTTGGGCGCACGATTACCAACGAGGTGTTCGTGGCCGATTTGGCCAAGATGCCGCACCTGCTCATGGCGGGCGCGACGGGCCAGGGCAAGTCGGTGGGGCTGAACGTGATACTGGCCTCGCTGCTTTATAAGCGCCACCCGGCCCAGCTCAAGTTCGTGCTCGTGGACCCGAAGAAGGTCGAGCTGAGCATCTTCAACAAGATTGAGCGCCACTTCCTGGCCAAGCTGCCCGACGTGGACGAGGCCATCATCACGGACACGAAGAAGGTGGTGCACACGCTGAATTCCTTGTGCATGGAGATGGACCGGCGCTACGATTTGCTCAAGGAGGCCGGCTGCCGCAATTTGAAGGAGTACAACCACAAGTTCGTGGAGCGGCGGCTGAACCCGAAGAAGGGCCACCGCTTTCTGCCCTTCATCGTGCTGGTGATTGACGAGCTGGCCGATTTGATGATGACGGCCGGCAAGGAGGTCGAAACGCCCATCGCGCGCCTGGCGCAGCTGGCGCGCGCCATCGGCATCCACCTCATCGTGGCCACCCAGCGCCCGAGCGTAAACGTGATTACGGGCATCATCAAGGCCAATTTCCCGTGCCGCATCTCGTTCAAGGTAACCAGCAAAATCGACTCGCGCACCATCCTCGACACCGGCGGCGCGGACCAGCTCATCGGCCAGGGCGACATGCTGTTCTCGGCCGGCTCGGACCTGATTCGGGTGCAGTGCGCCTTCATCGACACGCCCGAGGTGGACCGCCTCTGCGACTACATCGGCGAGCAGCAGGGCTACGCCAGCGCCTATCTGCTGCCCGAAGTAGCCGGAGCCGACGGCGAAGAGGGCGGCGGCAACGAGGAGCTGGACCCGAGCGAGCGCGACACCATGTTTGCCGAAGCCGCCCGCTGCATCGTGCTGCACCAGCAAGGCTCTACGTCGCTCATTCAGCGTAAATTGAAGCTTGGCTATAACCGCTCAGGCCGCCTCATGGACCAATTGCAGCAGGCCGGCATCGTCGGGCCGTTTGAAGGGAGTAAGGCCCGCGCGGTGTTGGTGCCGGACGAGTATCAGCTGGAGCAATTGCTGGCGAGCTTGCCGAAGTGACACCCAACCGAAGCACAGCGAAGTCAGGTTTCGGCTGCCACTGGCGAGGTGCGCCGCTAAGCGGCACGCGCACAGTAGATTTGTCGTATTAGCAGCCTGCTCACGCTTTTTTCTTGTTCGCATGCCCAGCCCCGAAGAGCGCCTCAATCAGATAGAGCCAGTTATCAGTGAGATACTGGTCAAGCAAGACCTGCTTTCAGCCCAAGTGAGCGAACTCTCGGCCAAGCAAGACCAGCTTTCGGCTCAAGTAAATCAGCTCTCAACCCAGGTTCGTCAGCAGAACGCCAGTTTGCTGAACCAACTCACCGACCAGGGCCAGCGCATAACGAGGCTGGAAGATGGCCTGACGGAGCTGAAAACCGACATGGGTCATGGCTTCGCGATGGTAAACTCACGCCTGACTGACCTTTTTACCCTGCTGGGCGAGCGAATCAAGTAAGGCAGTGCTCGTTCACGCCGCCCCCTGGCCCCGCTTTTGCGTATGCCGCCCGCCCGGCCCCAATGCGCCGGCGTTTTTATAAAAACATGACCAAGCAATTCCTCCTCGCGGCCCTCACCGGCGCGCTCGCCACGCTTACGCTGCCCGCCGCCGCCCAACAAGACCCGAAAGCCAGTAAAATTCTCGACGCGGTGAGCGCCAAGTACACTGCCCTCCAGTCGTTTCAGGCCAGCTTTACGCAGACGCTGGAAAACCCCGCCGCCAAGCTCCGGCAGAATATCACGGGCGAAGTGCTGGTGAGCGGCCAGAAATACCACCTAACGGCCAGCGGCCAGGAGGTCATCAACGACGGCAAAACGACCTGGACCTACCTCAAAAACGAGAATGAGGTGAACGTGTCCGAATCCGACCCCACCAACCAGGATATGTCGCCGACACAGATGTATTCGATGTACAAAAAGGGCTACAAGTACCAGCTGCTCAAGCCCGTTAAGGAAGGCGGCGCGACCTACGACCAAATCGAGCTTACGCCCGACAACAAGACCAACGACGTATTCAAGGTGCAGCTGCTGGTCAGCCAGGCCGATAAGTCGGTGCGCAGCGTGAAGACGTACAAGAAGAACGGCACCCGCACGACGTTCATGCTCAAGAATTTCAAAGCCAACGTGCCGGTCACGGCCAGCACGTTTGCCTTCGATAAAGCCGCCCACAAGGGCGTGAAAGTGGTGGATTTGCGGTAAGCGTGAGGTAAGCTTTAGCTGCCACCGGAGGGCCGTTTGGCGCAAATATCTCAATTTAATAACGGCCCGCTTCCACGTGAAGCGGGCCGTTTTGTTGCCGCCTGAATTTTGATGAGCGCGGTTTTTATCGTGGTCAAGCTTAATTTGCTCACGGCAAGCTAAAGCTTACCTCACGTTCTCATGCGCGAAGACTTCCTACACTACGTCTGGCAGCACCAGTATTTCGACAAGGCGGCGTTGCGCACGACGGCGGGCGAGGAAATCCAGGTGCTGCGGCCGGGGCAGCGCAACGCCGACGCGGGGCCGGACTTTTTGAACGCCCGGCTGCGGCTGGGCGAAGTGGAGTGGAACGGCGCGGTCGAGATTCACCTGCGCGCCTCGGACTGGCAGCGGCATAATCACCAGGTAGATGCCAAATACGACCAGGTGGTGCTGCACGTCGTGCTGACGGCCGATGCCGACGTGCGCCGCACCAACGGCAGTTTGATTCCGGCCCTGGCCCTGGCCGAGCGGCTGGCCCCGGCGCTGCTGGCCCGCTACGAGGCGCTGGTGGCCGCCCCGCCCGCCGCGCCGCTGCCCTGCGCGCCACTGCTGGGGCAGGTGCCGATGCTGGTGCGCACCATGATGACCGAGCGGGCGTTGCTGGAGCGCGTCGAGCGCAAGGCCGACACCGTGGCCGCCCTGCACGAACGCCTGGGCCACGACTGGGAAGCGACCACCTATCACGCCCTGATGGCGGCTTTTGGCTTCCAGAAAAACTCGGAGCCGCTGGGCCGCCTGGCTAAAGCTCTGCCGTTGAGCGTACTGCGGCGGCACCGGCACGACCAGCGACAGCTCGAAGCGCTGCTTTTCGGACAGGCCGGCATGCTGGTCGAGAACGAGGAAACAGCGACGGATGACTACATCCGCGACCTGCGGCAGGAGCACGAGTTTCTGCGCCACAAGTACGGGCTGGGGCCGGCGGCGCTCGCGGCCCACGAGTGGAATTACTTGCGGCTGCGGCCAGCCAATTTTCCGGCCGTGCGGCTGGGGCAGCTGGTGGGGCTGCTGCACCGGCGGCCGGCCCTGTTCGATGCCCTACTCACGGCCGGCAGCGTGGCGGCGCTGAGCGAGTTTTTCGGCGGCGCGCCGGCCCCGGATTATTGGCGCGCCCACTTCCGGCCCGGGCGGCCGGGCAAGGTGCCGACGCTGGGTAAGAGCAGCATTGAGCTGTTGATTATCAACGTGGTGGTGCCGCTGCGCGTGGCCTACGCCCGCCACGCCGGGCAGCCGACGCTGGTCGAGAGTAGCATCACGCTGCTCACTGAATTGCCCGCCGAGCATAATCAGTACACCGACTTGTACCAGGAATTGGGCTTCGAGCACCGTACCGCCGCCGACTCGCAGGGGCTGCTGGCTCTGCGGCAGGGCTACTGCGAGCCGCGCCGCTGCCTGCACTGCGCCATCGGCGGGCGGCTGGTGGGCGGCGCGGCGGGCCGCGTCCCGGTCCGATGAGCTGGCTCATCGCCTTACTGCTGAATGGCTTGCTGCTGCTGGCCGCCGTAGCGTGGCTGCGCCGCGAGGCGCGCGTGAGTCCGCCTGCGCTGCGGCGTTGGCTGGGGCCGGCGCTGGCCGCGCGGCTGCTGCTCACGGCCCTGAGCGCCGCCCGGCCCAGCCCCGACGCGCTGATGATGACCCGCTTCGCCGCCGCGCTCACCGCCGACCTGCGGGCACGGCCCACCGAGGCCCTCGGCCCGCTGCTGAGCCACGCCGTGCGCGACGGCGACGACGTGATGAGGCTCTACCCGCTGTCGAACAGCGTCTTTTTCATCAAACTGCTGGGTCTGCTCAACTTCGCCTCGCTGGGTAATTACTACCTGACCGCGCTCTATCTGAGCTTATTCTGCTTTGCGGGCTGCTGGTCGCTGACGCGCGTCTGGGGGCGCACGTTTCCGGCCACGCCGCTGCTCGCGCCGCTGCTCGCGTTTTTGCTCTGGCCCTCGGTGCTGTGGTGGACGGCCGGTATCATCAAAGAAACCGTGCTGCTGGGAGCCGAAGCCGCGCTGGTGGCGCTGGGGCTGCCGCTGCTCTTCGGCGGCCGCGCGACGGCTGAGGCAACAGTTGCTTCTGGAGCGAATGCCGCCGCGCCAGATTCCCAGAACCCCGTTCAGGCAACACCCGCTGGCATAACATCCACCCAGATGGCCCCGGCTTCGGCCGCGTCGCTGCCCGCCGCCCCGCCTCAGGAGCGGTTACTGGAGTGGCTACCGGGCTGGCTACCGGGCTGGCTACTAGGGCGGCTGCTGGGCATCGTGCTGCTGAGCGGGCTGGCCGTGCGGATGCGCTATTTTTTCGCCCTGCCGCTGCTGGGCGCGTTGCTCATAGTCGGAGGAGCCGGTTGGCTGACGCGGCGCGGCTGGATATCGGCGGGTCGGCGGGCGCAACTCGCGCTCACGCTGGGGCTGCTGCTGGGCGGCGGTGCGCTCGGCTGGTGGGGCCTCAACACGTTGTTGCCGCCCGACTTTCTACCCCAACAGCTATACCGGCAGTACGAGCACGGGCTGGCCACGTCCCAGGGCCGGCCGCACCTCACCCTGCCTGGCCTGGTCCCGACGGCCGGCAGTATGCTCGCCCACGCGCCGTCGGCCATCGGGCAAGTGCTCACCCGGCCCTGGCCGGGCGAGTCGAGCCAGCTGTCTTACGTGGCCGCCGCTTTCGAAAATCTACTGCTGCTGAGTCTGTTGGGCGTGGCCGCCTACGCCCTGGCACGAGGCCGGCCGGGCCGGCTGCCACTGTCACTGGTGTTGGCTCTGCTTGCGTATTGCTTGCTGCTGGCCGCCTTTATAGGGCTAAGTACCCCCAATCTGGGCACGATGCACCGCTACCGCGCCATGCTGCTGCCCTGGCTGCTGGTGCTGCTGCTGCAAAAGGTGAGAAGGTGATTGGGTGATTGGGTCTGTTCCTTCACCTCCTCACCTCCCCCGTACCTTTGCCCGCTTATGGAAAACCCCGTTATCATCTTGGGCGCGCAAGCCGTGGGCACCGCCGCGCTCGACGCGTTTCTCTCTAACGACCTCGTAGTCTATTGCATCCTCGACGATGAGGCCAAGCTGCATAATACGGAATTGCTCGACGTGCCGGTGATGGGCAACACCGATGACGCGGAGCTGCTCAAGCTGCTGGGCAAGAAGTGCGAGGTGTTCGTGGCGACCGAAGATGCGGCTAGTCGCCGCAGCCTCACCAAAATGCTGCTCACCGAGTACGAAGTGGTGCCGGTCAATGCTATTCATCGGCGCGGCAGCGTATCGGTGCATGCTACGCTGGGCCACGGCAACTACGTAGGTCCCAATGCGGTAGTGGCCGCCACGGCTACGCTCGGTGCGGGCATCCTCGTCGGCCCCAACGCCGTGGTCGAGGGCCGGGCCACGGTCGGCGACTTTGCCCAGCTCGGCAGCGGCGCGCTCATCGGGGTGGGGGCCACGGTGGGCGAAAACGCGTTTATCGGGGCCGGAGCCGTGCTCGTGGCCGGCATCAAAGTCGGCGACAAAGCCCGCGTCGGGGCCGGCTCAGTCGTGGTGGCCGACGTGCCCAACGGCCAAACGGTGTTTGGCAATCCGGCGAAGCCAGTTTAATTTTTAATGTGCGGATGTGATTGATGTGCGGATGTGCTAATGCAGGACCGCTTTTGGGTGTAAATTCCTGCTGACACAATCTGAAAATCAATTCGCACATTAGCATATAAATCATATTCGCACATCAAAAGAATGTACCAAGTCTTGCTCTATTATTGCTACACGCCGCTGGCCGACCCGGAGCTGTTTCGGGCTGAGCATCACCGGCTGTGCCTGGAGCTGGACTTGCGCGGGCGCGTTATCGTGGCGGCCGAGGGGCTGAACGGCACCGTGTCGGGCACCCGCGCCAATTGCGCTGCCTACATGGCCGTCGTGAAGGCCGACCCGCGTTTCGCGGCGCTGGAGTTCAAGGTTGATGAAGCGCAAACGCACGCTTTCGCCAAGCTGCACGTGCGCCTCAAGCCCGAAATCGTGCACAGCAGCCTGTCCCACGTGCGCCCCCACGAACGTACCGGCCAGCACCTGAGTCCGCTGGATTTCCGGGCGCTCAAGGACCGCGACGACGTGGTCGTGGTGGACGTTCGCTCAGATTACGAGTATAATCTGGGTCGTTTTAAGAATGCCGTTACGCTCGACATCGAGAATTTCCGCGACTTCCCCGAGCGCGTCGAGCGCTTACGAGAATTCCAAAACAAGAAAATCCTGACCTACTGCACCGGCGGCGTGAAGTGCGAAAAAGCCACTGCGTTTCTGCTGGAGCAGGGTTTCGAGAACGTGTATCAGCTGCACGGCGGCATTATCAAGTATGGGCAGGAAGCGGGCGGCGAGGATTTCGACGGCCAATGCTACGTCTTCGACGAGCGCTTGGCCGTGGACGTGAACCAGGTAAATCCGACCGTCATTGCCCGCTGCCACCACTGCCAGCAGCCCTCGCCCCGGCTCATCAACTGCGCCAATCCGCACTGCAACATCCACGTGTCGCTCTGCGAAAGCTGCGGCGACGTGCTGCAAGGGGCCTGCTCCGAGGCTTGCGCCGCCCACCCCGGCAAGCGCCCCTACGACGGTACGGGCATTCACGCGCCACAGAGCAACCATTACAGTCCCGCTCAGGGTCTGGCTTCATTTAGAATTAAAAATTAAAAATGAAGAATCAAAAATTGCATTTGCATTTATTTCGCGAGTAGCAGCTGCTCTTCTGCTCATTCTTAATTCTTTATTTTTAATTTTTAATTAAAAATATGATACCCGAATCCGAACTCATCCTCAACCCCGACGGCAGCATCTACCACCTGCATCTGCTGCCCGACCACATCTCGGACACCATCCTCACCGTGGGCGACCCGGCGCGGGTGGCGCAGGTGAGCCGGCATTTCGACTCCATTGATTTTGAGATGACGAACCGCGAATTCGTCACTCACGTGGGCTACTACCGCGGCAAGCGGCTCACGGTCATCAGCACCGGCATCGGCACTGACAACGTGGACATCGTGCTCAACGAGCTGGACGCGCTGGTCAATATCGACTTTCTGGCCCGCGCCGTGCGCCCCGCCGACGAGCGCCTGAGCCTGCGCATCATCCGCCTCGGCACGAGCGGTAGCCTGCAAGCCGACGTGCCCGTTGGCTCGCTGCTGGCCACCCAATACGCCGTGGGGCTGGATTCGCTCATGCAGTTCTACCCGCTGGTCGAAACCGGGCTGGAAACTCGGTTGGCCACCGGTTTGCAGCAAACCCTGGGCTTGCCCTACGCGCCCTACGTGGTGCGCGGCGCGGATATTTTGCGGGAGGAAGTAGGCGCGGGCCTGCTCGTAGGCAATACCGTTACCTGCCCCGGTTTCTACGGCCCCCAGGGCCGCACGCTGCGCCTGGCTCTGCGTACGCCCGACTACATTGAGCGCCTGCAAGGCTTCGGCCGCGACACACCGGAGGGTCATTTCCGGCTCGATAACTTCGAGATGGAAACCGCCGGCTACTACGCGCTGGGCCAGCTACTGGGCCACCAGGTGCTGAGCCTCAACGCGATAGTGGCTAACCGCGCCACCGGCGAGTTCGCCCCCGACCCGGCCGCCGTCGTGGACGAGCTGATTGCGCGGACCCTAGCTCTTGTCTGAACCGCGGATTTATCGGATTAGCCGGATTGCGCGGATTTTGGTGGGCCGTCCGAGTGACGTACTAATTATACGTCCACCAAATTCACGTCCACCAAAATCCGATTAATCCGGCTAATCCGATAAATCCGCGGTCAGGAACTGCATCGTGTCCACGCCGTCGGCATAGTCGCCGATGGCCGGCTGCTGAGCGCGGCCAAATGGCACTGACCCGGCGAAGCGCCCGCTCGCCGACACGAGGCACTGCGTCTGGGTGGCCAAGTCGGTGAGCTGGTCGGCGAGGTCAATTTCCTGGCTGTAAAAGCCGTAGTGCAGCACCGAGATGGGCGAGACGAGCGCCGCGCTCTCGGTCAGCAGCAGAAAGCCGGAGTCGAAATGCGGCACGGCATTTACGAGCATAATGCTTTTGTTGTAGTCGTAGTTGTTCTGGTATTTGTGGTGATTGAGCACGTGCTGCCAGGGTTGGAGGGCATCGAGCAACGGGACGAAGTCGTAGCCCTGGGGTACGTAGAGCTTGCTCACGTTGCGGCAGCCCAGACCGTAATACTGAAAAATATCGACCCCCAGCAAAGCCAGCTCCTCGGCCGATTCCGCGCCGGTGAGAATAGCCAGACTAGTGCGGTTGCGGCGGATGAGGTGGGGCCGGGTGCGGAAATAATACTCGAAATAGCGGGCCGTATTGTTCGAGCCGGTGGCGATAAACGCATCGGCCGCGTTGAGACGCTCGACCAGTTGGATGCGCTCGGCGAGGGCCGGCTCGATACTCGTCAGCTCGCCGATAAGCCAGCGCATGAGTACGGTGTCGTCCTGGCTGAGCTTGGCCAGGAGAATATGCCCGCTGAGCAGCACGCACAGCAAATCGTGGAAGCCGACGAGCGGAATGTTGCCGGCCATGACCACGCCGATTTGGCGCGGGGCGGCGGGTTCGGCCGGGTAGCGGGCGGCCCAGTGGCCCAAAGTTGGCTCTTGCAGTAAAAAAGCCACGCCAGCCAGGGCGCGGGCCACGTTGGGGCGGTCGAACCAGGCGTTGCGGTTGCGGGCCAGGGCGGCGAGGTCGTCGATTTCGGCTTCGGTGAGGGCGGCGAGGCGGCGGCCCAGCGCCGCGAAAGCAGCCAGGCGGGCGGAGTGGTTCAGCATGAAACGGCGGCGGGCAGCCGCGCGCGGCGGCCGTACCTTTGCAAGAAGGTCAAAACCGGCTGCGACCGGCGCGGTTACGTACCGCTGACGAGCGTAAAATTACCACCAAGCAAAAGGAGACGACGGCAATGGCCATCATGATAACCGACGAGTGCATTAACTGCGGCGCCTGCGAGCCGGAGTGCCCCAACACGGCCATTTACGAGGGCGGTGCCCAGTGGCGCTGGAGCGACGGCACCCAGCTCAAAGAAGTCGAAACCCTCGACGGCCGCCACGTGGGCGGCAACGAGGCCCAGCGCTCGGTATCGAACGAGTATTACTACATCGTGACCGACAAATGCACCGAGTGCGTGGGTTTCCACGAGGAGCCGCAATGCGCCGCCGTGTGCCCCGTAGATTGCTGCGTAGACGACCCCGACCACCGCGAAAGCCGCGAGCGCCTGAGCCAGAAGCAGCAGTGGCTGCACAAGACGGCCGCGTAGGGCACTGGCCGCCGTTTAGCGCGTAGCGGCAGGCCGAGCAGTGGGGCGATTCTTCTGACTCGCGAAGCAAAATTGACGGGCTACGGAGCCGGTTTTTTGGGAGTGAGTTTGGCCCCTGCTGCGGATTGCTGCTTAGCGGCAGTGAGTTGCAAACTCGCGCCACTGGAGGTGCGAGGCGTTGCGCGGTTTAGTGAAACGAAATACCTGGGCCGAGTAGTAGTACCGAGCCAGCACCGGCCACCAACGCTGCCATCACCCAGTGCCATGAAAAAGCCAGCGGTGGGGCCTGCTTAGCGGCCATTTGAGCTGCCCGAGCCGGCAGCAACCAAAACCCAGCCGGCAGCAGCAATGCCTGCGGCAGGGCATGGGCCAATAGAGCCGTAGAGACCGGGTGGTCGGAAGCCGCCGTAGCAGCGGCTACCACGCCGGCAGCTAACCAGGCCAGGCCAACAATGCGCGTTGCCCTGTGTCGTGGCGTGGCAAAAGAAGCTAACTGCCGGGCCAGCGGGGGTACGACTGCTCCGTACAGCGCCAAGCCCAGCGCGGCCAGGAGGTAGCGCCCGGCAGCGGGTACGCGGGCCTGCCGGAGTGGCCACCACCAGTCGTCGGTGTTAGCCGCCGCGCAATACGCCAGTTGCCCGGCAAAGTAAAACAGGTTGAAACCCGCGGTGAGCAGCAGAAACAACCTGGTCGGCGCAGCGGCCGACCGTAACCAGCGACCCGCGGCCCATGCCGCCGCGCCCAACAGCAGGTTGGCTAGTGGACCGGCCAGGTCAATAGCTGCCCCGGTGCAGGAGCAGTCCGCGCGGATGGACGTTAGCCGCAATAGCTGTCCGCCGAGGGCCAGACAGGCACCACCGTGCCCAGCGACGTGGTGGGCCACATCGGCGCTCAGGTAGGCTAGCAGGCCCAGGGCTGCCAGCGTAGCCGGGCTGTCGGGGAGCGTAGCCAGGCAGGTTGTTCCGAGAGCCTGACCGGGGGCTGGTATGGTGAAAAGCGGCATTAGAACAGTGATAACTTGACGTGGATTGCCGCTTCGCGGCAGCGAGTCCGGAGACTCGCGCTACTGGTCGGCCGGCCGTTACGCGCGGCGCGCTAAACGGCGGCCAGCGCGCCGCGCTACGGCCGTACTTTTGCCGGCTCCCAGCCGATTACCAAAAGTATGTCCTTAGCTAAAACTTATTCTCCGGCCGACGTGGAGGCCAAATGGTACCAGCGGTGGCAGGAGCAGGGCTTTTTTCAAGCCAAGCCCAACCCGCGCAAGCAACCCTACACCGTGGTCATTCCGCCACCCAACGTGACGGGCGTGCTGCACATGGGCCATATGCTCAACAATACCATTCAGGACGTGCTCGTGCGGCGCGCCCGGATGCAGGGGCGCGAAGCCTGCTGGGTGCCTGGCACCGACCACGCCAGCATCGCCACCGAAGCCAAAGTGGTGGCCATGCTGCAAGAGCAAGGCATCAGCAAAAAGGACCTGACCCGCGACGAGTTTCTCGCCCACGCCTGGGCCTGGAAGGAGAAATACGGCGGCATCATCCTGGAGCAGCTCAAGCAGCTCGGCGCCAGCTGCGACTGGTCGCGCACCCGCTTCACGATGGAGCCTAAGCTGACCGATGCCGTGCTGCGCGTGTTCGTGGATTTGCACCGCAAGGGCCTCATCTACCGCGGCGTACGCATGGTGAATTGGGACCCGCAAGGCCGGACGGCACTATCCGACGAGGAAGTGCTGCCGAAGAACGTAACCGGCAAAATGTATTACCTGCGCTACGAGATTTTGGGTGAGGAGGTGAGGAGGTCAGACGGACCTAATCATCCCATCACCTCCTCACCTCATCACCTGATAGTGGCTACCTCGCGGCCCGAAACCATCATGGCCGATGTGGCCGTGGCCGTGAACCCGACCGACCCGCGCTACGCCGACCTCGTGGGCCGGCTCGTGCGGATTCCGCTGGTGGGCCGCGCGGTGCCGGTGATTACCGACGAGCGCGTGGCGGCTGATTTCGGTACCGGGACGCTGAAAGTAACGCCGGCTCACGACATCGTGGACTACGAAATCGGCCTGGCGAATAACCTACCGGTGATTGACGTGCTCAATGATGATGGGACGCTCAACGAGCAGGCAGGGGCGCGCTACGCGGGCCTGGACCGGTTCGCCGTGCGGCGGCTCATCGTCAAGGACCTGGAGGAGGCCGGCTTGCTGGAAAAGGTGGAGGAGTACGCCACGATTTCGCAAACGTCGGAGCGCACCGGGGCCGTGATTGAGCCGCGGCTGAGCTTGCAGTGGTTCGTGAAGATGGAGCACCTGGCCGCCCCGGCGCTGGCGATGGTGGAGAACGACACGATACGGCTGCACCCGCCCAAGTTCAAAAACATGTACCGGGCGTGGATGGAGAACGTGCGCGACTGGTGCATTTCGCGGCAGCTTTGGTGGGGACAGCGCATCCCGGCTTACTACCTGCCCGACGGCTCGCTGGTGGTGGCGCTCAACGCGGAGGAGGCGTTGCGCCTGGCCCGCGAGCAAAGCGGCAACGACGCGCTGCAAGCCAGCGACTTGCGCCAGGACGAGGACGTGCTCGATACCTGGTTTTCGTCCTGGCTCTGGCCGATTTCGGTGTTCGATGGCTTCGATGACCCCGACAACGCGGACGTCAATTATTTCTACCCCACGAACGACCTCGTGACGGCCCCGGAAATCCTGTTTTTTTGGGTGGCGCGCATGATTATGGCCGGGCTGGAATACCGCCAGGAAGTGCCGTTTAAGAATGTCTATCTGACGGGAATCGTGCGCGACGCGCTGGGCCGCAAGATGAGCAAGCAGCTCGGCAACTCGCCCGACCCACTCGACCTCATCCGCGATTTCGGGGCCGATGCCGTGCGCACGGGGATGCTGTTTTCGTCGCCCGCCGGCAACGACCTGCTCTACGACCAGAAGCTCATCGACCAGGGCCGCAACTTCACCAACAAGCTCTGGAACGCGTTTCGGCTGGTGAAAGGCTGGGAAACCGATGCCGCGCTGCCCTTCGCCCACGCCCAGGCCGGGCGCTGGTTCGAGGCCCGGCTCGCCGAAACTTCGACGCAGCTCGATGAGCACTTCGATAAGTTTCGGATGTCCGACGCGCTGCTGACGGTGTACAAGCTGATTTGGGACGACTTCTGCTCGCTCTACCTCGAAATGGTGAAGCCCGCCTACCAGCAACCCATTGATGCCCAAACGTTGAGTCAGACGGTGGGCTTCCTCGAAACGCTGCTCAAGCTACTCCACCCGTTCATGCCCTTCATCACCGAGGAGCTGTGGCACGAGCTGGCCCCGCGCGCCGCGCGCGACTACGTGTGCGTGGCCGCCTGGCCCCAGCTCGCGCCGGTGGCCGACGCGCCCGCCGTGCTCGCCGGCATGGAACGCACCCTGGCCATCGTGAATGGCGTGCGTCAGGTGCGCAATCAGAAAAACCTCGGCCCCGCCAAACCGCTCACGCTGGCCGTCAAAACCGACGACCCGGCCCCGATTCAAGCCTATACCGCGCTGCTGAGTAAGCTCGCCAACCTGAGCGAACTGACTTTCACCGACGCGGCCCCGGCCGGCGCGGTGTCGTTCGTAGCCGGCGGCAGCGAGTTTTTCGTGCCGCTCGAAGGCGCGGTGGACGTGGTCACCGAGCGCGCCCGCCTCGAAAAAGAGCTTACTTACACCATCGGCTTCCGCGACTCGGTGGCCAAAAAGCTCGCCAACGAGAAGTTTGTACAGAACGCCAAGCCCGACGTGCTGGAGCGCGAGCGGCAGAAGCTGGCGGATGCCGAGGCGAAAATCGCGGCGCTGCGGCAGGCGCTGGAGGGGCTGGGGTAGGAAGTTGGGCGGAGCGGCAAGCGCGTCTGCATTGACTCAAAAAGTGCCCTAACTCGTCAGCTTGCTTATCTTGCCACCATGCGAAAATTCGTGCGGCGAATGCTGCTGCTGAGTCTGCTGGCTTACGTGCTGCTTTGCGCCGCGCTCTATTTCTTGCAGGAGTGGCTGCTGTTTTATCCGCAACGGCTGCCGGCCGACTACGCCTTTCAGTTTGAGATTCCCGCCACTGAGCGTACCATCACGGCCACCGACGGTACCCGGCTGAGCGGGCTGTTATTCCCCGTCGAACACCCGAAAGGGCTGGTGTTTTTCCTGCATGGCAACGGCGGCAGCCTGGCCGACTGGGGCACGCTGGCCCCCACCTACACCCGGCTCGGCTACGACGTGTTCATGCTGGACTACCGGGGCTACGGCAAAAGCGCGGGCACCATTCAGCGTCAGGCGCAATTGCTGGGCGATGTCGAGGCGGCTTACATGGCGGTGGCCGCCGGCTACCCGGCCGGCCGCGTGGTGCTGGCCGGCTACTCGCTTGGCACGGGGCCGGCCGCCTGGCTGGCCATCCGGCACCCGTCCCGATTGTTGCTGCTGCACGCGCCTTACTTCAACATGACGGACATGGCGGCGCGCACCATCCCCGGATGGCCGATTCTGCCCAACTGGCTGTTGCGCTACCCATTGCCGACCAACGAGTTCGTGCGGCGGGTGGCGTGTCCGGTTATCCTGTTTCACGGCGACCAGGACGAGGTGATTCCCTACGACTCGTCGGTGCGGCTCAAGGCATTGCTCCGGTCAGGCCAACTCCTTACTTTGCCCGGCGCGGGTCACACCGATTTGCTCGGGCAGCCGCTGTATCAGCAGCAAATCAGGCGGCTGCTGTCTGAGATACGTTAAGCGGCCGGGGGGCTAGTGGCCGCCGTCGCGCGGTTTAGCATATTATACACGTTGGCCACCAGCAGCACGAACAGGCCGGCGGCTACGCTCAGCAATACGTTGTAGTATTTGGGCGCGCTCAGCGAGAGGCGAATAATAACGGTGGCCAGCGCGAACGACGAGTAGCGAAATAAATGCACGTACAGGTTGCTGTAGCGTAGCGAGATAATCAGAATTAAAATGTCGACGAAAATTAAAATCGTGTAATACAGGTGGAATAACTCGTGGTACTGGCCGGTGCGAAAAAAATCAACCAGCGAATAGATGCCGATGCAGATAAAGGTGAGCAGCATAACCGAGGCCACGAACTTCTTGAGCATGACGAAGTTGAGCTGCTCCTCGGCGTTGCTCGTTATCTGGGTGTGGCGCTGGGCGCGGTAAAATAGCCCGATAATTAAAAAAACCATTACCGCGCCCACCGCGTCGGTCAGGATGGGCAGCAGCGCGAGCAGGGTACTGGCATCCCAGGCCGTTTCGAGCGGCAGGTGGCCCATCTCCTTGAAAGAATTGCGCAGCAGAATCAGCGAGACAATCTCGAACTGCTTGCCCATCGAGTCGGCTACCGAGTGCGAGAGCGTAAATATCAGCCCGATAATCTCGGTGATGAGCAGTACGCTGAACGCCAGCTCAATGGCGTAGAACCGCCCCACGGCGTAGTTAACCAGCCCGTAATGGTCGAGCACCGTGATACCTACGCCCACCAGAAAGGCCAGCACGACGACGTTACTCGTGATTTTGGAAGCTTGCAGCGAGTGCCACTTATCCTCAAAACCGTTGTGAATGGTCAGCCAGGTTTGGGGGTAGCGTAGTTGCATGAAAGCGGGGAAAGTACGGGCGGTTGGGACGAGGTCAGGGGCGGGGCTTTTGGGCCGGGGGCAGGGCGGCGGGGGCGGCCGCGTCGCGCCGGTTCTGCATTTGCAGCTGAAACGTGACCTGCTCGCAGTCCGTGAAACGCTTCTCGGCCAGGCGCAGCGCTTCTTCGGTTTGGCTCAGCCGGTAGTACAAAAAGACGATGAGACCCAGCGAAATAACAAGCGCGAAGAGGAAGAGGATGTTTCTCATGGGTCGTTTATTGCTGCTTGGTTAGTGTTGGTTGTTAATTATCGTCGTGGTTGATTGTCGTTGTCCGGGCTACTGGTCAACAACAATTAACAACCAACACTAAACAGGCAACGCCGCTAAATCGCCGTATTCACGTCGAATTGCTCCAAATAATCGGCCACGCGGCGCACGAACATGCCGCCGAGCGAGCCGTCCACCACGCGGTGGTCGTAGCTGTGGCTCAGAAACATGAAGTGGCGCACGCCGATGAGGTCCCCCTGCGGGGTTTCAATCACGGCGGGCTTTTTCTTGATGGCCCCGACGGCCATAATCGCTACTTGCGGCTGCATGATGATGGGTGTGCCCATGACGTTGCCGAACGAGCCGACGTTACTCAGCGTGTAAGTGCCGCCGTCGAGGTCGTCGGGCTTGAGCTGGCCGGCGCGGGCGCGGGTGGCAAGGTCGTTCACGCGCTTGCTCAGGCCGTTGAGGTTGAGCTGGTCGGCGTTTTTAATCACCGGCACGATGAGGTTGCCCGAGGGCAAGGCCACGGCCACGCCGATGTTGATGTCGCGCTTTTTGATGATAAAATCACCCTCCACCGACACGTTTATCAGCGGGAAGTCCTGGATGGCGCGGGCCACGGCCTGCACGAAAATGGGCGTAAACGTGAGGTTTTCGCCCTCGCGCTTCTTGTAGGCATCCTTGTGCTTATTGCGCCACTGCACCAATTCCGTCACGTCGGCCTCCACGAAGCT
>Ga0123336_10002133_pt1 | contig 17478 bp, 17 predicted proteins | sample SSSSmetaG_FD_96466 | JGI IMG/M metagenome (GOLD analysis project Ga0123336, IMG submission 96466) | Glacier valley bacterial and archeal communities from Borup Fiord, Nunavut, Canada, to study Microbial Dark Matter (Phase II) - ​SSSS metaG | ecosystem: Environmental > Aquatic > Freshwater > Ice... | reverse complement strand
GGCCACGGCGGTGCGATCCGCCGGCGGCAACCGGTCGTAGAGCCAGTCGTAGCCGATGGCGAAGGCGTGGGTCAGTTCCGCGACATCGAGGAAGTGCGAAGGGTTCCAATCTTTGAACGCCGCGGCAGCCCGCAATTCCTTCAGCGCCCTTTCGAGGCGCGTTCGCTTGCCATCCAGGCGGTAGAGCAGGCTGAGTGTATAGACGCGGTCCAGCACACGCCGGCTGGTCTGCAAAAGGCGCGGGCCTATGAGCTTGTATTCGGCGACGGGTGTATTTTGAAGGCGGTCTGCCTCCCGCTCCAAATCGCCTAAACACTTGCGCGCGAGCGTGCTTTCGTGCAGCAGGTCGCGGGTTCGCTGCAACTCGGCAGGCAGCCATAGCAGGCGCGGATGTTCGGGGCGCAAAGACGCCAGCGGATTTTCCGTCTGCCCCCATGCGGCGGAAGCACCCGCCAGGTATGCCATCAAAGATCGTCTGGTTAGCCCTACCATCCCCACTCGCTTGATTCTACTCCGTGCGACGATACATCCTTGTACCGTTGGAATCCGTAACACGAGATGTCAATGGTATGTGAAGAACTACAGGCCGAAAGTTATGGCTTCTACGTTCTCGGGTCACTTGCCGGGGCGGAGTTGGCCGAATTGCAGGCGCACCTGGAGGCGAAGTGTGCGCGTTGCCAAGCGGAATTGGCGATGGCGCGGAACTTTGGTATGGGGTTGCTTTGGCCGCGCCGCCCGTGGAACCGCGTGCCGCATTGCGCCGGCGTGTAGTGGGGCTGGTGCGGGAGCGTGAGCAGTTTCGTCTGGCGTGGTGGCAACCCGTTGCGGGTTTGGCGGCGCTGGCGCTGGCTGTTTTTGTGGGGTACCGGTTTCACGGTGAGCCCGCGCCGGTGGTGAGCGTGGGACCGCTGGTTGTACCGGGACCCGTGAATGTCGATAGCGGTCGGCAGCTTTCGGAGTTGCAACGGGAAAACCAGGCGTTGCGAGAACGTTTAGCGGTTTCGGTTCCGCCGAGGGCATTGCCTTCCGCGCGGCCGGATGCGGCTGCTGTGACAGCGGAATTGACCGCGCAGGCTGGACTGTTGGCGAGTGCGCGACAGGAGCTTGCCCGTGAGCGGGAATTGCTGGCCGGAGCGGAATGCAGCAGAGGCGAATCGCAAGTATCTGTCCGCTGTTGCGCCTCAGCCGAAACCCGAGGTTTCCGAGGAGCAGCTAGTGGCGGTGCGGGCGCGAACGCAGCAGTTGGAGCGGGACCTTGCGGAGTATAAGGCTTTACTGGCGGCGGCCCGGCAACGGCTGGAGAAACCAGCGCAGGCGGCTTCCCTGCTGGCCGATCCGAACTTGCGTCTGGTTCGCCTGCGTGGGACCGCGAAGGGTTCCGATGCCGCCGGGCATGTGTTGCTTTCAAGCGGGTCGCAAGCCGTTTTCTTTGCTTCCGGTCTTCCGGCGCTGCCGCCGGGCAGGGTCTATCAACTCTGGCTCATTCGCGGTTCCGCGCCCGCCGTGGTGAGTGCGGGTATCTTTCAACCGAACGCACAGAACCAGGCAAGTTTGAAATTTGAGAGCAGCGTGCTCACCACTGGCGTGACTGCCGTAGCGGTGACCGACGAGCCGGAGAAAGGCGTGTGCTGCCTACCGGCCATAAGCTGCTGATCGGTTCGTAACTTTAAAATTGTACGCCGATGTGCGTGCCGAAGGTGGAGAGCGTTTGACCGCCGGATACGCGGTTGTAGCGCCCGTCGAAGCCGAGTGAGAAGCTTCGGCTCAAGCGAAATTCGAGGCCGCCTCCTGTATGAAGGCCAAAATCAATATTGCCGGCGCCGAAGGGCAGCCCGCGCGATTGCAGTTCCGGTGATTGGGAAAGTTGGCCGCCCACCAGCGCGCTGCCGGAAGTGACGTTCCGCCGAAGATCTGTTTGCTCAACGCGACCTGATCGGCGGGCAGCAGGGCTTCGGGCCGCACCCCGGAGTTGTTGGGACTCTGTTTGTGAATGGTCACATACGCGCCGAACCCCAAAACCGCATAGGGCCGCAGGCGATAGCGATCCAGGGCAGTGACCGTATAGCGCAGGCTTAATGGAATCACCTGCAATAGCTTCATGCGCGTTTCGGTTAGCGCGGTGACGGGGAATGGCGCGGCACCGGTGCCGTTGACGGCATCTAGGATGTTCTGCGCGGGCTTGGACGGGTTCAATGCTGTTAGGGCGGTAAGGTTAGCCACCTGCGCCACATTGGAAGTGGTGCGAAACTTGGCGGATGCCTGGGATAGGCCCACTCGCATTTCGTAGCTGATTTTCCCGTGAAGAGGTTTAGGTGCGAACAAGGGCAGATTGATGAAGCCGGCAAGATCCTGGCCGCTATTTAAGTGGAACGGGCTTGCCGAACCGCTCAGCACCAGACCTACCTGGGCGCCGATTTTGCCGATTTCGGGAATTAGCTCAGGCGGGGTCACGTCGCGCCGTTCGGGCTTGGGGACGACCGCGACATTCTGAACCAGTGGCGTGGCGGCGGGCTGCGCTGAGGGCTGCGCGGCGAGCAGAATAGCCATTTCGCTTCGAGTAGATCCACGCGCTCCTGAAGCCGCTTGACCTCTTGCTTGTAGTCCTGCTCATCGGCGGCGTGCGCGAAAGGCGCGAGCAGCAACAGCCCGGTCAGAATCGGGAACATACGCATGGGTTGGTGAACCTCCTGCTGGAATTTACGCCGCGCCGCGAATTCGACGTACTTCGCCCGCTTCCCACTCGCGTACGGCTGCGCTGTGAGCGGTCATGTCTTTGGCTGAAACTGTTACCAGATCTTTTTCCATGTCTTCCCCGGAGGAGATCAGGTGCTTAAGATGCAGCATGGCCAGGCGGGAGCACCAAGCATCGGACATGGCGAAGCCGCCTTCCCGCGCAACTGCGAGGAGTTCCGGGAGCGGCAGACTGACGGTCTTCTGAAGGGATTCGGGTCCGCTTTCAAGCAGAAATTTGACGTCTACGGAATCGCTGTGGCGAATGGAGATGGCGGTTTGCAACCAATTGAAGCGGATGTGCCACATTTGCCCGAAGGGATCGGGGCCAGCGTCGAAATCGCGGAAATTTTGCATCCGAAAGTATTCTAACCTGAACGTGATGAGTAACCGTAATGAGTAAATATGAGAAGGAACTCGCTTTCGGACGGGAACTGGCGCGGCGCGCGGGCGCTCTGGCGCTTAAGTATCGCGAAGGCGGCATCGGGCACGAGGTGAAAGACGATGAATCGCCGGTGACGATTGCGGACAAAGAATGCGAAAAGCTGATTGTGGCCGCGATTGCCGAAGCGTTTCCGGACGACGGCGTGTTGGGTGAGGAAGGCGCGACGAAGGACACCTCCAATGGCCGCAAGTGGATTATCGATCCCATTGACGGCACACGTGATTTTATTCGCGGGACGCGTGCGTGGAGCGTGCTGATCGGCCTTGAAGAAGCAGGCGAGGTGGTGGCTGGATTCGCTTACTTTCCTTCCACCGATGAATTGTTTTCGGCATCGAAGGGCGGCGGAGCGTATTGGAATGCGGACCGGATGAGCATTTCGAATATCACGGCGCGCGGCCAAGCGCTGATTTGCGTGAATGGATTTTCCTATATGCGGCGGTTCCCATTCGCGGAAAATTTGCTGGAGTTTCTGGAAACGTTTTGGACGGTGCGGAGCATGGGCGGATGCGTAGACGCCATGTTGGTGTCTTCAGGTCGCGCCGATGTGTGGCTGGAGGCGCAGGCCAAGCCTTGGGACTTGGCGCCGCTGAAGATCATCGCCAATGAAGCCGGTGCGGTGACGTTCGATTTTGAAGGGAAGGACACCATCTATGGCGGGACGTTCGTGATCACTGTGCCCGCGCTGGCGGATGAGGTGAAACGGTTCGTGACGCTGAAGAGCAAACTGTGAAAGTAGCCGAATTGACGGCCAAGGGCGAGTTCACGATTGTCGATCGCGAGACGCCGAAACCGGGCCCGGGTGAACTTCTGGTGCGCGTGGCGGCGACGGGCATTTGCGGGTCGGACATGCACGCGTTTGTGGAAGGCGGCGTGGGCGGTTCGCCGTGCCAATATCCCATGGTGCTGGGGCACGAACCTTCGGGCGTGGTGGAGGCCGTGGGCGAAGGAGTGACCGGTTGGGCGCGCGGTGACCGTGGCTCGATGGAGCCGGCCATCTTTTGCTACCACTGCCGGTTCTGTATTTCGGGGCACCACAATTTGTGCGAGAACCTGCGCTTCATGAGCACGGCGGAAGAGCCGGGGTTCTTTCGCGAACTGGTGACGCTACCGGCCGCGAACATGTTCCCCATTCGCGCGACGACCAGCCTGGAAGCGGCCACGCTGGTGGAGCCGCTTGCGGTGATTCTGCACACGTTCGATCTGGGCGGCTTTCAGGCCGGAGAGAGTGCGGTGGTGACGGGCGCGGGGCCAATTGGCCTGCTAACTATTGCGCTGCTGAAGCTGATGGGCGCGAACCGGGTGTGGGCTGTCGAACCGCTGAAGCATCGGCGTGAGATGGCGCTGGCCATGGGCGCCGATGAAGTGCTTGAGCCAAACGAGTTCCAGCATCTGCACCGTGTGGCCGATGTCGCGTTCGATTGCGCGGCTCAGGGCGAAACGGTGAACCAGTGCCTGTATGCGCTGAAAGGTTTTGGGCGTTTGGTGCTGACGGGCATCCATGCTGAGAAGCGGCTGAATTTAGATATCCACCTAATGCGGCGGACGGAACTCAGGCTGTATTGCGTGCGGCGGTCGAACACGGAAGCGCATGAGGCTTGCCGGCTGCTGGAAGAACACTTGGGGCTGTTCGCGCCGATGATTACGCATCGCCGAAAGCTGGAAGATATCAATTTCGCTTTTCGAATGAACCACAACTATGAAGATGGCGTGGTCAAGATGCTGATTGTTTAAGCTTCCATGAACGAGTAGGCGATCATGTGGCAAACGATCATGTGGGCGTCTTCGATGCGGCCCATGTGAGGGCTATCGATATGAATGTTCAGTTTCGCCATGGGGGCAAGCTGCCCGCCATCGCGGCCGGTGAGCGCGATGGTATTGCAACCGAGTGAGTTCGCATATTCTATGGCGCGCAGCACGTTGGGCGAGTTGCCGGAACCGCTGATGCCCATGAAGAGATCGCCAGGCTGGGCGAAGTTGCGAAGCTGTTCGACGAATACGGAATCGTAGCTGACATCGTTCGCGTAAGCGGTGATGGCGGGCAACTGATCGGTCAGGGCCATAATCTTGAACCGTTCGGGCTTGTTGTAGCTGGCGCCCTTCACCATGTCGCATGCGAAGTGGGATGAGGAGGAAGCGCTGCCGCCATTGCCGCAGACGAAGATGTGTTTACCGGAAGAGCGCGCTTCGGCAAAGAGGTCGATGGCCTGGCGCACTTTGTCCATGTCGATGGCGTCAATGGCTTGGTAAAGACTGGTCTTGTATTGTTCGAGAAAGCTCATACGTGTTGTTGTCCTAAAGCCCATGCGCCCCAGAGCACGCTGTCGTCGCCCAGTGCGGCGGGTACTACATCCAGGCGCGCGCGGGACCAGCCGGTTACTTGACGCCGAAGTTCGGCACGAAGCGGGAAGAAGAGTGCGTCGCCAGCTTTCGCGATTCCGCCCCCGATTACGATGCGGGCGGGATTCAATATCATGATACAGGCCTTAAGGCCGCGTGCGAGGTGGACTACGTAGCGGTCGACAAAGGCGGGGTCCTGCATAAGTTCGTGCGCAGGCTTGCCATAGTCGCGCTGTAGCCATAGTCCGCAGCAGAGGCGCTCGAAGCAGCCGTTCGAACCGCACAGGCAGGCTGGCCCATCGGGTTTTAGGTTGATGTGGCCTAACTCTCCGGCGTAAGAATCCGCGCCGCGCAGTACCTTGCCATCGAGCAGGATACCGCCGCCAATGCCGGTGGAAAGAGTCATGTAGAAGAGAGGGGAAGCGCCCCGGCCCGCGCCGTGAAAACCTTCGCCAAGCGCTCCGGCATTGGCGTCATTGTCCATGATGGTGGGGATGCCGAACCTGTCTTCGAAGTAACGACTTAGGCCGAAGTCTTGCCAGCCGCCGACGTGCGTCGAGAGGGCGACGGTTTGGGAGGCGAAATCGACGGGGCCGCCGAAGCCTATGGCGCACCGGTTGAAAGGAATTTGCGCGCGCCATTCCGACGTTGCGTCTTCAATGTTCTGTAGCATCCAATCCCGGCCGCCATCCGCGTTCGTGGGTCCGCTGGCCCGATGGATCATGTGGCCGCCATCGAAGGCGGCGACGGAGAATTTGGTGCCACCGATATCGATTGCCAGGAGCTTCATGCAAATAGAGTTGTGATGAGTTTTTCATGCGCCGTGAAATTGGGCACGATGAAATCCGCGCCCACTCCGATGAGACGCTCGCGTTTCCATTCGTCCACTTTCAGGCAATCGGGCTCGTCTGAGGCAACGCCTACAGTGGTACCTCCTACTTCACGGACATTTTCGATTTCCACGTAGCCATCGCCGAACCCGAGAAACTGATCGCCGCTGAATTCGGAAGAAGCGATCACGCGCTGGATCAGGATTTGTTTGGAGAAGCTCTTGTAGTCGTCAAGAGCGCCGAAGACGCCGCCTTCGAAATAGGGGATCACGCCAAGCAGGCGGGCTTCCTCATGCATGTACTTGTGATCTGTACCGCTTGCGAGATACATTTTGAGACCACGCGATTTCAGTTCGTCAAGCAGCGCGAGGGTGCCGGGGACCATGTAGTTTTCAGGGTTGGCCTGGCCGCTCCGCAGATCGGCCAGGCGCGATTCGATCTTGGAGTGAAGCCGGTCGAGATACATGTTCTTGTAGACCAACGGATCTTCGGGCTTGCCGCCGCGGCGTTCGATATTTTCCGCCAGTTCGATCATCTGGTACATGGTCTGCTTACCAGTCAGGCGGCCGACGAATTCTTCGACCACGGCGCGCAGCTCAGCTTCCGATTCGCCGGATTTTGTAGCGGCGAGAAGCTCTACCATCATCGGAATCATCACTTCCATCCATCCGGCGCGGATCACGGAAATGGTTCCGTCGAAATCGAAGAGAGCCACCCGTGCGTTGCGGGCATGCGCGCCCGCGTGTAACGTTTCAATCACCTAAGTATTGTACGGTGCGGGTAAGATGTTCCTCATATGCGAATTCTCTTCGCCGTGTTGATTTGCACCGGTCTGCTTGCTGCCCAGGAGCCGCCCACGAAGAAAGCTATGACGTTGAAGGAAGTGCTGCTGGAGCAACTCCACACCACGCACGACAAAGAGGAATGGTATGTGCCGATCAATATCGCCGTAGCGGGCCTGACGGCGGAGCAGGCGAAGTGGACCGATGGGCACGGCAACCATTCCGTGGGGCAGCTTGTGAATCACTTGGCGTTCTGGAATGAGAGGGTGCTAGCGGAAGTAAAAGGCGAGAAGCCCCAAGCCTTCAGCGGTAACAACGATGAGACGTTCAACAGCTTCGACAGCAAGAGTTGGGCAGCCACCGTGACTCGACTGGACAACGTCATGAAGGCGCTGGAAAAGCTGGTGGAAGATGCGGATGAGGCGAAGCTGCGCGCTTCGGCTTCCACCATGGCGCATGTGGGTGCGCACAACGCATATCATCTGGGCCAGATCATTTACGTGCGTAAGCTGCAGGGTGTTTGGGATCCGACGAATGGAGTGAAGTAGCGCATTCTAGCGAAGCAAGACCATTTCCGTGCGCGGGAAGGCGAAACGCTTGGCTTGCTCATCGATGAGACTTACCTGGCAGATGTATTTACCGGGCAGCAGCTTGGCAAGTGGCACTTGAAACTGAACGGGCAGCGCGTTGTTGCGCTTGAGGGCCAATTGCGAGACGCGAACGGGCGAGGTTTCGAAGGCCTTGGTGCCGCCTTGGTAGAAGGTAAGCACGGCCGAGACGCTGGGCGTGGGTGCCAGGGCCGCGTCATAAACTTCCAAGTACACGTAAAGGTTTTGATCTTTGCGGAAGACGCGTGTGATGCTGGGGACCAGTTTCTGGCCATCCTGAATGAGCGGATCGGCGGCGAGCTCTTTCTTATTGGCACCGGCATTGCCAACTTGTTGCGAGACAGGCTGGCGCTGTGAGCTATAGACGACCGAACTGACGCGAAGAGCGCCGGTTTGCGAGGTGAGATCGGGGACGGTGAACGGCGCTTCGTAAGTGCCCATCTTGCCGCTTTGGTTTTCGCGCACCAGCATCTTGAGTCGATAAGCACCGGGCGAGAGCGTGAAGCCAGTGTCATAAGCGATGGCGCGCTTGGCTACTTCTTCCGCGCTCGATTCACCCAGCCTGACCTTGATGCCATCGCGAACGCTGGCGGTGAGTTTGCCTTTCGAATCGCGCACCTGGCCGATGAAATCGAAATCGGTTTCTTTCTTGCCGAGCGACACGGAAGAGCCGGGGATTTTCAGAGCTACGGCGACGAAATAGTTGGTCTTTCCGAGGCGGAAATAATCGGTCTCGACGGCGAGAGGGAGGTCGGTAACAGGGTCGCCGAGCATGAGCGCTTCTTCGAGCTGGCTTTCTTTGTCGCCGGAGGTGAACTTGGCGAACGTCTTGGAACCGAAGTAGCCGGAACGGTAATCGATCTTCGCGCTCAGGTTGTTCTTGAGCTTGATCTGGACGCGGCGGAACTTGCCATCCTGCTTATCGTTGCTGGAATAGAAGCCGAGAATGTAATAACTCTTTACATCGTCCTGGGCTTGGGTGATGCCAAGCGCGAGGTCGTTGTTATCGAGGAAAGCTTTGCCACCCGTATCGGCGGCGAGCGAAACCAGCGTCTCCTGCTGATCGTTAAACTTGGCGCGCTGGCCGGATTGGGCGCTGCCGGTGAACATGCTGTTGCCGCGCGTCATGGCGGAGGAGGCGTCGCCACCAGGAGGCAGAGCGGTGAGGCCGCGCGAATCGATAGGGTAGAAGGAAACATTGGCGCGAACGGCGGCGTTGATGGCGCCGCGGAGTTGCGACTGATTTTCGACGCCCGACTTGCTGATGCCGCTGGAAAAATAGAGCAGGGCCTTCTTTTCGGGAAGCGCTCCAAGCATCTTCGCCGCGGATTCGAGGGCGCTCAACTTGCGGTCTGTATTGAAGATGTTGAACTCGGTCTCATCGGCGTTCAGGGCGTCGCCGTTGTCTTCGCCGCTGTTGTCATCGCCAGCGCCACCGTCGGTTGCGAGGTCGCTGGCTCGGCCGATGGGGAGGGCTTTCAGCACTTCGGTGAGGCGGTCGCGGTCGTCGGTGAAATCCTGCGCAACCTGCAGGTTGGAACTGAAGGTCATGACGGAGACCAGGTCGGAAGGGCTCATCTTTTTGGTGACGAACTGGAGTGCGGAATCCTGGGCGCGGAGTTGTTCGGCGGGCTTCATGGAGCTGAGGTCGAAGAGCATCACCATGAGGCGGCGGTCTTGGTATTGGACGCGGCCGGGCGTGGCGGTAATGACTTGTTGACGGCCCGGCGTGACTGCCACTTTCGGCGGCGTGACGGTAGGCGTGTTGGTGGAGGTTGCGCCGGCGCCGAGGCGCTGTAGTTCGAAGACGGAGATGGCCTGCGGCTTGCCGTCTTCGAGCAGAACAAAATCGTTCTTTTCGAGGTTGGTGATTTCTTTGCCGGATTTATCGCGAACGGTCACATCGAAGATGACCAGGTTGCTGGTGGATTTGAACGTGGTCTCTTGTTGAAAAGCAAGGAAGAAAAGCGGTAGCAGTTTCAACATGAGTTAGAAGCGCAGCCGCGCCGTGGCTGTAACCGTACGCATGCCGTTGACGGCAAGCGGTAAACCATAATTCGTGGCATTCACCACCGTGTTGAAGCTGGTGATGTTGGGAGTGTTGGTGAGGTTAGTGCTTTCGACTCGCACTTCGAGGCGTTTGCGATCGTCATGTACGCGGAAGGAGCGGCCGAAGCCCAGGTTCATGGTGAGGCGGTTGGGGCCGACAATCGTATTGCGGCCGGCATTGCCATAGGTGCCGGAGGCCGGAATGGTGAAGGCGGCAAGATTGAACAAGCCGGTACCGGCGTTGATGGGAAGACCGGTGGAATTGGCTCGGCCGCTGCCGACGGCACCGGTGCCGCCGATGTTGGCCAGATTGCCCAGGACGCGCGCAGTGAAGGGAAGGCCGCTAGCTGCGTTGACGCCGCCGGTGAACTGCCAGTCTTTCAGAAGCCTCTCGCGCCAGCCGCTGGCTTTGATGACGCCGTTTTCGCCGAACGGCGAACTATAGATAAAGAAGAGGTTGAGGACGTGCCGCTGATCGAAGCTGGAGAGGCCTCGCTCCGCGCTGATGTTTTGATCGTTCTGAGCGACCACGGTACCGCCGTTGCCGATGGTGGAGGCATCGTCAATCGATTTCGAGAAAGTATAAAGCGCGTTGGCGGAAATGCCCTTGGAGAAGCGGCGCGTGAAGCGGACCTGCAGTGCGTGATAGACGGAATTGCCGTCTGAGGTGTCATACGTAAAGCCCACGGCATTGCCGATCTGGCGGCGCTGTTCGCTTGTGAGAGGCGCGCCGGGAGCAGAGCGATTGGGGAGACGCTGAATATCCAGCCGCGTGCCTTTGGTGCCCTGATAGCCGAGCTCCAGCACTAGCGAGTAAGGCAAAGTCTGCTGCACGGAGAGGTTCCAGGTTTGGATGTAGCCAAGCTTGTAATTGCGATCGATGGCGTAGGAGTTGGTGATGGCTTCGGCAGGGCGGAGCGCGAAGCCATTCTCAATGGTGAGCGGCTGCAGCAGGCTGGTAGTGAGCGAAGCGGACTTCGCGAAAGGCGGCTGCGAAGCCAGACGATTGGTGAACTGGGTATAGATTGCGCCGTTATAGAAAATGCTGTACCCGGCGCGCACGAGTGTTTGCTTCTTGGCCCGGGGACGCCAGGCGACGGCGGTGCGGGGGGAGAAGTTATTCTTCTCGGGATCGATCAGGCCGTCTGGAAATTTGCCGCTGTAAGGCCCGATGGCATTGGGTGTGACGACGGCGACGGCAGTGAAGCCGGGCGCGATATCGAGGTTCGCGATGTGCCCGTACTTTTCGTGAAAGGGCGTGAAGTATTCGTAACGAAGGCCTAGATTGAACGTGAGGTTGGGGCGCACTTTCCAATCGTCCGTGACATAAGCGTTGTAAACCGAACCGCGAAAGTAATTCGAGTTGGTGCCGAAGCGGACGCTGCTGGATTGTGGGAGGCCGAGCAGGTAATCGGCAAAATCATAGCCGGTGTTGGCGACTGGCTGGCCCGCCGCATCGAAGGCGCTGGTGAGCAGGCCGGAAAAGGAGTACGTGCCGCGCCCGTTCGAATCGGTCAGGATGTTGAACTGTTGGCGTCGATACTCGCCGCCGATGACGAAGGTATGGCGGCCGCGGACAAGAGTCAGCCCATCGGTGAAGCCGACAGTCTGATTGCGGGTGAGGTTGGGGCTGGCGTCGTTGAGCGCGCCGAAGTTGGTGAAGGAAAGGTTGGGCGGACCGAAGTTGATGGGGTCGCGCGAGGTGCCGTTGATGCCGAGCTGGGCGGCTATATCGGCGCCGTGCGAAAAGAAGGGAACAGTTTCGCTGCGGTTGCGGCTGAAGTTCAGGGACGCGCTGTTCAGCATGCGCGCGCTGAAGGTGTGAGTCCAGCCTAAGGTGGCGGAGGTGCCGAAGCCGGTTGCCTCATCGATGTAGCCGAAGAGTTGCGCGTTGCGGGCATCACGATTTTGCAGGTTCACGTTCAGGCTGAGTTGATCGCGCTTGGTGACAGGGCGATTGAAACGGACATTCAGGTTGTCGGTGTTCTGGGGTACGGAGCGAACAATCTGGTAATTCTGTACGGGTCCGGGCTGGTTGGCGCGCGGGATGAAGGCGAGGAGTTTGAGCGCGGTGGGATCGAGGCGGGACGGAGGAATTGCGTTGCCGGGGAAGGGCGCGTTGGTGCGGGGATCGTAGATGTTGACGGTGGAACTGGTGAGGGAGCGGGAGAAATCGCCGGAGCGTTCGAGGTCGGTGGGGACGGTGGCGAAGGCGTCGTAGGGAGTGCGGCTGCGGTTGCCGTTGTAGTTGATGAAGAAGAAGGTCTGATCGCTGTGGATGAGATGCGGGATGTTGAGGGCGCCACCGGCGGAGAGGCCGAAGCGGACCGACCCGTATGAGCGCTTAAGCACCTCCTGGCCGGTGAGGGAATATTGGCGGGCGTTGAAGGCGGAATTGCCGACGGTGACGGTGGCTTGGCCGCGGATGGCGTTTCGGTTGCGTGCGGAGCGGTTACCGAAGTTGGGATTGCCCTGACCGGGCCTTCCGCCACGTTGACCACCGGGTGGGCGTCCACCGCCGAAGCCGCCACTACCGCCTCCGGGTCCGCCGAAGCCCCCGCCGCCACGGCCGCCGAAACCACCCCCGCCGGGGCCTTGGCCTGGCCTGCCGCCGCCTTCGCCGAAAGGATTGTTTTGGCCGTTGCCGGCTTCGGGACCGCGAGCGAACGTGTCTTCCGGGCGGGCCTGTGAAAGGCCTTGCGTCAGGCTACCGCTCACCACGAAAGCCTCACTGGCGGTTGCGTTTTCGGGGACGGCGGAGGATTCCGGGGCGGCGGCTAACTGAGCTTCGGCCGCGCTCTGGCTTAATGTGACGTTCTGGAAGCCGCCATTGGGGCGGCGTCCGGCAAAAGCGGGCGGCGGGGCTGCAGGCTTGGGGCGAAGTTCAAGGGCCCAGGCTTCGAGAGAGGGGATGGCAGAAATGGTCACCTGCTTTTTTGCAGGAACGAAGCCAAAACTGTCTACCTGGATGGTCCACGCGCCCGGGGGAAGAACTTTGAAATGGTAGCGGCCGTCTTCGTCTGTAAGCGACGAAAACTTCTGCGTGCCGGCTGTTGCGGTGACGGTTGCTCCGGGAATGGGCAAGCCGCCAGAGCGCACAACGCCGTCCTGAGCCAGGGCTAGCGCCGCCCCAGCCAGCAATAACGAGCCGGCCTTCACCATTTCAGTGATTTGCAGCGCTTGGGTCTAAGTGGCCGAACGTTTGGCGACGAATTCCTGGGGCGGACGTTCCGTGCCTTCCATGGTGCGGGTGAACTTGATGGTGTCGCCGGAGAGGACGCCCTTGAAGTTCAGTTTGCGTTCGTTGTCGCCCATCTTCATAACGACGGTGAAGCTGATGTTGTCGCCATCCATTTTGCCGTCGGTAATAGCGGTTTCGCCGCGTTGGTTGGCCATGGTGCCGGTCAGCTTAGTGCCGGTGGCTTTCAAATCGAATGTACTGGTCATGGTCGCGCCATCGCGGCCGGGCGTTTCAGCGGTCCACTTACCGCTGGCGTCGGCGGCGGCGAGGGTGAACACGGAAACAGCCACGAGTGCGAGGACGGACAGGATTCTGTTTTTCATAGTGGAAAAGACTATGTGGCGATGTTAAACGTTACCCGGCTAGTTTGGGTTTAACGTGGAATTTACAAATTACTGCTTTGGATGGATGGTGGTGAGATAGACCTGAAAGAGGCGCTCGGTTTCGGCGTGAAGTCTTTTTTTCTCTTCCATGCCGAGCATGTTCCGTTCTGTCAGTTCAAGCAGATGAGCAATTCGGGTATCGTGCCGCTCAGCGATCTCCACCAATTGCTGGGTATGGTGATCGTGTCGCTCCGCGATCCCGACCAGTTGCCCGATGTGCTCATCGTGTTCTTCCACCTTGTCGAAAGGTCTATCGACGTTGCGGCTGAGGATGTCGACGCTATTGGCAATTTACCCGACGACGATCGTCAGCTTATCCAGCTTTTCTTCCGTGGTCATTTTTTCTCGCTCAGGAATTTGCAGAGATCCACGACGCGGTTCGAATAGCCCCATTCGTTGTCGTACCACGAGACAACGTGCGCCAGGTTGCCTTCCATCACTTTGGTGAGGTCGCTATCGACGATGGAACTGTGCGGATTGCCCAACATGTCAGTGGAGACAACGGGATCGGCCGTGTAGCTCAGGATGCCCTTCAGCTCATTTTCGGACGCGGCTTTCAGAGCTTCGTTGATCTCCTGCGCGGTGGTGTTGCGGCCGGTTACGACGACCAGATCGACCACGGACACATCGGGCGTCGGGACGCGAAGCGAGTAGCCGTCGAGCTTGCCTTTCAACTCTGGCATCACCAGGCCAATGGCGATGGCGGCACCGGTGGTGGTGGGAATCATGTTGATAGCGGCGGCACGGGCGCGGCGCAGGTCTTTGTGCGGAAAATCGAGCGTCGGCTGATCGTTCGTGTAGGAGTGAACGGTGGTCATGTTGCCTTTCAGGATTCCAAACTTCTCATGCAGCACTTTGACGACGGGCGCCAGGCAGTTGGTGGTGCAACTGGCGTTCGAAATGATGTGGTGCTTGGCGGGATCGTACTTATCGCTGTTCACACCCAGCACAATGGTGATGTCTTCGTTCTTGGCGGGGGCGGAGATGATGACTTTTTTCACGGAGCCGCGCATGTGCTTCTTGGCGTCGTTGGCATCGGTGAAGCGGCCTGTGGATTCGATGACGATCTCTGCGCCCACAGAAGACCAATCGATCAGTGAGGGATCTTTTTCCGCGAACACTTTGATCTTGCGGTGACCGACGGTGATGGAATCGGCTTCGGCGTGGACCCCTTCCTTGAGCTGGCCCATGATGGAATCGTATTTCGTGAGGTGGGCGAGTGTCTTGGTGTCGGTAAGATCATTGACGGCGACGAATTCGATGTCCTGATTGTGAAGGCCCGCGCGGACCACGTTGCGGCCGATGCGACCGAACCCATTGATTGCTACTTTGATTGCCATATTTGCTCCCTCAGGATAGCAAGGGGTGGCAGAATATTGGGATGAAGCGCGTGGCAATGCTAGGGCTGATGGGGGCGTTGTGTCTGGAGCCAAGTTTCAGCCAGCGGTCGAGATCGGTTTCGGGAACGGTGACGGATCTGGCGGGGAACACGCTGCCGGGGACGGTGGTGCAATGCGAAAACACGGTGAACCTGAACGTTCAGAGTTATATTGCACGCGCCGACGGCAGCTACAACTTCAACCAGCTATCGCCTGATGTAGACTTCGTGCTGAAAGCGCACTATAAGCGCTGGTGGTCAAAGCCGGCGACACTTTCGAAATTCAACGAGAAGCAACAGGCGCGGATCGATCTTGTGATTCCGGTGGAGTAGGCTCGGGCTGGCAGCAGGGGCACCAGTAAAGCTTGCGGCCGATGAATTCTTTCATGGCCACTTCGCTGCCGCAAACAAAGCAAGGCAGGCCCTTGCGGCGGTATACATAGTGCGTTTCAAAGCGGCGTGCGCGGCCGGTGGGATGCGGACGATCCGACGGTTTGGTGGTAACGATGCGCCGATCCACCATGCCGGCCTTCATGAGCGTTTGCGCGTCGCTCCAGAGTTTCAATAGCTTAGCAACGGTGATTGTCTTACCAGGCGTGAGCGGATGTAGTTTGGCGCGGAACAGAAGCTCAGCGCGATAAATGTTGCCGATGCCGGAGATAACGGATTGGTCCATGAGGAGCGCTCCAATGGGGGAGCGGGACTTGCGGATGCGGGTGATGGCGACTTTCGGCTCTGCATCGGGACTGAGCGGATCGGGACCGATGCGAGCAAGAAGAGTGGCGCGTTGTTCATCTGAGAGGACGTCGCAAGCGGTGGGTCCGCGCAGCTCGAGCCAGTGGGCTTTGTCCGAAATGCGAAGGCGAAGGATACCTCTTGGTTCCGGAAACGGCATTTCGCCCGAGCGGTACTTGCCATACAGGCCCAGGTGGACGTGGAGTTGGCGATTCGGGCCGAAATCGTAAAACAGGTGTTTGCCATACGCTTCGATGGCGCGCAGTTTGCGGCGGCTGAGCAGCGCGGCTCCTTCGGCGAACCTGCCGTTCGGCGCATCGACGGTGAGAATGCGCCCGGTGAACCAATCGGATTGCAGGTTCGCGTGGCGATGGAGTTCGTTACCTTCAGGCACTCTATGTTTGACGCTGGGCGAGAAAAGCTGATTTAGAGTTTAGGAATGACAAGTCATTCGTCTGCTCGTTTATCTATCGTTGCGTATCGGGCAAAACCTGGGAAGGACGCGAAACTTTGGGCGCTGGCGACGCAGCATGCTAGGAGAAAAACTCTTCGGATTGTTTGCGGCAATCTTCTCGTTCAACAGGGCTGAGTGTCTTGAGGCGCGCCCGGCCTGCGTTGAAGACGGCGCGAGAAGACAAGCCATGCCGCACAAGGTTGTCGCGATCCTGCCGGGGCAGGATTAAATAATGCGTTCGGCAATCGAAGCTTCTACACAGTAGCGGACGCCGATCATAGATGGTACAGCCCAAGGCACCCAGATATACACACGCGCCACTTGGGGTTCTGGCAAGATAGAAGCCGGGTGTTCCGGATTCACCCGCCGCCATCACCTGGACGCGATAGGAAGCAACATCGTCGCCTTGGTGGGGATACAGAGGCAGGTTCTGACCGCTGTTGCAACATGCAGTGCATGTTCCGCACGCCACTCCAGTATGTGTTGTTGAGGCCAACTCTCATTGTAAGTGGCCGTTGCGCGCCTGATATGATTGCAAACGCAAAATGGCATCCCTATGAAGATCTGTCGCTTTCTTACGATTTCGCTGGGGTTCGCGCTCCCGCTCACGGCGCTCTTCGCCGCCGACCGCGTAAAGATCGCTAACGGCTTGCTGGAGGGCACCGGACCTCAAGCTTCGGGAGTTCGCGAATTCAAGGGCATCCCTTTCGCCGAACCTCCTGTTGGCGACTTACGCTGGGCTGCCCCGCAGCCGGTAAAAAACTGGACCGGCGCACGCAAGGCGGATCAGTTCGGAGCACGCTGCATGCAACAACCCCTGTTTGGCGACATGGGGTTCCGTTCGAACGGCATGAGTGAGGACTGTCTGTTTCTGAACGTCTGGACGGCGGCGAAATCCGGCAAAGAAAAGCTTCCTGTGCTGGTCTATTTCTTCGGAGGCGGTTTCCAGGCGGGTGATGGCTCGGAGCCCCGGTATGACGGCGAGAGCATGGCGGCAAAGGGCATTGTGTCTGTCACGGTTAATTACCGGCTTGGCGTTTTCGGCTTTCTGGCTCATCCGGAGCTGACGAAAAACTCGCCTCATCACGCTTCGGGAAATTATGCGCTATTGGATCAAAATGCAGCGCTGGTGTGGGTGAAGAACAACATCGCTGCGTTTGGGGGCGACCCTGCGCGGGTGACTATCGCGGGAGAATCGGCGGGCAGCACGGCGGTGAGCGCGCAGATGGCGTCGCCATTGTCGAAGGGCCTTTTCGCGGGCGCAATTGGCGAGAGCGGATCGGTTCTGGGCACGCTTGTTCCTGTTTTTCTGGCCAAAGTGGAAGAGGACGGCGTGAAGTTTACAGCCTCGGTGGGGGCTTCGAGCGTCACTGCGTTACGGGCGATGACCACCGCTCAAATTTTTGAAGCGGCAGCGAAGCCGGGAACTCCGCGGTTCGGGATTGCGCTGGATGGCTACTTTTTCCCGGAACCGCCGCGCCAGATTTTTGAGGGGGGCAAACAGGC
>Ga0123336_10002131_pt1 | contig 17487 bp, 15 predicted proteins | sample SSSSmetaG_FD_96466 | JGI IMG/M metagenome (GOLD analysis project Ga0123336, IMG submission 96466) | Glacier valley bacterial and archeal communities from Borup Fiord, Nunavut, Canada, to study Microbial Dark Matter (Phase II) - ​SSSS metaG | ecosystem: Environmental > Aquatic > Freshwater > Ice... | reverse complement strand
TGGGGCCGGATCGCCGATGCGGCGGGGGCGGCGGCGGCGCGGGGGATTGGCGACATCTTCATCTGGGCGCTGCCGCAGGTGGCGCGCGACGGATTTACCTATTTCAGGATCGGAGACCCAGTGGACAGTTTCGACGATGTGAGCTTTCCGCTGGCGATCGGTCAGCATGCCAGCGTCTCGCCCGCCTTTTTCACGCAGATCGTGACGAGCGCGAGCGGGCACGAGCAGCGCAACGCGCAGTGGGCGGCGGCGCGGCTGCGCTTCGACGCGGGGCTGGGGCTGCGCTCGGACGGCGATCTGGGGGCTCTGATGAGTTTCTTCCGCGCGCGGCGGGGATCGGCGGTGGGGTTCCGCTTCCGCGATCCGCTCGACCAGAGTTCGGCCGACCTTGGCGCGGGCGGTGTGGCCGGTCCGCCCGGAGCGTTCGATCAGGTGCTGGGAACCGGAGATGGGGTGCAGACCGCGTTCGCGCTGATGAAGGCCTATGACCCTGTCTCTCCGGCGCGGCGTATCACACGGCCGGTGGCGGGGAGCGTGACGGTGGCGGTGGGCGGGGCGGTGCTGGCGAGCGGTTGGCATGTGGGTTCGCTCGGCGTGGTGCAGTTCGATGTCGCTCCGGCGACAGGCGCCACGGTGAGCGCGGGCTATTCGTTCGACGTGCCGGTGCGCTTCGAGAGCGACGCGCTGGATGTCTCGCTCGCCGCGTTCCGGCAGGGCGAGCTGCTTTCGGTGCCGCTTATCGAAGTCAAGGAAGGCTGATGCGCGCAATGACGGATGCGTTCGCCGCGCGGCTGGGCGCGGCGGCGACGACGCTTGCGCTTTGCTGGCAGATCGTGCGGCGCGATGGCGTGGGGCTGGGGCTGACGACGCACGACCGCGCGCTTCAGGTGGGCGGCATGGCGTATGCGGCGGCACCGGGATTGCAGCCATCGGCGATTACGTGGGGCCAGGCGGGCGAGGCGCATGCGATGGAGATTGCGGGTGCTTTGACGCCGGACGGCGTGCGCGAGGCGGACCTGATCGCGGGATTGTATGCTGATGCCACGGCGCGTTGCTTCTTGGTGGACTGGGAGCAGCCCGACGCAGGCACGCTTGAATTGGCGGCGGGCAAGATCGGCGCGGTGGCGTGCCAGGACAGTATGTTCACGCTTGAGATGCTCTCTGCGCTCAGCGAGCTGAACAGCGTGGCGATCGAGCGCTATGCGCCGACGTGCCGGGCGGAACTGGGCGACACGCGATGCCGTGTGGATCTCGCGCTGCGGACGCGGGTGGCGACGGTGCTGGGCGTTGCGGGCGCTGAGGTGGCAACCGACGATGGAATGGGTGCGGACGCTTATCGCTATGGGCGCGCGCGGGTGCTGTCCGGCGTGGCGGCGGGGTGCCAGTCGGTAGTGGATGGCTCGGCGGGCGGTGCAGTGTCGCTGCGCGCTGTGGTGCCCGGGTTGGCGGCGGGCGCGCGGATCGAGCTGCGCGAGGGGTGCGACAAGCGCTTTGCGACCTGTCGCGACAGGTTTGGCAACATGGCCAATTTCCGGGGCGAGCCGCACGTCCCCGGCAACGACGGGATCGCAAGGTATCCGGGGCTGTGAGCGTCGGGGTGATGGCAGACGCGATCGTGGCGGGCGCGCGCGCCTGCCTGGGGACGCGCTTCCGGCCGCAGGGACGCGTGCCGGGGCTGGGGCTGGATTGTTTGGGGCTGGTGCTCGCGGCGCTGGCGGCGGCGGGGCGGGTGTTCGAGTGCCCGCGCGATTACGCTTTGCGAGGGGAAGGGTTGGTGGCACGCGCCGAGGCGGGGCTGGCGGCAGCGGGCGGGGCCCGCATGGGGGGCGTCGCGCGCCACGGCGACGTGCTCCTGTTCGAGCCTGCGCGCGGCGCGGCGCATCTAGCTATCATGAGCGAGGGAGGGGTGATCCAGGCACATCTGGGCGTGGGTCGCGTGGTGGAAGGTCCGGCCGATCCTGCATGGGCGGTATGTTCGGTGTGGCGATTCGGGGAGTAGCGCGATGGCGACGACGATTTTCTCGACAGTGGGTGCAGCCGAGGGCGGGCAGCTCGGCGCGGCGGCAGGATCGCTTGCGGGCGGGCTGATCGACACCGCCCTGAATGCGCCGAGCGCGGCGGCGCTGCGCGTGCAGAGCGCGGCGTATGGCGAGGCGATCCCCCGGCTATACGGGACGATCCGCGTTGCGGGCGGCATCCTGTGGTCGACGGGATTGAAGGAAGAAGGTGCGGGGCTGACCAAGCTCGCGGGATCGAGCGGGCGGACCTATTCGACGAGCCTGGCGATCGGGATTTCCGCACGGGCAATTGTTCGGGTGGGGCGTATCTGGGCGGACGGCAAGCTGATCCGCGATACTGGCGGCGACATGAGCGTGGCGGGGGGAGTGCGGGTCTACACCGGCAAGGAGGATCAGGTGGCAGACCCGCTGATCGTGGCGGTCGAAGGAGCGGCGGGGGCACCGGCTTACCGGGGCCTTGCTTATGTGGTTTTCGAGAATTTGCAGCTCAGCGACTTTGCCAATCGGGTTCCGCAGTTCGGCTTCGAGGTGTTCGCCGATGCGGTGGTGCCGACGGTGGCGGCGATTGCGTGCGATCTGTTTGCGGCAGCAGGGGCGGCGGCACCCGATGCAGGCGATCTGACCGGGACGGTGGACGGATATGGCGTGGGCGGAGGCGCAACCCTGGGGGGTGCGTTGGGCCAATTGGCGTTGTTGCAGCCGCACGATCCTGTGGCGACGGGCGCGAAGCTGCGACTGCGCGCGCCCGGTGGGACCGTTACGGCGGTGCTGTCCGAAGCCAACACGGGTGCGTTCGCGGGCACACGACACGGGGCGACGCGGACGTGGCGCAACGCGGCGACGCAGCGCGCGGCCGAGCTGATCGAGATCGGCTATTTCGATCCGGCGCGCGATTATCAGGCGGGCCAGCAACGTGCCTCGGCCGCGCGCGCTACGCGGACGACCCGGCATTATGATCTGCCTGCCGCGATTGGCGCCGCCGCGGCGCGCGCCCTTGCGGAGCGGCTGGCGCGCGATGGCGAAGCAGCAAGGTCTGCCCGTTCGTTGGCGCTGACCTACGCCAATCTGAGCATCGAAGTTGGCGACCGAATATGCGTCGACGACGATGCGCGACAGTGGCGGGTGCGTCGGCAGACGCTCGACGGGATGGTAGTGGAGCTTGAGCTGGAGGCGTTGGCGGGTCCGCTGGTCGGTCCAACGAATGCGGACGCGGGACGGGCAATCCCCAATGTCTTTTCAAAACAAGGAGCGACGCAGGTCCGCTTGCTCGATCTACCCGCGTTCAACGACGACGGGGGTGCGGTGCCGCGCCTGTGGATGGCTGTTTCGGGGGATGGCGCGTGGCGCGCGGCGGACATTCTGGCGAGCACCGACGGCGGCGCATCGTGGGTGTCGCTGGGCTCGGCGCGGACGCGGGCGGTGACGGGCACCACGTTGGGTGTGCTCGCCGACGGACCGGCGGATCGCTGGGACGAGCGCACGACGGTGGAGGTTATGCTGGCAAACGCGGACGACTGGCTTACCTCGGCGACGATGGACGCGGTGGTCGGCGGCGCAAACCTCGCCGCGATCGGCGACGAGCTTGTCGCCTTCCGGGCTGCGGATGCGACCGGGCCGGGGCGATTCCGGCTATCGGGGCTGCTGCGCGGACGGTTCGGCACCGAGTTCGCCTCGACACGACACGGCAATGGTGAGGCGTTCACGTTGCTTGATCCGGCGCGACTGTTCCGCGCCGACCTGGGGAGCGTGCCGGTCGGCGCAACGGTGATGGTAAAGGCGGTAGGACCGCTGGACGTCGCTACGCAGGTGGAGGCACAAAGCATCTGCGCAAGCGCGGCCAATCTGAGGCCTTTCACGCCGACGCACTTGCGGATGACGCGCGATCCCGACGGAACGGTTCGCCTCGTCTGGTCGCGCCGGAGCCGGATCGGGAGTGGCTGGCCCGACGGTAGCGACATTCCGCTGGGGGAAGCGAAGGAAGAGTATCTGGTCACGGTGGTGCCCGCGAGCGGGCCCGTGCAGACCTACACGACCACGGCAGAGGCGCTGACCTTCAACGTGGCCCAGCAAACCGCGCAGACCGGCGCGCCGATCGCTTCGGCCCGACTGAGCGTAGCGCAGGTTAGCGCGCTGGCAGGGCCAGGGCCGGCGGCGAGCGTGGATTTCTGAGCGGGCACAACCCGCAAACACGAGAGGACGCGATCATGCCGGATAGCACCGACCGTTACGCCCTTACGCTGATGAGCCCAGCGCAGGCGCACAAGGAAATCACGCACAATACCGCCCTTCTGCGTGTGGACGGGCTGTTGCACCCGAATGTCTTAGGCGTCGGCGCAACAACCCCGCCCGCTACTCCCAATCCGGGGGAGGCGTGGATCGTTGGTAGCGGGGCGACTGATGCATGGGCGCAACACCCGGATGAAATCGCGCTTTTCCAAGCGGGGGGTTGGACCTTTCTTCAGCCCCAAGCGGGTTGTATCGTCTGGAACCGTGCCGACGGAGCCCACTTGGTCTACGATGGCAGCCGATGGCGCAGCGATGCGTGGCCCATGCGGAAAGTCGAGATCGCGGGTAAAACCGTGGTGTCGGGTCGACAGGCGGGCATCAACATGCCATCGGCGGGAGCGGTTATCGATTCTGAGGCTAGAAGCGTGCTCCTTCAATTACTGGGCGCGCTCCGGGCACATGGATTGATTGAGTCTTGACCGAGTGTTCGGCGGCGAGGCCTGTGAGGAACGAACGATGGTGGTCGCGCATTTAGCTCCTTGCGCGATCAGCACTGGCGCGATACGGAGTTGTTAGCTTGCCGACAGGCAAGATTGAGAAAGGGGAATAGAATGCGGAAATTGACTGTCGCGATCGTCCTGGCGACGACTGCACTGTCCGGTTCGGCCCTCGCCCGTGACAAGGCTTGGTATGTTGGACTCGAAGGCGGCGGCTTGCTCGCCGAGGACTATCGTTTCGACCTGCGCGATACTGCAGGCAACAAAACGCCCAACGCGGTTCGTCTGAATCATCAGGGCGGATTCGATATTGATGGGAATGTGGGTTATGATTTCGGTCTGCTGCGGACGGAATTCGAAGTTGGCTATAAAGAGGCCAATATCGACACTTTGACGCTGAATCAGACAATTCAGAACTTTCCGAACTATTCCACTTTCGGACCCACCGGCCCTTACTCCTATTCGGGTGCTTACGGCTATTCGCGCGTGCTCAGCTTTATGGGAAACGCGATGCTCGACGTAGGTGACGAGAAGGGTTGGAGCGCCTTTGCTGGCGGCGGTGTCGGCGTTGCGCGAGTCGAGCTATCGAAGTTGCGGTTCAATCGCCAGTCGCCCACGATTGCTGACGACAGCGACACGCACTTTGCCTGGCAAATCATCGCGGGTGCGCGTCGTCACATTACGGATAATATCGACATTGGTATCAAATATCGGTTTTTCAATGTCCCGGATTTGAAGTTCCGCACGATCAACGGGCTCGAGCTGAACGATCGGTTCCGTTCGCACAGCTTGTTGCTTACGGTTGCCTATAATTTTGGCGAAAGAGCCGCTCCTCCTCCGCCTCCGCCTCCGCCGCCTCCCCCCCCGCCTCCTCCGCCCGCAACCCATCAGGTTTGCACGGCACCCGCTCCAGCACCTGCTGTGGGTCCGTTCCTGATCTTCTTCGACTGGGACAAGGATGCTATCACGTCCGACGCGAGCCAGATACTCGATCGGGCAATCGAGCAATTCCGGCAGACCGGTCAGACTAGCGTCGCCCTCGCGGGTTATACCGATACGTCGGGCAAGGCGTCTTACAACATGGGTCTTTCGATCCGGCGCGCCGAGCACACCAAGGCTTACATGACGGCGCATGGCGTGCCGGACAATGTGATTACTTCACAGGGCTTCGGCGAGACGAAGCTGGCGGTCGAAACGGCAGATGGTGTGCGCGAACCGCAGAACCGTCGCGTTGAGATCACGATGGCTGGTGCGCCTGCGGCCAACCCGCAGCCCGTGTGCCACGACGAGCCCGGGCCTGCGCCTGGTTCGTCGGATACGCCTCCGCCGCCACCGCCCGCTCCGGCCGATGCGGCTCCGCCGCCACCGCCACAGCAGTAACCTGAAAGCCAGCACTAAATCGGGCCGTCCTTCGGGACGGCCCTTTTTTTGTGCGTGACGCAATCCGCGTAACCAGTTTGCGCTTTCAAGGTTTGCAACTAGGGCTGTCGCGTGCAGTTCTCCGAGGCGACTTTGGTCGCTCATCTCCTTCCCCGGTCGCGTCGTGTTCGCATCCTCGCCACATTGGGGCCTGCGTCGTCGGACGCGGCGACTCTGACAGCGCTGATGCAAGCCGGAGCGGACGCGTTCCGAATCAACATGAGCCATGGCACGCATGAGGATCAGGCCGCCCGGATCGCGCTCGTCCGGGATCTCGAGCGCAAGCTGCAACGTCCCACGACGATTCTTGTCGACTTGCAAGGGCCCAAGTTGCGCGTCGGCAGCTTCGTCGGCGGGAAGGTCGAGCTTATCGCGGGCGAAGTGCTCAACCTCGACTGCAATCCCGCCCCCGGTGACGCGACCCGCGTTTGCCTGCCCCACCCTGAAATATTTGCCGCGCTCACTCCCGGCGCGCGATTGCTGCTCGACGATGGAAAACTGCGGCTTCGCGTGCAGAGCGTAGTGGCGGACCGGATTGAGACCATTGTCGAAGTCGGCGGACTGCTCTCCAATTCGAAAGGGTTGAACGTTCCAGATGTTGTCGTGCCGATCCCAGCGCTGACCCAGAAGGACCGGCGCGATCTTGCGTTTGCGATCGATCAGGGCGCGGACTGGATCGCGCTCTCCTTCGTGCAGCGCCCCGAGGATGTGGCCGAGGCGCGCTCGCTCGTGCAGGGGCGCGCGGCGATTCTCTCCAAGATCGAGAAGCCCGCCGCCGTTCAGCGGCTCGACGAAATCCTCGAACTTTCAGATGCCGTAATGGTCGCGCGCGGCGACCTCGGGGTCGAACTGCCGCCTGAGCAGGTTCCCCCGATCCAGAAACGGATCGTCGCCCGCGCGCGCGCAGCGGGCAAACCGGTCATTGTAGCGACCCAGATGCTCGAGTCGATGATCACGTCACCCAGCCCCACTCGTGCCGAAGTCAGCGATGTTGCCAACGCGATGTATGACGGCGCGGATGCGGTGATGCTTTCGGCGGAGAGCGCTGCAGGGGCCTATCCGGTCGAAGCGGTGGCGATGATGAATGCCATCGCCGCGCAGGTGGAGGCCGATCCGGACTATCACGCGCGCGTCCACTTTACCGAAACCAAGGCCGAGCCGACCTCGGCGGACGCGTTGTCCGAAGCCGCCGCGCAGATCGCGCGCACGATTCCCACGCGCGCTCTGGTGTGTTTCACGCTCTCTGGATCGACCGCCCGGCGCGCGGCGCGCGAGCGGATCAATCGGCCCCTGCTCGTGCTCACCCCCAATCAGGCAACCGCACGGCGCCTCGGCCTCGTCTGGGGTGTTCATGCGATTTTGACGCGCGATGTTTCCAGCTTCGAGGAAATGGTCGCCAAGGCCAAGCGCATGGCGCTGCGCGCCGAGCTGGCGAGCGCCGGAGATGCACTGATCATCATTGCAGGTGTGCCGTTCGGCACGCCGGGATCGACCAATGTGCTCCACATCACGCGGCTCGCGGGCGACGAGCTGACGAACTATCAGGCCCCTGAAGAGGGCTGATCAGGTCGGCCGACGTTGGCCTCAGATCGCGCCCATCACCATGCGCCCGTCTTTGACCGTAAAGCCCACGCGCCCCTCGACCAGCTCGAGCGCATCGCGCCCGAACGCCTCGAGCCGCCAGCCGTCGAGCATCGCCAACCCTTCGCGTGCGCCGCCCGCAAGCGCCTCCAGCTCCTCGCCACGCGCCAGCAGCTTTGGGGCTACCCCTGCTTCCTTCGCGCGCACCTTGAGCATTAATTTGAGCAGATCGGCCACAAGCGCCGCATCCGTCGACAGCCCCGCACGCGGCCGGTCCTTTGCAGGCAATTCCGCTTCGGTGAACGGCCGCGCGCCATCGAGCGCCGCCATCAGCCGACGGCCGATATCGTTCGCCGCCCAGGTCGCGCTCAGCCCGCGCACCTTAGCCAGTTCGGCCTGCGCGCGAGGCGGGTGCGCGGCAATATCGGCCAGTGTCTCGTCTTTGGCGATGCGCCCGCGTGGTACGTCTTTGTCCTGCGCCTCCAGCTCGCGCCACCGCGCCAGCGCGCGCAGCCGCCCCATCGCGGCGGGATTGCGCGAGGGCGGCTTGATCCGCTGCCACGCCTGCTCGGGATCGTTGGCGTAGGTCAGGGGATCGCCCAGCCGCTCCATTTCGGCATCGAGCCATCCGCCGCGTCCCGTTTTGCGCAGCCGTTCGAGCATTTTGGGAAATAGGGTCACCAGATGCGTGACATCGCCCACCGCATAATCGAGCTGGCGCGCATCGAGCGGCCGCCGCGCCCAATCGGTGAAGCGCGCACCCTTGTCGATCGCCACGCCGAGCATCGTCTCGACCAGCCCGGTGTAGCCGATCTGTTCGCCCATCCCGAGCGCCATGGCAGCGATCTGCGTATCGAATAGCGGATATGGCGTCTTGCCGGTAAGATTGTAGACGATCTCCAGATCCTGCCCGCCTGCATGGAACACTTTGAGCACGTCGGGATCGTCCACCATCAGATCGAGCAGCGGCCCCAGATCGAGGCCCGCCGCCTTGGGATCGATGCACGCCGCCTCGTCGGGCGAGGCGACCTGAACGAGGCACAGATCGGGCCAGAATGTGTTCTCGCGCATGAACTCGGTGTCCACCGCAATATAAGGCGCCTCGCGCCAGCGGCGGCAGAGGTCGGTTAGAGCGGCGGTCGTCGTGACCAGCGGATGGATCAGCATTGCCGCGCACCCTAGGCCGCGCGGCGCGCCCGGCCAATCCCCGCCGCAACGCGCCTTGTCCGCCGCGCGCCCCTGTGCCAAGCGCGCGGTATCGACTGATCGACCCGTGGGGACTTCGCCGGTGCTATCGCTTCTTCGCCGCGTGAAGGCCGATTTCGAACTTCCCGCCGCCGCCAGACGGGCGCGCGCGGCGGATCGCGCGCCGCTCGGCGACGATATCGGCGCGCACGCCGCGATCGGTCTTGGTCTGGCATGGCTGGGCCGCGCGCAGGATCACAGCGCCAGCCGCGACGGCGGCTTTGCGCGCGATTACGACATGATCAAGGGCTGGGCGACGAGCTACCCCGAAACCTCGGGCTATATCGTCCCGACGATGATCGACGCCGCGCGCGAACATGGCCGGGCGGATTACGAAATGCGCGCGCGCGCCTGCCTCGATTGGCTCGTTACGATCCAGTTTCCCGAGGGCGGTTTCCAGGGCGGGCGAATCGACCAGACGCCCAAAGTCCCCGTTACCTTCAACACCGGCCAGATCCTGCTCGGCCTCGCTGCGGGCACCGCGCACCTCGACCGCGACCGCTATCTCGAGCCGATGCGTCGCGCCGCTGTGTGGCTGCGCGACAGTCTCGATGCGGACGGCTGCTGGCGCCAACACGCAACGCCCTTCGCCAAACCTGGCGAGAAAGCCTATGAAACCCACGTAAGCTGGGGCTTGTTCGAGGCCGAACGTGTCGCGCCCGGCGAGGGCTTTGCCGCAGCCGGCTACCGGCAGGTCGCTTGGGCACTTACCAAACAGCAGCCCAATGGCTGGTTCGCGTCGAACGATCTCGAAGACCCGCGCGCCCCGCTTACGCATACGATCGGATATGTGTTGCGTGGCGTGGTGGAGGCGTGGCGGCTGTCCACCGACCCCATGCACCTCGTCGCAGCGCTGTGTACCGCCCGCAGCCTCGCGCGCATAGTGGATGCCGAAGGGCGTCTCGCGGGCAAGCTCGACAGCAACTGGCAGCCTGCCGCCCCATGGGTCTGTCTTACCGGCAGCGTCCAGATCGCGCACAGCTTGTTCCTGCTCGCAGCCCATGCGCCCGAACTCGCCGCCCCCGCGTGTCGGCTCAACAGCTACGTCCGCCGCACGATCCAGCTCGACGGGACCGAAGACCGACGCGGTGGCATCAAGGGCAGCCACCCGATCGATGGCGGCTACGGGCGCTGGCAATATCTGAACTGGGCTGCGAAGTTCATGATCGACGCACAGCGCGCCGAACTCGCGCACGCCACCACCACCACCACGCCTACGCCTACGCCATGAGCGCTCGCTCGCGGCCGTGGGCGATCGTGTCGGGTGCTGCGGTCAATGGCCTCGGCGTCGCGCGCAGCCTCGGCGCACGCGGTGTGCGCGTCGCGGTAATTGACAGCGCGGACGGCCCCGCGTTCGCCAGCCGCCACGCGCGCCGCCGGGTGCGCGTGCTGCACGATCGCGGCACCCCCGCCTACGTAGATGCCGTCGCCGGACTCGCGCGCGCACTGGGCGATCGGCCCGCCCTTATCCTCACCCAGGAAGCGACCGTGCTCCCCGTTGCCGCCCGCCGCGAAGAGCTCTCAGCCGTGCTCCGCCAGACGATGCCCGACGCCGATCTGGCCGCGCTGCTGATCGACAAGGAGCGTACGCAGGCGCGCGCCGAGGCGATGGGCTTCCCCGTGCCGCGCACCGTGCGCCTCGCAGGCCCGCACGAGGTCGAAGCCGCACGCGCGCTCACCTTCCCCGTGGTGCTCAAGCCCGCGGCCAAGTCCGAACTCTGGGAGCGTACCAACAAAAAGGCCTACCGGTTCGAAACCTACCACGATCTGGCGCACACCTACGCGCAGATCGGGCAGGGCGGCCCGCAGGTCGTGGTGCAGGAATGGATCGAGGGGACGGACGCGGACATATACTTCACGCTGGTCCACCGCGACGAAAGCGGCCGCACCGTCGCCCAATTCTCGGGCCGCAAGCTGCGCCAATGGCCGCCGGGTGTCGGCGGCACCGCAAGCTGCGCCCCCACCACGCCGCAAATTGCCGCCGAACTCGAAGCGCTCACCGCGCGCTTCTTCGACGCCGTCGGTTGCATCGGCCTCGCCAGCATTGAATATAAGCGCGATGCGCGCAGCCGCCGCTTCGTCATGGTCGAACCCACCGTGGGCCGCACCGATTATCAGGAAGAGGTTGCCACGCTGAACGGCGTCAACCTGCCTTATGCCGCCTACGCCACGCTCGTCGGCCTTCCTGTCCCCGCGCCCGCGTCCATCCGCCCGCGCATCTGGCGCGATGCGATCTCGGACGCGCGCTCGGCGGCCGCGCAGCCAGCGCTCGCGCTTCCGCCCGAATACGCGCGCTGGCCTGTGGTCGATACCATCGCGCGCGCCTCCGATCCTGGCCCATGGGCGGCCGCACTCGCCGCGCGCGTCCGCGCGCGCGTGAGGCTTTAGCGCCGCACCAGCGGGCCGCCCTTGGGCGCGAACGCCGCGTCCATCGTCGCCAGATGCCCGCCTTTGCCGAACTGGAGCAGGTCGGTCACGTCGATCAGCTCGAAGCCGTGCGCATCCATCGCCGCGATGAACTCGGCAAACGTATAGCTCCCCTCGTGCCGGTGCGCGACGCCCACCTCGGAGACGATCAGCGCCACCTCTCCCAGCAGCCCGGTCGCGCCCCGCATCACTTCGAGCTCGAACCCCTCGCAGTCCATCTTGAGCAGATACGGCCCCGGCCATTTGCTGCGATCGAGACTATCGAGCCGGGCCACCGGCACCACCTCCTCGCGGCTCTCGCGCGTCCAGCCGCGCTTGGCGAACTCGTCCACCTGCCCCTGCGTCGGAGCCATCAGCGACGAACTCGTAGGCGTGGCAATATTGACATGCATCGTCATCTCGCCTGCGGCCGCGCCCGCCGCCATGATATGCCCCTCGCCACGGCGCGGGGCCGTGAGGATGCGGTCCAGCACCGGGCGGAACCCCGGATTGGGTTCGACCAGCACCGTGTACGCGTCGGGGAAGCTGTCCATCAGCCATGGCGTGCCATTGCCCACGCCGACGTCGATCACCGTGCCCACCTTCAGGCCCCAGCCGCGTGCGGCGTCGAAGAACGCCGGCGCGCGCCGCAGCGGCTCGGCCTCGATCTTGAGCGTGTATCCGCGCGATGCCGCCACCCGCTCGGCGAGCGCCCGTAAACTCAACATGTCAACAACCCCGCGCTGCGATCCTGGCGCGTGTATCAGATCGCGCGGCTTTGCCCAGACGTCTGCTGCAGCGACAACCCGTTGACACCGGCGCGCGCGCTCCAGCGTCACATCACTGGGAAGTTCGCCCTCTTCGGGCGGTGACTCCGCAGTCCGGCTCTGCTAGCGGGCTCGGGCGGAGGGAGGCGAGGCTTGCGGTGACCGCCAGGACTACTCTCGACCGCACGACCCTCGGCGAGCGGGCCGTTGGGTTCATGACGCCCGCGCTCTCGATCTACCTGGACGCGGTGCGCTTTCTCGCGGCGCTCGCAGTCGTGATCGGGCACGGGCTGCAGTACGGCCTCTATCGCGGCCCGTACCTTATGTCCCACTACGGTCACGAATCGGTCGTGTGCTTCTTCGTGCTGTCGGGCCTCGTCATTTCGATCACCGCGTTCCGGCGCGAGACGACGCTTCGGCGCTACGCCGTCGCGCGCCTGTCGCGCGTCTATTCGGTGGTGCTGGCCGCAATACCCTTCTGCTTCACGGCCTTTGTGCTCGCGCGCGCGCTCGGCTTCGACCTGCCACCGACCGTATGGCAAGGCCAGTTCGGCGTGTGGCCCGCGATCTCCTCGCTTCTGTTCCTCAACCAGAGCTGGTTCAACCCCGCCGGGTTGATCCTGAACCGGCCCTACTGGTCGCTTTGCTACGAGGTCTTCTATTATCTGGCGTTTGGTGTGGCGATGTTCGCGCCACGGTGGCGCTGGCCGCTAGTGGCAGGCGTGCTCGGGGTCGCGGGGCCGGCCATCGTCGCGCTGCTGCCGATATGGCTGATGGGCGCGGCGCTGGCGCTTTCCCGTTGGCCGCGGCGGATCGGCCCCATCGCCGGACTGCTGCTGTTCGTCGGCGGTGTGGCGCTCGCCTGGTGGCTGGTGGCTAGCGGGATCGATTGGCGTATCCAGGCCATCATGCGCCGCGTACCCGGTTGGTGGGTGCTTGGTGCGTCCCAGCGCGCGGTCACCGATGTCGCGCTCGGCGGGTTGGTGGCGATGAACTTCGCCGGCGCGCGCGCGCTTTCCGGCCAGATCGGGCCTGCGCTGGCGCGCGCGGAGCGGCCGATCCGCTTCCTCGCCAACTCAAGCTTCACGCTCTACATCTTCCACTTCCCGCTGCTGATGCTGGCGCGGGGGGGGGGCCTGTCGGCGGGCGACGATCCGGTCCGCTTCACCGCGCTGCTGGCGGTCGTGGTCGCCATTTGTGTCGGCATTGCGGCGCTGACCGAAGCGAGGCGCGGCCAACTCGCCCGCCTGATCGACGGCCTGCTCGACAGGCGTCCCCGCGCACCCTCGCTCGCGACGGACGATCCTGCGCGAGAATGACGCTGGGGCCGCTAGGCGCGATTGACACACACACCGCCCGCGCGCACTCCGTCGATATCCCGAGGGGTGCCCGCGCAGGGCTGAGAGGGCGCATCCGCCCAACCCTTCGAACCTGATCCGGCTGACCCCGGCGGAGGGACGGGAGCCCCGGCGTGTTCGCCGTCCGTTCTTGCCGATATCTCAAGGACACCGAGGACCATGGCCGATCTCAATCCCCGCATCGCCCGCCCCACCGTGACCACCGGCCCCATCCGTGGCTCGCGCAAGGTGCACTTCAAGACGCCCTCGGGCCTGCAAGTCGCGATGCGCGCGATCGACCTCGATCCTTCCGCGAACGAACCGCCGCTCACCGTCTACGATACGTCGGGCCCCTACACCGATCCCACGGCGCAGATCGATATCCTGAACGGCCTCCCCGAACTGCGCCGCCCCTGGATCGAGGCGCGCGGCGATGTGGACCGCTACGAAGGTCGTTCGATCCAGCCGTGGGACAATGGCCAGGTCCACGGCCGCGCGGTGCAGGATTCGGCCTTCCCCGCCACCCGCCCCACCCCCTTGCGCGCACGCGGCGGCGCGGCCGTCACCCAGCTCGCCTACGCACGTGCAGGGATCATCACCGCGGAGATGGAATATGTCGCCATCCGCGAGAACCAGGGACGCGCGGCTGCGGGCGTGATCGACGGCAACAGCTTCGGTGCCTCGCTCCCCCCGCAGGTCACACCCGAATTCGTCCGCGACGAGATCGCACGCGGCCGCGCGATCATCCCCGCCAACATCAACCACCCCGAAGCCGAGCCGATGATCATTGGCCGCAACTTCCTGGTGAAGATCAACGCCAACATCGGCAACAGCGCGGTCTCGTCGAGCGTCGCGGAAGAAGTCGAGAAGATGGTCTGGGCGATCCGCTGGGGCGCAGACAATGTTATGGACCTTAGCACGGGCAAGAACATCCACGATACGCGCGAGTGGATCGTGCGCAACAGCCCCGTCCCCATCGGCACCGTCCCCATCTACCAGGCACTCGAAAAAGTCGGCGGCGTCGCCGAAGACCTCACCTGGGAGATCTACCGCGATACGCTGATCGAACAGGCCGAACAGGGCGTCGATTATTTCACCATCCACGCGGGCGTGCGGCTCGGCTACATCCACCTCACTGCGGATCGCGTCACCGGTATCGTCAGTCGCGGCGGCAGCATCATGGCCAAATGGTGCCTCAGCCACCATCGCGAGTCTTTCCTCTACGAGCATTTCGACGACATCTGCGACATCATGCGCGCCTATGACGTGAGCTTCAGCCTGGGGGACGGTCTCCGACCCGGCAGCATCGCGGACGCAAACGACGCCGCCCAGTTCGCCGAACTCGAAACATTGGGCGAACTCACCAAACGGGCGTGGGCGCGCGACTGCCAGGTGATGATCGAAGGCCCCGGCCACGTGCCGATGCACAAGATCAAGGAGAATATGGACAAGCAGCTCGAAGTCTGCGGCGAGGCGCCCTTCTATACGTTAGGCCCGCTCACCACCGATATCGCGCCCGGTTACGATCACATTACGTCGGGCATCGGCGCGGCGATGATCGGCTGGTTCGGCACCGCGATGCTCTGCTACGTCACCCCCAAGGAGCATTTGGGCCTCCCCGACCGTGACGATGTGAAAACCGGCGTCGTCACCTACAAGCTCGCCGCGCACGCCGCCGATCTCGCCAAAGGCCACCCCGCCGCGCGCGCCCGCGACGACGCTCTCAGCCGCGCCCGCTTCAGCTTCCGCTGGCGCGACCAGTTCCATCTGTCGCTCGACCCCGACACCGCCATGGCCTTCCACGACCAGACCCTCCCCGCCGAAGGTGCCAAGGTCGCGCATTTCTGCTCGATGTGCGGCCCCAAATTCTGCTCGATGAAGATCACGCAGGAAGTGCGGGAATTTGCGAAGGCGGGAACGGAGGCGAAGTCGGAGGAGTTTAGGGCTGGGGGTGGGGAGGTTTATGTAACCGCCGGCTAAAAACGAACCCGCAAACGCGAGATCGATCCTAGCACAGACTTACTTTGTCGGCGCCGGTGTTGCAGCTGCAGCAGCGGGGCCGGTGAATTTGATCGCTGTCCCGGTAGCATTCGTTTTTCCCCAGCTAAACGCCGAAATATGCGAGTCGCCATACTTCGCATTGATCACCGCATCGGCACCGAGGTGCTTCGCGTTCTTCCACAAAATGCGATAAACTTTCGCTTGGCTCGCTTCTTTGCTGAACACGGTTGCTTTGCGCACTCCCGCAGTCACCTCGCCCAGAACCTTATAAGGTCGATCCGTGATGTTGTAGGCGAATACCGGCACGCCTGCATCCTCGTTGACCACCGCTGCATCGGTTTTGGCAACGTCTTGGGCCTTTGATGCGCCCACAGGTCCCGAAATCAACAGGGCACAAAGGCCGACCGCTCGCAATTTGATCATCAAATCCCCCATCGTTGGACCGCAGCCTCGCTGCGATACAATCGTGCCCCGCACTCCGGCGATTTGCAACCGCTTGCGTGGGGGGCAGCCTCGAGGCAAACAGGTGCAAGCGCGGGAGAAGTTCATGCACGTCATCGCCTTGGCGCTCTTGCAAGTATCCGTGCCCGTAGCGCGTCCCCCGCTGCAACCCCCGCCGCAGGTCGAGCTTTCCGCTCCCGCGCCGCTGGTCATCCTCGCGCGCGATACACCCGTGGAATTGATGGCGCCCACCGAAGTCAGCACCGATCACGCGAAGCCCGGCACACGGTTCAAATTGCGCGTAAACAAGCCGGTGGTCGTGAACGGTCGGACCATCGTGCCGGTCGGAACGCCCGCCTATGGCGAGGTGGTCACGGCAAGCGCCTCCGAGGCACTGGGCGTTTCGGGCAAGATGACCGCCCGGCTCATCGCAATCCGGCTGGGCGAGGTCGAAATTCCGCTCGATGGCCAAGTCAGCGCCAAGGGAACGGGCGCGGGTTCGGCGGGGATGGCGATCCTGTTCACTGGCGTCGCGGGCCTGTTCCATCGCGGGAACAACGCCAAAATCAAGGCGGGTGAACTCGTCACCGGCTTCGTCGCGCACGATATCGCGCTCGATGTTTCAGGCCCGTCCCCGCGGCTCGCGGTCCCCGCGCCCCTGCCTGTGTCCGTCGCTCCGCCCGCGCCAACGGCTCAATGAGACGTTGGCTCGCGTTGGTTGCCGCCGCTCCGTTGCTGGCTGCCCAACCGGTGCCGCTGCAATTACCTGCGGGCACCCCGGTCTTGCTCGAAACCGCGCAGCCGCTTTCGAGCAAGACCGCCGTCAATGGCGATCGCGTAGAGCTGCGCACGGTCAAGGACGTTTTGGCAGGCACGGTGGTTGTCATCCCCAAGGGAACCCGCGCGGTCGGCCAGATCGCGGACGCCCGGGCCAAGGGCGCGATGGGCATGTCCGGCCGGTTGACCGTCAGTCCGCTCTACATCGCGTTCGGCGACCGATATATCCGCCTCGTGGGTGCTGCCGTCCGGCGCGCGAGGGTGAGCGGCGGTGGCGTGGTCGGGCTAGCGACGCTCGGGGCTGCGTTCACGGGGCGCAGCGCGGTCATGCCCGAAGGTGCCCCGGTCGAAGCAACGACGCTCAGCGCCGTGACCATCGATATTGCCCCGGTTGCTGCGCCCTAACTGCCCGATCCGCAACAGCACCAAGGTCGCGCAACGCCAGACACGCGTTATGCAGCCAGTGCGGCGCACCAGACGTCACCTTGCTGTCGAACTTCCGACGTCGAAGGGTTTGACACACGGCTTTAGAGCCAACCGTCTTTGTTGCGCGATCCTTGCCTTCCGCCCACCTGGCACACTCCTTGCTTACCCGACCCCCGAGAGCCTCCCTCTCCTGTAACCGCGTAACCAAGGACTACCCCATGCTTACCCCTCTCGTCGCGCGCGCCCTCGCGCTCGCCGCCCTCACCGCCGTCGCCACCACAACCACCACCGCCCACGCCGGCACCGTCCAGATCCAGCCCAACGTCGATTACAATCGCCTCAGCTG
>Ga0123336_10002130_pt1 | contig 17491 bp, 15 predicted proteins | sample SSSSmetaG_FD_96466 | JGI IMG/M metagenome (GOLD analysis project Ga0123336, IMG submission 96466) | Glacier valley bacterial and archeal communities from Borup Fiord, Nunavut, Canada, to study Microbial Dark Matter (Phase II) - ​SSSS metaG | ecosystem: Environmental > Aquatic > Freshwater > Ice... | reverse complement strand
GCGCCCATGCCCGCGCCCATGCCGACGCCCATGCCGTCGAGCAGTAGCAGCGCCGCGCCGGGCCCCGTTCCCGCTCCCGCTCCCTGACACTCAGCCTGCGCCGAGCGGCGCCTTGACCTCGTCGAGCCGTTCGCGGCAGATGGGCACCTCGGCGCACCTCGGCGCGCTCGGCGATCCGGCAGGATCGCCGCCCGCCGTCAGCGAGGCGGGCGCGGAGCTTCGGGCGGCCCCTTGGCGAGGCACGCCCCGAGCGCCGTCGTCAGGGCCGCTCGACCTTCCGCGTCCGCAGGGATCTCGGGGGCTGCGTGGCCAAGCACGCGACCGCGCGTGTTTTCGAACGGGACCCCACCGCCCGCGCCGGCGAACCACTGGCGCGAGTCGTGGCTGTTGCTCCGGTTGTCGCCGAGCACGAAATACTGCCCGGCGGCCGTGGTCCACGTGCGGCCCTCGTCGCCGCGGGGAGCGCCGGTCTGCTCGTCGAAGACGAGGTACGTCGCGCCGCCGTGCCACTCCACGGCCACGGTGCCCTCGTGCTTCGAGCCGCTGTCGCCCGTCGTGCCGCGATCGGTGAACGACAGCGTGCCGACCAGGCACCGCGGCAGCCTTCGCCCGTTGATCGTCACGGCGCCGTTCGTGATCGCGATCACGTCTCCCGGCAGGCCGACGATGCGCTTCACGAACAGCTGCTCGGGATGCTCCGGGTACTTGAACACCACGATCGCGCCCCGTTCCGGCGCCGTCGTGAGCCGGTTCGCGACGAGGCGCTCGCCGACGTGGAGCGTCGGCCACATCGATCCCGAGGGCTCGACGAGCGTCACGTAGGCGACGCTCGCGACCGCGCCGAGGCTCGCGCCGAAGAAGGCCCCCGCGAGCATGAGCCGCTTGAACCAGCGCGCCGGCCGCGGCAGGAGAATGCGCGGACGGTCATCGGGAGCGGCCATCGCGCGCAGTCTAGTGCCAGGGGCCGATCGAGATGCCGAAGTTCTGGTAGCGCGGCGCGATGTCGATGAACGCGCTGAGACGCCACGTCGTCGTGGGCACGATCCCGAAGATGTTCCACGAGAAGAGGCGCAGATCGCCGCCGAACGTGAAGTGCTGGCGGTGCGCGGCGTCGGTGAAGCGCGACGGTTCGAAGTAGGTCCCGGCGCGCCCGCGAATGAGGTTCGGGATCGGCTCGGCCTCCACGCCGAACCGCGGCGATGCCGAGAGCGCGCGGCCCACCAGCTCGCGGCGCTGATCGATGAAGCCCTCGAGCGCGACCGCATCGCTGCTCGGCCCCGTGAGCAGCACGCTGGCGAGGAGCAGGAGGTGCTCCCTCGGCCAGTTCAGGTAGCGCGCCTTGCGCGCCTCGCGCAGCCGCCCGCTCGCCTCGGCGAGCTCCTTGTCCTCGGCGGCGCGGAGGTCCTCGTCCTCGCGCGCGATGAGCTCGAAATGGAGCGCCTGCGCGGTGCGCTCCTCGTTCGTGGTCGGCGGCGTGAAGCTCGCGATGTCGGCGCGGTGCGTCTCCGCACGCTCGAGGCGGCGGTGCTCGATCTCCGCGATGAGCTCGCGCTCCTGCTCGTGTGGATCGATCCACACGGGATTGAGAGGCCGCGGTCCGAGCTGGTACGCGACGCCCGCCTCGATCTCCCACGGCTCGGTGATCCGCGTGGGGAGCACGAACGGCCCCGCCTGTTGCACGCCGTTGACGGGGCTCGCGGGCGTGGTGCCGAGCGAGAAGGGGCTCGCCTCGACGGGCGCGCGCGCGGTGACGCCGAGCCGCCACGGCACGTCGTTGGGCTTGATGATCGCGCCCACCTGCGGGCCCGCGCCCACCATGCGCACGAGCGCGCCCAGCGACGTCTGCGACTCCGCGACGTTGAGCACCGCGATGCGGGCCCCCGCGCCGAGGACGAGCTGGTTGTCGAAGAATGCATACGCGGCGACCGCATGGATGCGCCCCAGCGTCAGCGAGACCGGCGCGCCGATCGCGCTGCTCACCTCGTAGTTGAGGAAGTCGCCGAGCACGTTGAAGGCGAGCGGCCCGAGCTGCACCTGGATCCCCGCGTTGAGCGAGAGGAAGCGGTTCGTGCGCTGCACCGTCTGCGGGTTGCCGTTCTCGCCGCGGTTGTCGAAGTCCGTGTTGCCGTACGCGCCGGGGAGCGAGATGCCGACGGACGGGTCGATGTCGACCCAGTTCACGCTGAACGGCTCGCGCACGCCGGGCGCGGCCGCGTTGTTGTAGACGCCTTCCACGGCCTGCGCGGCCGCGGTGGTCGCGCCGGCGAGGCCGGTCACGCGGTTCGGCGCGATGATCGGGCCCTGGAACAGCTCGAGCCGGTAGTCGTTCCGGGAGATGGGCGGTGCCGCCGGCTGTTGCGCGAGCGCGGGGCTCGCGCTGCTCAGGACTCCTGCGAGGACGGCGCCTGCTGCCGCAAGAGGAAGCGCACGAGCGGCTCGGCGTCCATCTTCGCCGTGGCGAGCAGCGTGTCGAGCAGGCGCTTGCCGAGCTTCGCGAGCTCCAGCAGCTGCTTGATGCGCTCGTACTGCAGCTCCGCGCGCGCGCGGATCTTTGGATCCGAGGAGTGCCGGAGCTTCGCGACGTCGGCCAGCGCCTCCTCGAAGGCCTCGATCGCCATCATGATCTCGGACTTCTCGCGCTCGTTGAAGACGCGGGAGATCATCCGCCAAAGCTGCACCTCGGCCGTGTAGAAATCCTTCCGCTCACCCTGCACCCAGACCTTGCGGACGACGCCCCATCGCAGGAGCTCGTTGACTGTCATGCTCACTGCGCCGCTCGAGAGCTTGAGCGACTGCCGAAGCTCCTCGGCGCTGAGCGGGTCCGGCGAGAGGTAGAGGACGGACCAGATCCGGCCCATGTTGCGCTTGAAACCCCAGAATTCGATGAGCTTGCCGACGACGTCGCTCACGGCCGCTTCGCTCGGCCACAGGGTGCGATCCTCCTTCGCCACGGGCGGGTACGCTATCACGTGACGCGCGCGGCGAGTCCGCGAGCGACGTCCGCGAGGATCTCGCGCGGGCGGCATTCCGGCACGACCTGGAGGGCAGCAAGCGCACACGCCGTCTCGTCGCGGGCGAGATCGCGGACGCGCTGGCACGCCCCGGACGCCCGCACACGCGCCGCCAGGCGTTGGGCGGCATCGGCATCGCCGGTGCGGACCTCGGCGACGAGCGCCGCAAAGCCCTCGCGGTCGGACGCGGCGGCGCGGATCAGCGGCAACGTGACCTTGCCCTCGGCGAGATCGGCGAGCATCGACTTGCCGGTGGCGGAGGGGTCGCCGTCGTAGTCGAGCACGTCGTCGACGAGCTGGAAGGCGATGCCGATGTGCGCGCCGAACGCGCCGAGCGCCTCGACCGCCGCCTCGGGCGCGCCGCCCTCGCGGGCTCCGGCGCGGAGGGCCCACTCGAAGAGCGACGCCGTCTTGCCGCGCACGATGTCGAAATAGGTCGCCTCGTCGAGCGAGACCGCCAAGCGCCCGCGCAGCTGCACGACCTCGCCGTCGACGAGCTTGCCGAGCGTGGCCACGAGCTCTTGCCAGGTGACCGGCGCCGCGGTGCTTCCGAGGCGCAGCGCCTCGACGAGGAGCAAATCGCCTGCGAGCACGCTCACGGCGTTGCCCCACAGGCGCCGCGAGGTCGGTCGGCCACGCCGCTCGTCACCGTCGTCGATGACGTCGTCGTGGAGGAGCGTCGCCATGTGCACGAGCTCGGCGGCGGCGGCGAGGCCACGCGCCTTGTCGTCGACGGGCGACCAGCAGCGGTGTGCGAGCAGGAGCGCCATCGGGCGCACGCGCTTGCCGCCGGAATCGAAGAGGTGCTTCGCCGAGTCGGTCGCGGGCGCGACGCCTCGCGCGATGTGCTCGCCGATGAGCGCCTCAACCTCCTGCATCTCCCGGGTGATGAGCGAGCGGACATCCGCGAGCCGCTGCGCGCTGCGATCGCCGGTCCGTTCGGGGACAGCCGTGTCGTGGAGAGCGTGAATGGAAGCGGCGAACGTCATGTCGGAACTTTCAAAACTATTTGAAAGTATTATAGGGGTCGCCTCCGCCGCGTCAAGGGCGTCCAACCTGGCGGGATCAGGCCTGATTGTTCGAGGTGACGAGCTTCGCGCCGCGCGCCTTCACGAACGCCACCTCGGGAGCCGCGGAGCTGCGCTCGACGTCGATCCCCTCGCGCCGCCGCAGGTCGCGCGCCGGGATGGAAGGCGCCTTCGGCAGGAGGCGGCCCGAGATCCGCATCACCATCCCCATGAGCTCGGGGCTGAGGCGCTGCGCCGCGACAGCGAGCTGCGCCGCCGGGGTGAGCACGATCTGGTGGTCGCCGCGCGCGATCGCACGGGCGATGCGACGTGCGGCGCGCGCCGGGTCGATGGTCATGGGCGCGGGTGCTGTCGCGCCGGCACCGAACCAGCCGTACTCCTTCTCGGCGTTGCCCTTGAACGTCGCGTGGACGTGCGCGCCCGTGCGCATGAGCCCGGGGACGACCGTGAGGACGTTGATGCCGCTCTGCGCGGTCTCCGCGCGGAGACCCTCGGCGAGACCGACCTCCGCGAACTTCGCGGTGCAATACGGGACGAGGTGCGGAACGCTGACCTTGCCGCCGACCGACGTGATGAACGCGAGGGTGCCGCGCTTCCGCGCACGCATCGACGGCAGCACCGCGAGCGCGGAGTGCAGCGACGTCTTGAAGATGGAAGTCATCGCGTCGTCGAAGTCGGAGACGGTCATCGACTCCACGGGCCCGACGGCGATGGTCGCGGCGTTCGCGACGAGCACGTCGATGGGGCCGAGATGCGCAGTGACGCTCGCCACGAGTCCTTGCACCTGCTCCATGTTGCGAAGGTCGCAGACCTCGGCGTGCACCGTCGCACCGAGGGTCACCAGCTCGGCACGTACCTTCTCCAGATCGGCGGAGGTGCGGGCGCAGATCGCCACGCGGCAACCTCGACGCCCCAGCTCGAGAGCGATCGCACGCCCGAGCCCGCGCGACGCGCCGGTCACGAGCACCGTCTTGCCCTCGAGGCGAATGGCCCGCGTGGCGCGGGTCGCGACGGTCGCGGCGCAAACCGCAGCGAAGACGAGAGCGGCACCCTTGAGGACGGTGGAGGCGTTCATGGCTGCCGCGGTTGCAGCGCGCGTGCCAGGTCAGGCGTCAGAACGTGAGCCTGCAGAGCGTCGCGATCGTCATGCGGGGTAGCCCTGGCGGGGGCGGACTCCAGTCGAACATGCGCGGCGCCGGCTGCGACGGCGGGCGGCTCATGACCGCCGCGATCGCGCCGAGGAGGCGCCCCGGAGCGCCGGGGACGAGCACGCTCCCGACGCGCGGTTCCTCGGCCGCGGCGGGAAGCGCGAGCGAGGTCACGATCGCAAACGAGGAGGCGAGGACCAGGCGGTGACGTGCCATCTCCAAAAGATGCGCGCCCGCGAGCCCATCCGGGAAATGACACGAGCTGACATCAGACGGAGAGCGCCTGGCCGGTGACGAGGTCCGCCGCGCCGCTGCACAGGAACACGACGAGCGCCGCGACCTCCTCCGGCTCGACGAGCCGGCCGAGCGGCGACCGCGAGACCTCGGCGCCGTCCTCCTGCACGAAGCGCGGCACGATCGCGTTGCACGTGATCTTTCGCGGCGCGACCTCGTGAGCGATCGCCCGGCAGAGGCCGAGGACCCCCGCCTTGCTGGCGCAGTACGCGGCGTACCCCGGCGCCCCGACCTCGGCGAGGACGTTGCCGATCGCGATGAGCCGCCCCGGCCCCTTCATGCGCGGGACCGCCGCGTTGAAGGTGTAATATGCACCCATCAGGTTCGTCAGGAGGACCGCCTCGGCCGCCGCGAGGTCGCCGCCCAGCTCCACCCGCTGGGACTGCCCGGCGTTGGCGATCACGAGGTCGAGGCCGCCGAACGTGTCGATGGCACGCTCCACCGCCGCCGCGAGGTGCGCCGGGTCCCGGACGTCGCCGGCGAGGTGCCGCGCCTTGCCGCCGCCGTGGGCGATCTCGCCCACCGTCTCCCCGAGCGCCCGCTCCTGGCGGCCCGTGACCACCACCCGGACCCCGCGCGCCGACAGCGCCAGGGCGATGGCCCGACCGATTCCCTTGCCGCCGCCGGTGACCAGCGCTGTCTTCCCTTCCAGGGTCCTCATGCCGGCGAGATTGACGCATGCGCGAAGCGGGCGCTACACCCCTCGCGTGGCTTCTCCCAAGCGCATCACGAGCGCGGTTTATGCCGTGTTCACCGTGCTCGCAGGCATCTTCGTGGTCTCGAGCACCTACCAGATTGCGGTTGCGGTCTTCGCCGAGCCAGCCCCCGGGGCACCGAACCCCTCGAGCACGCAGGTCCCTCCGGCCTGCGCCGAAGGCCTCAAGTCCCTTGCGGCTGCCGTCGACCGGGGCCTCGCGGCCTCGGCCGGCGTCACCGACCGGGCCGAGGCAGAGAAGCGTTACCAGGCCGCGCGCAGCCCCGAATGGGATGCGGCGCGGCAACAAGAGCTCGTACAGCCGTGTACGAGCGATGCGCGCGGGGCCGACGCCGTCGCCGCAATCACCCGTTTCGACCGCGCCGCCGTGGGCGCGCTCCGTCATCAGACAGACGAGCTTGGACCCGTGCGTCGCGCGGCCTTGTCGTTTATAAGGTAATCCCGAATGAATCAGCCCCTCCCCGTCTCCTCAGCCGACTCGCCCGTCGCGCCGCCCCCGCCGCCGCCGACCTTCGATGCGATTCCGCTGAGCGCGGATGTCCGCAAAGCAATCGACGAGCTCGGCTACGTCAACCCGACGCCCGTGCAGCTCGCCGTCTACGAGCCCGCCACCCGAGGCCGTAGCCTCGTCGTCCAGGCCCGCACCGGCACCGGCAAGACCGCCGCGTTCGGTCTCCCCATCATCGATGCGCTCATCAAGAAGTCGCAGGCGAACGTCCAGGCGCTCATCCTCACGCCCACGCGTGAGCTCGCGCTCCAGGTCGGTCGCGAGCTCGAGCAGCTGGGCAAGTTCCGCGGAACGAGCGTCACGTCGATCTACGGCGGCGCCCCTATGGGCAAGCAGATCGAGGCGCTCGAAGGCGGCGCGCAGGTCGTCTGCGGAACGCCGGGTCGCGTGCTGGACCACCTCCGCCGCGGCACGCTCGATGCGAAGAACATCCGCATCCTCGTCCTCGACGAGGCGGACGAGATGCTCTCGATGGGCTTCGCCAAGGAGCTCAACGCGATCATGGAGCACCTTCCCCCGGGCGACCGGCAGGGGCTCTACTTCAGCGCGACCATCCCGCCGGACGTCGATCGCCTCGCGAAGAAGCACCTCAAGGACCCCGAGTACATCACGCTCTCGAGCGACCAGGTCGGCGCGCTGCAGCTCGCCCACTACGTCTATCTCGTGCGCGACAGCGACAAGCGCTCGGCCATCCTCAACATCATCGAGGTCGAGGATCCGCAGAGCGCGGTCGTCTTCTGCAACACGAAGGACGAGACCGAGCGCGTCGCCGAGCTCCTCAAGAGCCGCGGCTACGACGCCGACTGGCTCAACGGCGACCTCGAGCAGAAGGAGCGCGAGCGCGTCATGGCCGCCACGCGCGAGGGCAAGCTCCGCTTCCTCGTCGCGACGGACGTCGCCGCGCGCGGCATCGACATCTCTCACCTCACGCACGTGATCAACGCCGACTTCCCGGAGTCGGCCGAGCAGTACGTGCACCGCACCGGCCGCACCGGTCGCGCAGGGCGCACCGGCACCGCGATCTCGGTCGTGGGACCGAAGGACGTCGGTCACCTCTACATGCTGCGGCTCACGTACAAGATCCGCCCCATCGAGCGCATGCTGCCGACCGCGGGCGAGAAGAAGACGCGCGCCGAGGCGGATATCGTGACGTTCCTCGCCGACGCGTACGCCGGTCGCACGGCGGACTCGCTCCACCTCGCGGTCGCGCGTCGCCTCTTCACGCACGATCAGGCGGAGTCGATCGTGGCCGGTCTGCTCGCCGATCACCTCGGCGCGAACTCGCCGGTCGATCCCGCGGCGGACGCCGCCGAGGCCCGCCGCGCGAAGAACCCCCCGCCGGCGCCGGTGCCCGTGACGACGGCGCCCCCGCGCCGCGACGAGCCGCGGCGCGAGCCGCGCGAGGCGCGCGATCGCGACCGCGGGCCGCGCCGCGACGAGCCGCGCGCCGAGCCGCCGCGCACGCTGCGCGATGGCGAGCGCCCGGTCGGTGAAGCGCGCGAAGCGCGTGACGGTCGTGGCCCGCGCCGCGCCGACGCCCCGCGCGCCGACGCCCCGCGCGCCGACGCCCCGCGCGCCGACGCCCCGCGCGGTCCGCGTGGGGATCGCGATCGTGGACGCGGTCGTCCCGAAGGGCCGCGCCCGCCGCGCGATCCCTCGCGCGAAGGTGTCCGTCGGGATGTCGGGATGGGCGCTCGCCCGGCCGACGACGCCCCGCGTGCGACCCTCAGCGTGATCGCGCCCGCGACGCAGGCCGCGTGGGCATTCCTCAGGCAACGCTCACCGACTGGGAGCCGCCCGCGGACGACGACGACGATCACCCGATCCTCGCAGGCGGCGCAGCCCCCGGAAGGCGTCCTGCGGCGCCGCGCCAGACGTCGGTCGACGAAGCGGAGACCGCGACCGGTCGCCCGCGCGACGCACACGACGACGACGCGGTCGATACGAACCGTCACCCGCGACTCCCGAACCTCCCCGGCATCAGCGAGGGAATGCCGGGCTTCACCGTGGGCACTCCGGACGCGCCGCCTGCGCGCCGCGAAGGACGTGGCGCCGGTCGCGGACCGACGCGCGAGCGCGAACGCCCGCGCGGCGAGCGCTCGGCCGACGTGCGCCCCGCCGGAGACCGTCCGAACGGCGACCGTCCGACCGGAGACCGTCCGACCGGAGACCGTCCCCTGGGCGATCGTCCGGACGGCGACCGTGAGCCGCGCGAGCCGCGCGCGCCCCGTGAGCCGCGTGAGCCGCGTGAGCGCGAGCCGCGCGAGCCCGACGCGCGGGACGACGCGAGCCTCGCGAACATCTTCCTGAACGTGGGCAAGCGCGACGGCGTCAACCCCGAGGATCTCCAGAAGCTCCTCGCCGATGCCGGCGGGATCCCGACCTCGGAGACGAGCAACATCCGCGTCCGCGACCGGATCACGTTCGTGACCGTGAAGAAGGAGCTCGCGGACCAGGCCATCAAGACGCTCGGCGGCCAGGTGATGGGCGGCCGCACGGTCGTCGCGGAGCCCGCGCGCGACAAGGCGTGACGTAGGCCAGCACGCTGACGGGCACGCGTGCCGCGACTCGATCGCGGCACGCGTCCTGTTTTGTCGCGCGCGACCGGGAGCACCTGTCGCCCTACACTGTAACTTTCTCGTGCGAGCGAACCCCCGCCTTCTATTGAGCGCGTTGCTCGTCCTCGGGTAGCTTTGAATTCATGTCGGCAGTCGCTGCAAGCGCAGCAAAGGGCATTCACATCGCCCCTTCGTCTCACACGTTTCGAGCCATCCTCGAGTCCCGGAAGGCCGAAGGTCGCAGGCTCACGCTCGATGACGCGATCGCAGTCCTCGTGCCGGTCTGCGTCGATCTGAAGGGACGCCACGGTCGCGGGGAGATGCTCTACGTCCACCCCTCCGCGATTGCGAACGGGCCGGACGGGCTCATGCGCATCCACCCCGCCCTCGCGCTGCCCCCCGAGAAGGGCGCAGATCGCGCGACCCTCGCGCCCGAGCTCGTGAAGGCGAACACCCCCGGCAACGCACGCGCGAGCGTGTTCGCGGTCGGCGCGATGCTCTACGAGGCCGTCACCGGCAGCGCCGTCGGGCCTGGCATGCGCCGCCCACGCGATGTCGACCCCACCCTGCCCGAGGCGCTCGAGATGCTCCTCGGCAAGGCGCTCATGGCCGACCCCGCGCACCGGCCCGACGATCTCGGTGCGCTCGCCAACGCGATGCATCACCTCGCGCCCATGAAGAGCATCCCGCCGCCCGACGTCGACGTGCACGGGCTCGACCAGGCGAACGGGCAGCCCATCGACACCCGCATGTCCCTGCTCCCGCCCATCGAGGTGCAGTTCTCGGTGGCGCCGCCCTCCGGTCCGCTCTCGCAGCCCGGCCTCGCCACTGCTCCCGCCGCAGGCGCGCCCGCGCCCATGCCGACCCGCGACCCGACGCGCGCGCTCGCGCAGCTCAAGGCCCGCCTCGAGGCGGACCAGCGGCCGCGTTACGTCGTGAACAAGGATCGCATGGACCACGGTCCGTTCAGCGCCGTCGAGCTGCTCCAGCAGATCGCGTCGAACCAGTTCGTGGGCCAGGACACCCTGCGGGACGAGCTCACCGGCGTCGCGCAGAAGATCGAGGAGTGGGAGGAGTTCTCTCCGTTCGCGCAGCACGCGGGCATGCACCGCAACATCGCGCAGGAGAAGAAGGACGTCGCCAAGGTCGAGAGCGCCGAGAAGAAGGCGGGCGCCGCGAAGTTCATCATCGGCGGCATCCTTGCGGTCGCGCTCGTCACGGGCGGCGCGCTCTTCGTGGTGAAGAAGGTCGGCGAGCGCAAGGACGCCGCGAACCTCTCGGACGACCCCAACGGAGTCGACCTCTCCACCGGCGGCTCCCTCAAGGGCGGCAAGAAGACGGGGACCGGCGGCGGTGGCAAGGGCGGCGCGGGTGGCGGCGGCGGTGGCGGCTTCCACGGCGGCGGCAGCTACGAGGCCGCGCTCAACGCGAACAACCAGGAGATCAGCATGGAAGGTTCAAAGGGCGGCGCCGATCTCACCGACGGTCAGCTCGGCGCGCCCATGCGCAACGCCTCGTTCATCAGCGGCTGCGGTGCGCCGGAGAGCATGAAGGTCACCGTCCGCGTCGCCGTGCAGAACGGCCGCGCGGCGGGCGTCAGCGTGTACCCGAACCCGGCGAACCCCGCCGTTGCGAGCTGCGTCGATCGGCACGTCCGCGCCCTCGGCTGGCCGCCGAACGCCAAGATGGACTTCTTCACGACGACGTACTGACGCGCGGGCCCCCCGGGCGTCACCGGGGAATCGTGCACCAGCCACCGCGGCAGTGTCGCGTTGGTGCGCGTCCCGCTCCTCGAGCTCGCGCGGATCCCGCGCTCGCACCTCATGGAACGGCGCCTGCTGGAGAGCGCGGCATGGCGCGCAAGGCTCACACGCAGCAGGCAGACGGCGGCGACGACGACAACGAGGCGCCCGCGGCAGGGCGCGGCATCTGGTCGGGCTCGATCAGCTTCGGCCTCCTCCAGATCCCGGTGAAGCTCTACACCGCCGAGAGCCGGTCGGAGGAGATCCACTTCCGCCAGCTCGACAAGAAGGACCTCGCGCCGATCAAGTACGAGCGCGTCAGCTCCGCCACCGGTAAGCCCGTCGCGTGGAAGGACATCGTGAAGGGCTACGAGTACGAGCCCGACAACTTCGTCATCATCGAGCCCGACGAGCTCAAGGAAGCCGCGGCCAAGGCCACCCAGACGCTCGACATCCAGGATTTCGTGCCGGTCGACCAGATCGATCCCGCGTTCTTCGAGACGCCGTATTACCTCGTCCCGGAGAAGCGGTCGGCGAAGGCGTACGTGCTCCTGCGCGAGGCGCTGAAGAAGAAGAACGCCCTCGCGCTGGCCACGTTCGTGCTGCGCACGAAGGAGCACCTCGCAGCGCTGATGCCCGTGGGCAACGCCATCATGCTCGAGGTCCTGCGCTACGGCCACGAGCTGCGCGCGCCCAAGGACATGCCGCTGCCGAAGAAGGACGCGTCGATCGGCGAGCGTGAGCTCGCCATGGCCGAGCAGCTGATCGACGGCATGATGACCGACTGGGAGCCGGCGAAGTACAAGGACCGCTACCACGGGGTCGTGCTCAAGATGATCGCCGAGAAGGCGAGAACGGGCTCGATCAAGAGCCTCGATCCGAAGCCGAAAGGCGAGGCGGCCTCCGAAGTGGTCGACCTCCTCGACCTGCTCAAGCAGAGCGTCGCGAAGAACGGCGGCAAGGTCGCCAACGACGCGAAGGCCGGAGTGGCCCCCAAGGTGGCCGCGAAGAAGGCGCGCCGCGCCGCGAAGAAGAAGGCCGCATGATGGCGAAGGACGACGACGCACCGGTCACGATCCGCGTCTTCGGCACTCCGCCGGGCCGAGCGCCTCGCCGCGCCACTGGCTCGCGCGGCGCCGCCTCCTCCGGCCGCACCCGCTCCGGCAGCAAACCCAAGGGCCCGCGGATCGCGAAGGCCGCGCACCTCGTCCGCACCCTGCGCAAGAAGCCCCTCCCCGCGGACCCCGCGCTCAGCGCGAAGGCCGCGCACTGCCGTTACGTCGACGACGCGGGGCCGGGCATCACGCGCGTGAAGGCGGGCAAGGGCTTCCGCTTCGTCGGCGTCGACGGCAGGACCGTGAAGAGTCGCGACGTCCTCACGCGCATCAAGGCGCTCGTCATCCCGCCGGCGTGGGCGAAGGTCTGGATCTGCCCCGACGAAGACGGCCACATCCAGGCGACCGGACGCGACGTGCGCGGGCGCAAGCAGTACCGCTACCACGCGCGCTTCCGCGAGGTCCGCGAGGAGACGAAGTACGAGCGCATGATGCAGTTTGCCGAGGCGCTCCCCGGCATCCGCGCGCGGATCGACGAGGACCTCTCGAAGCCCGGCCTCGCCCGCGAGAAGGTGCTCGCCACCGTCGTGCGCCTCCTAAAGATCACGCTGATCCGCGTGGGCAACGAGGAGTATGCGCGTGAGAACGGGTCGTTCGGCCTGACAACGATGCGCACGCGCCACGTCGACATCACGAACACCTCGGTGAAGTTTCGATTTCGCGGCAAGAGCGGCAAGGAGCACGCGGTCAAGGTGCACGACCGCCGGCTCGCCCGCGTGGTGGCGCGCTGCAACGACCTCCCGGGCGAGGTGCTCTTCCAGTACCTCGACGACGACGGCCAGCGTCACTCCGTCGAGTCGGACGACGTCAACGCCTACCTCCACGCCATCAGCGGCGCGGAGTTCACGGCCAAGGACTTCCGCACGTGGGCCGGCACGGTGCTCGCCGCGCAGGCGCTCAAAGCGCTCGCGGCCTTCGATACCAAGGCGGCCGCGAAGAAGAACATCGTCGAAGCGGTGAAGAACGTCTCGGGCCGGCTCGGCAACACGCCGAGCGTGTGCCGCAAGTGCTACGTGCACCCGCAGATCTTCGACGCCTACCTCGACGGCCACCTGGTCGCTGTGCCCCAGCAGCGCGCCGAACAGGAGCTGCGGGACAGCCTCGCGTCCCTCTCCTCCGAGGAAGCCGCCGTGCTCATGCTCCTCCGCGACCGCCTGGCCGGCAAGCGCCCGGTGGCCTCCGCCGACGACGACCCTCCCCACTCACGCGCCGCATGAAGCGCGTGCCACCGGATGCGCTCGGTGGAGATCAACGGCTCGCTCCATTCCTTGCAGCGCCCTTCGAGCTACGTGCGCTGGCGCGAGGAGACGCCCGCCGACTTCTTCGCGAGCTGCGTCTTGGCGCTCGAGGAGAAGCTCGGCCCCATCCTCTGGCAGCTCCCGCCCCAGCTTCCGTTCGACGCGCAGCGGCTCGCCTCGTTCTTCGCGATCCTGCCGCGCACCGCGAACGCCGCAGCGCGCATGGCCGCCGGGCACGATGCGCGGGTGAAGCATGGCGTCTACCTGGAGCGCCAGGGCGACCGGCCCCTCCGCGAGCACGACATCGCGCTTTGCATCGCCGACACCGGAGGAAAGTATCCGCAGCTCGACGAGGTCGCGTCGGGCCTCGTCGTCTACGCCCGCCTTCACGGCGAGAAGGATCTCCACGTGAGCGGCTACGGGAGCGCGGCGTTCGATCGCTGGGCGGGGCGCGTCGCGACCTGGCGCGACGCGGGCCGCGACGTGCACGTCTACTTCGACAACGACGTGAAGGTGCGCCCGCCCTACGATGCGATGGATCTCGCCGCTCGGCGCGGCCACGGCGCTCCGGTGCGTTCCCCCCGCAGCGCGCAGCGCGCAGTGGAGGCCGTGCGCGGCGTCGAAATCCCGCTCGCCACCTCGGACCGCTGGAAGCTCGACAAGACCCGGAGGACTGCATGAAGCACGCGACCTACGAGGGGAAGCCGCTCGATCGCTACAACGCGATGCGCGACTTCGGAACGACCGAGGAGCCGTCCGGCCAGCTGAACCCGACGGAGGGCGGGAACTCCTACGTCATCCAGAAGCACGCGGCGACGGCGCTCCATTACGATTTTCGGCTCGAGCTCGACGGCGTGCTCCTGTCGTGGGCGGTGCCGAAGGGTCCGAGCCTCTCCACGAAGGAGCGCCGGCTCGCGGTGCAGACGGAGGACCACCCCGTCGATTATCGCGACTTCGAGGGGAGCATTCCGCAGGGCGAGTACGGCGGTGGCGCGGTGATCGTCTGGGATCGCGGCACGTGGGAGCCGATCGGCGACCCCCGCGAGGGGATGAAGAAGGGGAAGCTGGAGTTCTTGGTCCACGGGGAGAAGCTCCACGGGAAGTTCCGGCTCGTGCGGCTGACGGCGAAGGACGGCGATCGCGGCAAGAAGAACTGGCTGCTCATGAAGGGCAGCGACGATCACGTCCGGCACGGCGAGGAGGGAGAGATCGTGAAGCGGGTACCCGGGAGCGTGATCACGGGCCGGACCATCGAGGATCTGAAGAGTGGGGTTGCTGCAAAAGCGGAGGCGGGGCCAAAGGCGAAAGCGCGGACGAAGGGGACGACGGCCCACGCGGCGGCCGGGCTGCCCGCGGCCGGTTCCGTCGAGGTGCAGCTCGCGACGCTCGTCGACCACGTGCCCACGCAGGGAGACTGGGTCTACGAGCTCAAGTACGACGGCTACCGGGCCGTCGCGACCGTCGAGGGGGGCGAGGTGCGGATCCACACGCGCAGCGGGAAGGACTGGACCGATCACTTCCCCACCGTCGCGGAGGCGCTGTCGCACCTGCGCGTGAAGGACGCGGTGTTCGACGGCGAAATAGCCTACGTGCTCGACGACGGCCGCACCGACTTCCAGAAGTTGCAGAATGCATTGAAAGGCTCGGCCGATGCCGGGCGGCTCGTCTACTTCGTCTTCGACCTCCTGCACTACGATGGCGTCGACCTCCGCGGTGAGACGCTCGAGGCGCGCAAGGACACGCTGCGCACCATCCTCGCGGGCGTGAAGCCGCCGCTCAAGCTGGGAGATCACCTGCGCGGCGACGGTCAGGCGCTCTTCGACAAGGCTTGCAAGCTGGGCCTCGAGGGCATCATCGCGAAGCGCGCCGATCGTCCGTACCAGAGCGGTCGCGGTCCCGAATGGGTCAAGGTGAAGTGCCAGAAGCGGCAGGAGCTCGTGATCGTCGGCTCGACGCTCCCCAAGGGCCAGCGCACGGGTATCGGCGCGCTGCTCCTCGCGGTGCGCGAGGGCAAGACCTACCGCTACGTGGGCAAGGTCGGCACCGGCTTCTCCCAGGCGTCGCTCACCGATCTCGCGAAGCGCCTCGCGCCGCTACGCGTGGGCGAGCCCACCGCCGAGGGCGCTCCGAGAATGCGCGATGCGCAGTGGGCGCGGCCCGAGCTCGTCTGCCAGGTGCGGTTCACGGAGTGGACGCAGGGCGGCGCGCTCCGTCATCCGGCGTTCGAGGGACTGCGCGAGGACAAGCGGCCCGCCGCCGTCGTGCGCGAGAGCGAGGCGCCCGTCGAGGTGGTGACCGAGGCGGCGCCGCTGCTCACGATGCTCGGCAAGACGAAGCTCACGCACCCCGAGCGCGTCGTCGACGTCGGGACCGGGATCACGAAGAGCGACATGGCGCGCTACGTGGAGGCGATGGCCCCTCACTTCCTGCCCTTCGCGACGAAGCGCCCGCTCATGCTGCTGCGGTGCACGGCGGCGTGGCCGACATCGTCAGCGTCGTACGGCACGCAGGGTCGCAAGCCGGTGAAGGGCAACCCGTGCTTCGTGCAGAAGCACGCCGGCCTCGGCCTCACCGCCATCGGCACGTCGGACGTCTCGGGCGACGAGGTCATCTACGTCACGAAGCGCGACGAGCTGTACGGCCTGGTGCAGCTGAACGCGTTCGAGCTGCACGGCTGGGGATCACGCCTTCCGAAGATCGAGAAGCCCGACTGGATCGTGCTCGACCTCGATCCCGATGCCGGCCTCCCCTTCGCGCGCGTCGTCGAGACGGCGCTCGAGCTGCGTGACGAGCTGGCGAAGATGGATCTCGTGAGCTTCGTGAAGACGACGGGCGGCAAGGGCCTGCACGTCGTGGTACCGCTGACGCCGCACGAGGAATGGCCGGTCGTGAGCGCGTTCGCGGCGGCGCTCGCGCAGGCGATGGCGAACCGCGCGCCGAAGCAGTACGTCGCGACGATGACGAAGGCCGCGCGCGCGGGAAAGATCTTCATCGACCACTTCCGCAACGGCCGCGGCGCCACCGCCATCCTTCCCTACTCGCCGCGCGCCCGCGCCGGCGCGCCGGTCGCGCTCCCGGTGGCGTGGGACGACCTCCCGTCGATCGACCCGAAGTCCTTCGACGTCCGCACGGTCCCGGCGCTCCTCGCGAAACGCACGGCCGATCCCTGGGCCGCTCTTCTCACCACCAAGCAGCTCCTCCCGAAAGAGGTCGCGGACGGCCTTCGAAGAGCAACGCGGTGACAGTCCAACAGTCCGACAGTCCGGGTCTCTCTCCCGAACTGTCAGCTGTCAGCTTCTCACGTGCCCGGCGGCTTCGGGATGCACGCGGCGAGCGCGCCGCCGCCGACGAAGCACGTCGAGCCCGTGATGCAGTCGGCGTCGCTCAGGCACGGGAACGCGCACTTGCCGTACTGCGTGTTGCACTTGTGCGTCATGCAGGACGAATCATTCTGGCAGGGCAGAGCCGTGGGGCCCGGCGTTGCCAGCTGGCCCTGTGGAGCGGCGCCCGGCTGCTGCGGGTACCCTCCGGGCTGCTGCTGCGGGTACTGTCCGGGCTGCTGCTGCGGGTACTGTCCGGGCTGCTGCTGCGGGTACTGTCCGGGCTGCTGCTGCGGGTACTGTCCGGGCGTCTGGCCGTACGCCGCGGGCGGCGTCTCGTCCTTCTTACCGCACGCCGCCACGAGGGCAGCCACCGTCACGACTCCGACCACCACGCTCGAGATCCTTCGCATGCGTTCCTCCAAGCTACGTCCGCCACGTGACCGTTGGACGGTCCCGGTCGGGTGAGCACTACAACTATCGACGAGGACGCAGAGCGTCAACGGCTCTGCGATGGGCAAACAACGGACCCCCTGCAAAGCGCCTTACAGAGCGACGCCCGCCTGCCGCAGTGCGCTAACGTGCGCCCCGATGCTTCGAGGCTCGGCCGCTCTCCTCTTTCTCTCTTCCACCTCGCTCTCCGCGCTCCTGGGCTGCCATCACGGTGAGCCGCCCGCGCCGGTCGGGATCGACGCCGCGGTGGCGCCCCTGCCCCCGCCGCCGGGCGCGTCCGCCGCCGGCCCGAGCGAGCCGGCAGCCTCCTCGCGGCCAGCCACCGCGCAGATGACGCCGCCGCCCGTCGACGCCGATGCCG
>Ga0123336_10002128_pt1 | contig 17515 bp, 19 predicted proteins | sample SSSSmetaG_FD_96466 | JGI IMG/M metagenome (GOLD analysis project Ga0123336, IMG submission 96466) | Glacier valley bacterial and archeal communities from Borup Fiord, Nunavut, Canada, to study Microbial Dark Matter (Phase II) - ​SSSS metaG | ecosystem: Environmental > Aquatic > Freshwater > Ice... | reverse complement strand
CTAATTACAAAAGAAAAGTTTGATAGAATTCAGCAGATAATTGGGGAGAGAAAAGAGAAGGACACCAAAGAATGGAGCTGTACAAAGAAATATTTGCTTTCAGGGTTACTTTATTGCGCATCCTGTGGTGGTAAGCTATATGGAGGTAAAATCCCCAAAAATTATGCAAAAAAAATGATGAAACAAGACAGAAAAGATGATGATTACTACTATTATTATTTTGATAAAAAGGCAAATGGGAAATGTACTCATAAGACGGCAAATTATCAAATGACTATAGTAGAAGAAAAGGTTATGGACACAATAAAGAGTCTTTTTACATCCAGTGAGCTGCTAGATGAAAGAATTCGTAATAAACAATATGTATATGACACTAGGTTGGAAAAAGAGAAAAAGGAACGGGAATTGGTAACAGGTAAGCTTGATGCTGTTTTAGCCGCAATAAAAAAACAGCAGATGGCATTTGAAGTGGACGTAATTACGTTGGATGAATATAAAAGTAGACTTAACGAACTTCGGGAACAAAAACTGAATTATACGAGAAGGCTTGAAAGCTTAAACAATAAGCTGGACAAAGTTGACAGTATTGAAGAAAGATACTTTTCAATAAAGGGAAAGGTAAAGGGCTTGTTAGATAATATTAGTAATCTTAATTATGATCTTAAAGAAGAGATAGTTAGAAAAATAGTAAAAAGAATTACTATTAATGAAGATTATTCTATGACATTTGAATTTACTTTTGAAGATTAAAAATCTAAAAATTAATATTTAGATATAATAAACATGTGATATAATAAATCTACGAAAGGGGTGATTACAAATGGAAGATAAAGCATTTGATTTATTGACTAAAATGTATAACGAGTTCACAAACAAGATGGATGGTATCCAAACAGAATTAAAAGAATTTAGACATGATACTAATAGTCGTCTTACTAAAATTGAATCTGCTATCGAAAACGAAATAAAGCCAGATATTAAAGCTTCCTTAGAAGGTTATCAATTAGTATATGAGAAGCTGAAGGAACAGGAAAAAGCTATCGAACTAATTAATAATAAGCTCGAAAAGCAGGATGTAGAGATAACTGTTATTAAGGGTGGTAAAAGGGAAAAGGTATTATAATAACGTAGGTCAGGTGAAAAAATGGAAGATAAAACTTTTGAATTGTTCACTAAAATGTATACTGAATTAACTGGTAAGATGGATATTATGCAGTTGAAAATTGACAATATCGAGGGAGAACTCGATAACGTAAAAAAAGTTGTTATAAAAATGGAGAATGACCACGGAAACAAACTAGATGCTCTTTTTTATGGTATTAAGCAAAATACTGAGAGACTTGATCGTATTGAGGCACAGGTATCAAAGCAGGAAGAGTTCATTATACAACGAGTAAAATAATTTTATTTAAGAACCTCTCTATGCTTTATTTTCAAGGCTTGGACAAGCCTAAATAACACTGATAAAAACAACTAGAAAAACATGAAATCCGGCCCGCCCAGTTGTGTTATTATTACCTTAGCCAATGCTGGATTAGGTCTTGCAATTTTTACAGGATATTGTAGTTTTTTCTCATAAGTCCACATAATTTACACCTCGCTTCCAGTTTCCCATGGCCAAGGATTTTCGATCCATCTCCATGTTGATAAATCGTTATCCATATGATCCATTGTAATAGGGCCAAATTTCCTTGTGAAATCCGATTCTGCTTTATGTTTCATATCACGATATTGTTTGAAATATGATAGCGCTGTTTGATCATTTGGGTGGGTATCCAAAAAAAGTCCAACTTCCACTATTGCAAATTCATATGCTTGTACTTTCCACAATGACAGTTCTCGTTCACTCATTTTCATATGATGTATATTAACATCCATGTTTTTAGCCATATCCATGTTAGAATTTGTATTCATCTTGGGGCTCATGCTAGGACTTACATTCATATTAGGGCTCATGCTAGGACTTACATTCATATTAGGGCTCATGCTAGGACTTACATTCATATTAGGGCTCATGCTAGGACTTACATTCATATTAGGGCTCATACTAGGACTTACATGCATGTTCGGGTTTGCATTGATGTTTGGATTTATATTCATAGTCTATTGCCCCCTCCCAAGAATGGCTTATCAAGAGCTGGGAAAAGTGTACCCCTATGGATTCCTTCAGTTACTTCATATGGCGTTTCCCACATCTGCTCTGGAACGTATGCCATTGCTAGAACCATTTTAGGGCAAGGCATTGCTGCTTTTTCAACCATATTGTTATTTTCACCATATGGCATACTCATTTCACCCATATCCTTATATGGGTTCCCATGCGGCATATTCATTTCACTCATATCCTTATATGGATTCCCATGCGGCATATTCATTTCATTCATTGTCCTTCTCCTTTCAAAAATAGTAGAAAAAAATATACTTCTATTTATAAGATATGATACACGCATATATTAGGTTACATAATGAAACGAATATTTAAGTTATTGAATTGAGACATATAACAGTATGCAAATAAAATTAAATACCTAAAACTATAATTTAAAAACGAGACTCCATTTAATTGCAACAAAATAGATTACTTTGGTACATTTCTGTACCTAGTAATCATCATGACAATACAAATTTTATACGCTAATTAAAGCCCGTATAGATTAATCAATTAGTTCACCCTTGCTTTTATTATTAAACTCTGGATTTGTGGGGTTTTGAGTTATGGCTTGTTCAGCCTTGTTTTGAGAATTAGGTTTTATTGTTGACTTATGTTTTTTTTGCTTGCCCATTAATATAAACTCCTTTCAATATAATCATCTATAAGTTTCTAGTATCTAGTATTATAATTTGTTAAATAAATAGTTTTATTCAATACTAAGTTGCAAATCAATAATTTTATAATTAATTGTCACTATGCAATAAAGATTCAGCAAAGCCATAGCTATTAATACATGATTATATTAGATAATGGAGCCGACGAATTACAAATGTTCAACAATTGGTTATAGCATTGATTATGAAAATATTTATTTAGACAGCTAATAGGGACACTATTACAAGCTATTTAAAATATATTAATCACGCTTAGGTAGGGCAAGCTATACTTGAACTTATTCCTATGGTATTATTTAACTATTGTACTATAAATTGTACTGGAATATATGTTGTATTAACCTTAGAGCTTTGATATTTACAGTAGACTTAGTATACGATAGTTAAAATTTATTATTTGAGGGTCTTATGAAAAATAAAGTGTCACTTACCATTTATACTATATCTCATATGGTAGTTGATTTTTCATGCTTTTTCATTTTGATGGGGACATTTTCAAAAAGCATCGAAGACTTAATGACCATATCATTTGGTTTTTTTACATATAATACTATTGCTTTCGGGCTTCAAATGTTTATTGGTTATTTTGTGGATCAACATGCTATAGATCATTCCAAAGTGGCATTAGGTGGCTGCTTTCTTGTTTGCCTTGGAGTACTATTTGGATTTTGTTCTTGGAATTTTGCTCCTTGGTTATCAATTGTTTTGTGCGCATTGGGGAATGCCAGCTTCCATATAGGTGGAGGAATAAACTCATTGGTATATTCAGATGGAAAAATGGCGAGAGGCGGAGTTTTTGTTTCATCAGGGGCCATAGGCGTTTCACTAGGAACAGTTGCTGGAAGGTCTGGATTCCCATCTTGGATTGTCATAATACTACTATTATCATGCTTAGGTACAATTTATTTTTTATGCTCTTCTGAGAAAAATAAAATAATAGCAAAGCTTAAACAAATAAATATATCAAAACCTATGATTACTAAAGTAAGCATTATCGTATATCTGTGCTTAATTTCAATAGTAGTACGTTCATTTGTTGGCTTCCAAATACCTATTTTATGGAAAACAAATACTTTCCTATTTATTTTGCCAAGTATTTGTGCCTTTGCTGGTAAATTGTCTGGAGGGTTTCTTGCAGATCGTTTTGGAGCAAAAAATGTTGGTGTTACATCGTTATTAGTATCTATTCCGTTCTTATGTCTTTTCTACAATAATGTATTATTATGTGTAGTAGGACTTGTTGCTTTTAATATTACAATGTCTATAACGCTTTTGGGTGTGGCTATACAACTGCCAAACCAGCCAGGATTCGCATTTGGATTAACAACACTTGCATTGTTAGCTGGTAATGTACCTACGTTTTTCTTTATATTGCCAGAGAAGTTGGTAAGTATAGTGCTACCAATACTTATAATCATCTCTGCGATATGTATATTTTTTGCCATTGAAAACAGAAAGGGAAGAGGGTATTATGTTAAAGAAATTCATGAAAAGCCAAAAAAACTGTCTTTATGATGTATCTTGGGGCCCAGTTTCACTACTTTTGATGGGTGCACCTATTTTTCTTGTTGTTTTAGTCATTAAAGGGATAATATTAGTAGCTATTGTACTTATTAATAAGGCTTGCAAGCAAAAAGCTGCAATCCCAAAGCAACAAGAAAAGCAAAAAGAGAACCAACAAAACAATAATCTATGATTTATAATTACTTTTTATCGGCTTTCATTCTGACCGTATTTATTGAGTGCACAATCATGTTTCTTATGTTTAAATCAAAACAGTTTGTGTATTATATTTTCCTTTGCAATTTATTGACTAATCCTGCATTAAATTTAATTACTTTAGCAGTTGGTCAAATGTTTGGAGCTTTTTGGTACAAAGTAGCTCAAATAATTCTAGAAGCCGCTGTGGTTATTATTGAAGCACGCATAATATCTGCTTTATGTAGTTTTGCAGTTAAAAAATCTATTATGATATCATTTGCTTTAAATTCAATTTCATATAGTATTGGTTTATTAATTAGTATATTTATAACTTCCGTTGTGTAGATTGATATTAATTAACGAAAATTATTTAAAAAGGATACCACAACATTTTTTCATTCGATAAAAAGGAAAAGAAGAAAATATACTACATAAGTGTGACTAGTGTTTAAAACTTGATGGTTTTTTCATAGTTATAGTAGCGGGAGTACTAGCAACCACGTTGGAATAAATTAATTATTAAAGTTTAAAAAATATTTTATTTGGACAGGCAATATTTCTCACATATACACATAGACTAGAAAGGTACACCATTTTTGATGTATGGACATTATGCTCTTTCTGGCATAAGTCATACTTCACGATTATAGGAGGTGCCTTGCTTGATAGAAATACTGTTTTCAGCAATCTTTGATGGGCTAAACAACTTATTCCTCATGCTTGGCTACGTTTCAAATGTAAATTCCTTCCCGCAGCCATTAAACTCGGAGGAGGAAATGTACTACGTTGAGTCATATAAAAATGGGAATGAGGAAGCAAGGAATATTCTGATTGAGAGAAACTTAAGGCTTGTTGCACACATTGTAAAGAAATACGGTTCTTGTGGCAATGATAGCGATGACCTTATTTCTATAGGTACAATTGGATTAATTAAGGCAATATCAACCTTTAACATGGATAAAGGTACACGTCTTGCAACCTATGCTGCTAGGTGTATAGAAAATGCTATTCTTACCTGTTACACACAAGTCGCGTTTTTCATGTTCCCTTGAAAAAAATCATTAACTCTTATTCAAGTGTTCCTTTTATGAATATGTGCACTTCGTCATCGCCTTCACCATTATTAATGACAAAAACTTTATTTATAACTTTTCTCACTAATTCCATTTTATCCTGATAGGATATATATTCTAAAAGTTTAGGGAAGGAGAAGATGATTTCTCTTGCCTTTTGAAGTATTTGTGCATCAGATAATAAATTTTTACTATCCTCTTTAAGAGTCTCTTTTTGATTTTCTAATTCTGTTAACTCTTTAGACATTGTGGATAAATCATCTAAAATAAATTGTTTTGTATTTTGGTTTGCTAGACGAAGATTGTAGGTTTGGTTAGTAATTTCTTTATTCAATTTTGAAATATTTTTCTCAATCTGCTTTGACTGAGTTTCTATAATATTTGATTTTGATTCAAGTAGGACCTCATTTCCAATAAGCTTATAATAGTATTCATTATTTTCATTGCTCATTGAACATATGGTGTTAAGGATGAACTGGTCTATTTCGTTGCCTTTAACGTCTTTATATCTACATTCAGTTTTATCTGCTCTTTTAGTCTGGCATTTGTAAAGAAAGCGAGGTTTACTTGCAGTGTAACGTCCGCTTTCCCTATGAGTAAACATATTTTCACCGCAACAAGGGCAGACGATTAAGCCTGATAATAGCGATTCTGTTATTTCATTTGGACGTGTGAACTTATCCCTGTTGTCAGACAAGATGCTTTGGGCTGCAATCCACTGATTTCCAGGTATAAAACCATTATGTTGGCCTACGGAAATAATCCACTCTTTAATATCACGCTTTTCTGATTTTTGAACGTACTTAGGTAAGATGGCAGTGCTGTCATCCTTAAGTTCCTTCATTTGTAAGGTTTTATTATATACCATTAGCCCATTCTTACCATTGAAGTCGGATTTTTCAGCATAAATAGGTACGTCGAAGGACTTAAAGTATTTATAGGAATCATCATCTGCTATTGCATATACCGGGTTTGTCAAAATATCCTTAATACTGATTCTGGTATGAGTTGAGCCCATTTTAGTCTTAGTCCTTTGAGTATTCATGTAATCTACTACATTTTGAATACTCCTATGCTCTAAAAAACGATTAAAAATGGTTTTGACAATCACTTGCTCTGATTCAATAGGTTCAAGGTGATTTACACTAGTTTTTCTGGTTCCGTTAAAAACATGCTCCTTTTTTGAATAAAATCCAGTAGGCGTAACTCCACCTAACCATCGGCCTTCCTTGGCTAACTCATACATATTATCTGAAATACGCTCAGCAATAATATCTCTTTCAAATTCGGCTATAGATGCCAGAAGGGACATTATAATCTTTCCTGTTTTGCTGTTGGTATCTACTTCATCGGTACAGGAGATAAAGCCGATTTTTTTTGTTCTAAGCTGTTCAACTAGATTGAGGAGGTCAAGAGTGCGTCTGGAAATACGATCAAATTTATAGCATATGACAGTCTTTATCTTGTTGTGATTAATATCTTGTAGCATTTGCATGTACTGCGGGCGATCTGAATAATAGCCAGATAGCCCTTCATCTTGATAAATCAAGACTTCGTCCTCGTGGGCATCAAACTTTAAATCAGCGTAACTTTTGCATTTGCTAATTTGGTTTTCTATACTTTTCCCTGATTCTGTAATTTTGGATTTTCGAGCATATATTGCGATTTTTCGATTATCTTTTTCTATTTTTTGTTTTTGTATCAAAGCTAGCAACTCCTCAAAGTGATAAAAAATACTGGGAATTATTTATACCCCCAATATCTTTAGATTCAGTAATTCTCTATTTATTTATCGCTTTATTGTTCAGAATACAAGTTATGGTGCTACTCTGAATTTTATTAGCTTTTAGAACTTTAAATGATTTCTCTATTCTATATTTTACAATACTGATGATGATGTTTTTGTAGTTCTCTTTATCGTCTAAACCATGAATAATAGCTTTAAAAGCCAAAGTGACACCCCCTTTGTTTATTATACTTATGATGGTAATTGTCCTATTCCAATAACAAAATTTGTTTTACAGTTTCTTTTGCCATGTAGCAAAGGGAAGTACTCCTCAGCATATACTAATTAGAAAGCTAATTTTAGAGATTCATGTATAGAAAATATAACTATTTTGATTAAGAAAAAATTATCAAAAAAGACTGGGCTATAAAAACAAATAGATGACTAAAGCTTTTAGGTATAACAATTGTTTTTTAATAGAAGGGAGAAAGGGAATGGTAGTAAATAACAAAAATCTATGTACATATTGCTTTGAAGAGGTTTCTGATGATGCTGCTTCATGCCAATTTTGTAGTAATAGCGCTGACAGCCAGGGGGAAGCAACCTCTAATTTACCTGTCGGGACCATACTTTTGGGTAAGTTTATTATTGGGAAGGTGTTAGGTAAAGGTGGATTTGGTGTAACCTACCTTGCATATGATTTAAGAAGAGAGTGCAAAGTTGCAATTAAAGAATACATGCCTGATACACTTTCATATAGAACACCTGGAAAAACCTTAGTTTCTACATATCTAGGCGAAAAGGAAGATAGCTTTAAACTGGGGTCTGAAAAGTTCTATGAAGAAGCTAAAACAATATCAAAATTTAATGGTCATCCTAATATTATTAATGTGCATGAATTTTTCTATGAAAACAATACTGCTTATTTTGTAATGGAATACATTGATGGTATGGATTTAAAAACATATATAATTCAAAAAGGTGGCAAGATTTCGCAAGACGAAGGTATAAACCTTCTAATACCTATTATGGATGCACTGATAGTTGTACATAGCATAGGAATTTTGCATAGAGATATTTCTCCTGACAATATTTATATTACAAAAGCTGGTGACGTAAAGCTCTTAGACTTTGGCGCTGCGAGACAAGTAGTGGGTGAGAAATCAAAAAGCCTATCTGTGATACTAAAGCCGGGGTTTGCTCCTTTTGAACAGTACCAGACTAGAGGTAAACAAGGACCGTGGACGGATGTTTATGCACTTGCGGCAACAATGTATTATTGTCTAGCAGGACAAATTCCAGAAGCTGCTATGGACAGGATGGAGGTAGATAATATAAAGCTTCTCTCTGGTATCAATGTTAATGTATCTGAAAATGTTGAGCAAATACTTCAAAAAGCTCTTTCAATTAAAGGAATAGATAGATATCAGACAATGGCTGAATTCAAGCAAGCATTTATAAACGCTAGATTTAGTATTTACCAAAATAACAAAACACCAGTGGTGAAATTAGAAGAAAACATTAACAAACCAGCCTTAAAATATAGAAAAAATATAATATCCATTGCTATAGCTGCTGCGATATTAATTATCACGTGCATTAACTTTACAATATGGCAAATTACCAAAAATGACTCAACTGAAGTGTCGAGAAATGGAAATGCAACACCAAATTTTTCTCCGGTGAAGAGTAATGACTATGTAACGCCGAAATTAGCCGAAGTGACTAGCGATTCAACACAATCAAATAATTCAATAACATCAGCAACATCTACCGAAACAGATGTTCAACTAGAAAATCAATTAACTTCAGTAAGTAATGTTGATTATGTTTATGCAACTAGTAATTTTTCAGTTAAATCTAAATATACTGGAAAATGGAAGGATAATAAACCAAATGGATTAGGAAAATTGACAATATATGAAGATTACTCTAAACACTGGATATATGGAGATAAGCTTACAGGTAATTTTATAAATGGTGTGTTAATTGGCGAGGGAGAACTTACAAGAACAAATGGAGACATATATAAGGGAAACTTCGATGGAGATAGTGAAGGTCAGGGTTGTTATATTTCAAAAGATTACACATATGATGGACAATGGAAGAATGGTCAACACGATGGACAAGGAACTGTAACATTTCCAAATGGCGATAAGTATGAAGGCCAATTTAAGAATTCCGTTTTTGAAGGACAAGGAACCTATTATTACTCTAATGGCAGTAAATATGCTGGGGAATGGATCAATGGCCAACAGAATGGACAAGGAATGTTAAAAGATTCAAATGGCTTATATATTGGTAAATGGGAAAATGGCAGACAGAATGGGCAAGGAACAATTGTGTGGTCTAATCTTAGTAAATATGTCGGGGAATGGAAAAATGGAACGATGGATGGACAAGGAACTTTATTTGATGCTGAAGATAATATTACTAAACAGGGGAAATGGGTTAATAACGAATTTGTGGGAAGTTAGCTTATGTTAATGCTTAAACCCATTCAACTCTGATGCAATCGATATAAAGTAAAGGAGAAATAGAATGGTAAGTATTTTGTTCTATTTTCAACTAAAGAATTAAATTATTATTATGTTAGGGGGCTACAATTTGAATGTTGACAGTAAGAACCTATGTGCATTTTGTTTTGAAGAACTTTCGGACAATGCTGCATTATGTCAATTTTGCGGAATCAGTGCTGAAAACCAGGGGGAGCCAACATCTAATTTACCAGTTAGGACTATACTTTTGGGTAAGTTTATCATTGGCAAGGTGTTAGGTAAAGGTGGATTTGGTATAACCTACCTTGCATATGATTTAAGTAGAGATTGTAAAGTGGCAATTAAAGAATACATGCCTGATACACTATCATATAGAACACCTGGCAAAACCTTAGTTTCTACATATATGGGCGAAAAGGAAGAGAGCTTTAAGCTAGGTTCTGAAAAGTTTTATGAAGAAGCTAAAACTATATCAAAGTTCAACGGGCATCCTAACATAATAAATGTGTACGAGTTTTTCTATCAAAACAATACTGCCTATTTTGTAATGGAGTATATTGATGGGATGGATTTAAAAAAATATATTATGCAAAAAGGTGGCAATATTCCAGAAGATGAATGTATAAATCTTTTGACTCCAATAATGGATGCTCTAATTATTGTACATAGCATAGGAATTTTACATAGAGATATTTCACCGGACAATATTTATATAACAAACGATGGAAATGTTAAGCTCTTGGACTTTGGTGCAGCAAGACAAGTTTTGGGTGAGAAGTCAAAAAGCTTATCCGTAGTATTAAAGCCAGGTTTTGCTCCCATTGAACAGTATCAGACTAGAGGCAAACAGGGCGAATGGACGGACATTTATTCACTTGCAGCAACAATGTATTATTGTTTAGCTGGACAAATACCAGAAGCTGCTATGGACAGGATAGAGGAAGATAATATAAAGCCCTTATCTGAACTTAATGATAAAGTATCTAAAAAGGTTGTACAAATATTGAAGAAAGCTCTTTCTGTTAAAGGAATAGATAGATATCAGACAGTGGCTGAATTTAAGCAGGCTTTTGCTAATGAAAAAGCTACTTTATATAAAAGTGAATTTCAAAATAGTAATGAATCACTAATACAACCAAGAACATTAACTTCTGATAAATCCACTAATAGACTTAATAGAAAAGCATTTATTTCAATTATTGCTGCTAGCATAATAGTTGTATGCTCAGTAGTGGTATATGGAGTATATAAAATATCTAACAATACTACTGCTACAGCAACAGGAAATAACGGAAGTGTTGTATTAAACGGCTTAAATATTTCTGCAGTCAATACAAATGCAGCTGTGGCTACTCAAGCTAATGCTCAAAAAGATAATGATGCAGCTATAGATAAATCAACAAGTAGTGATGCAGCTACAGATCAGTCAACAAGTAAGGATATAGCAAAAACTACTGATAAAAATACTAATATTATAGACCCGAAGAATAGTGATTTAAAAGCCGAGCCTTCTGCGACAACTCAAAGTAATACGACTAAAAATCAAGATGTAAATATAGCAAAAGATACTCAAACTTCAGAAGCAACATCATCACAAATTGCTTCGTCACCATCTGAAAGAGTTGTAGCTACTCAATCACAAACCTCTCCAGCAGATACTAAAGATAATGCTGATCAAACCATTGATGTTGAAAAACAAGAATATACATATGTAACGAAGAAATTTTCTGTAGATTGTACTTATACAGGAAAATGGAAAGACAATAAACCTAATGGATATGGAAAATTAACAATGATACAAGATGTTTCACCATATTGGGAAGTTGGAGATGAGCTTTTTGGAACCTTTGAGAATGGCTTGTTAAATTATTATTCAGTCTATAAGGGAATTAGCGGAGGATTTTATTATGGATCTTTCAAAAATGGCCTAAAGGATGGATTTGGAACATTCACATATTCTGATGGAAGTAAATATGAAGGAGACTTTAAGGAGGGAGAATTTAACGGACAAGGTACTTATACTGATCAAAACGGGGAAGTGTGGAAAGGTAACTGGGAAAACGGTGAGTTTAAGAGTTAGTTCTATTTTAATACAATGATAATCTGAAGAAAGGCAGGATATTTAATGAAGAAAATAACAGTAGGTGTACTGGTCCTAATGTTTCTATGGGTTATAACAGCAGGATGCTCAAAGAAAAATTACTATAATCCTAATACGGAGCCCAAAAAGGAAGATACAAAATTAGAAATAAAGGCAATAACTTTTGATAAATCTGAATTAGCACTAAATATTGGTGAGACAGCCTTATTGAATGCAACCATCTCACCTACAGATGCAAAAAACATGTCTATAAAATGGACTTCTTCCAACGAAAAAATTATTTCAGTAAATTCTTATGGAATTGTTTTTGCAGAAAAAGAAGGCAAAGCCGCGATTATTGTTTCTGATGAGAATAACAAGGTTCAAGCAAAATGTAATATAACTGTCAATTCAATTAGAAAGGCTATTATTGGCGGAAATGTTCCTGCAGAAGCAGTGGGAGGAGCATTCTACAGGATAGATGTAAACTTTGAAAATTGCATTTTCCCATCAATAAAAGTAATAGCTGACTGCGGAGGTGGAAGTATTAAAACCGATTCAGAAACAATAAAGTTAAATAGTAAATTAGACCAATATCAAGTTACTGGAAAAGCAGTTATCTCTTTTACTGTTTCAAGTTACAAAGATGTAAGCCATATTCGTATTTTATGCTTTGACAATGGAGAACTTTTTGATTGTAAGGAATACAATGTTGCACTCATAAAAATTGAGGAACAGAAAATCGAGGAACAAAAAATTGAGGAACAAAAAATGGAGGATCAAAAAGACGAAAAACAAGGTAGTCAAAAATAATTAGTCTATTGGAGGGATCATTAATGGAAATGAAACAATGTACAAGTGGACATTTTTATGATCAGAGTAAGAATCCACAGTGCCCATACTGCTCTGGAGGATCTGATATTGGGGTTACCAGACCACTTGGAAATGAAAGTGGAATGTATAAAACAGCACAAGTATCTTATGCTGAAGCCCCAGCTTTCCCTAAAACTGCTCCAATTAATTCGGCAATGCTATATAGGGATAACATCCCACCTACAATGCCTTTGAACAGTCCTGAAACAAATAAAACAGTTGCATTACAGGTGAATGAGCAAGGAATCGATCCGGTCAGAGGTTGGCTTGTCTGTGTAAATGGTAAGAAAAAAGGTAGGGACTTTAGAATTCATTCCGAAAAGAATTTTATTGGACGTTCCAATAGCAATGACATTTGTATTGACTTTGACGAGACTATTTCGAGAGAAGGCGGCGCAATAGTTACATATGATGTTAGGTCAAATAAATTTTGGATACAGTCGGGTGATGGTAAAAGTAATATTTATTTGAATAATAATATTGTTCTAGTGCCTTTAGAACTTAATAATAATGATGTTTTAACTGTAGGACAAACAGAGCTTATGTTTATGTCATTTTGCAACAGCAGCTTCAAATGGTAATTTAGTACTTTGGGAAGGTGGCATAAATAATGTTTAATCTTTTTCATAAAAAAAAGGACACTACAAAAAAGAAATCAAAAATATCTAAAACAACCCAGATTCCCAAAATATCACAACCTGGTATTGATGTGGTTATTGATGATTTGGGAACAAAAGCAACTTTCAAATTTGGAAATGCCCAACATATTGGAAGTAGAAAAACTCAAGAGGATTCATTTGGTTACTCAAATATAATAAGCAGCAATGAAATATCTAAAAAAGGTGTTCTCGCAGTTTTAGCTGACGGGATGGGGGGATTATCACATGGAAAGCAGATAAGCGAATATGCCGTATCTGCTGCTATTAGAATGTTTGAGAGCTTTGATTACACTTTGCAATTTCCTCAGCAACTGGAAAACATGGTGATGAAAATAAACAATCAGATAAGTGAAAATTTTTGGGCAAATGGACAAAGTAATGCAGGGTCTACATTGGTAGCAGCTTTTTTTTATAAAACAAAGTTCTATTGGGTAAGTGTAGGTGACAGTAGAATTTACATATTAAGGAATGGTGGACTTTATCAGGTGAATGAAGACCATGATTATTTAAACGAATTACTTGTTAAATATATGAATGGTGATAGTTCATTAGATATTGCGAAAAACCATATGCAAAAGGACTCACTTACAAGCTATATAGGAAATGAGAGGTTACCCTATATAGATAATAACAAAAGAGGTCTATCTCTACAGAAAAATGATACCATTATTTTATGCTCAGATGGTATTTATAATAGTATCAGTAGCTCAGAATTTATTTTACAACTGTTAAATGACCCACAACCTGCTGTCGAAAAAATAGTTAAAAGTATAGTTAAGAAAAAAATACAACAACAAGATAATTTAACGATAATGGTAATAAATTATAATTAAAGGAGGTTATTTAAAATGGGGAAAAAGTTAATAAAGAATTTTATCACAGTAATGATAGTAACTTTATTGATAACTACATCTGTAATGAGCACATCTGCAGCATCACCAAGTGAGGCTAAGGACAGCGTTGTAATGATAGCTGGTGTGTTTCAGGATGGAGTAACAAGGACTTTAGGAACTGGCTTTGCCATAGGAGAGCCAGGAAAGTCAATTCAATATATCGTTACCAATTGCCATGTCGTAACTGCTGAAATAAAAGATGATAAGGGGAATATTATTTCATTAGCAGGAATACAGGTGTATTTCTCAGCTGCAGCTAATAATTTTATGAATGCAGAAGTATATTGGAAAAGTTCCGAAAAAGATTTGGCAGTTATAAAGCTACCAGAGCCAACAAAAGAAAGAAGAGGAATGGTTTTTTGTCCGATGAAGTATATAAACCTAGATGATAATTTTTCAGCATTGGGCTATCCATGGACAGCAGAAATTGGTAATGACTTTATGAAATATGATAAAAGTGATATTTGTATTACAAAAGGTGGAATATCAAAGCAAACAAGAATAAATGGATTAGATTGTTATTTGCTTGATTTAGAAATAACTAATGGAAATTCTGGTGGACCTCTTGTTAACTCTAAGGGTCAAGTAGTTGGAATAAATAGCTTTGGCTATAATGATCCTGAAACTAAAAAGAGTTTAGCTAGCTATGCAATCACAATAGATGAGCTTATGAGAAATATTGATAGAAATATAATTCCATATACTCTTCCATACGATATTACTTTAGAAATGTGGATATACATTATCTGTGGAGCTATAGGTGGTATCTTCGTTGTATTCTTACTTATAGTAGTAATATCAAAAAACAAAAAACAAAAACCTGTTTTAGTTCAAAATATAATACCAAATGAAGCTATTAAGTATCAGCCACAACCACAGGTACAGCTATCAGCTTCAATAAGGGGAACATCGGGCGTATTTGCAGGGAGAATCTTTAATGTCACTAATTCCTTATTGTTTGGAAGGAACAGTAATAAATGTGGTGTAGCTTTTCCTCTTGATACCCCTGGTATCAGTGGTATGCACTGTGAAATAATATTAAATGAAAATGGAGCATTTCTAAAAGATTTAGGTTCATCATACGGCACCTTTTTAGCAAATGGAACAAAACTTGCAGTAAATCAGCTTACAAAAATAAATAATGGAGAGAAATTCTATTTGGCAAGTGAAGATAATTCCTTTGAATTTAGAATGGGGTGATATAAATGGATGTAGTTACATATTCATATACAAGCCAGGGAGGTAGAGAAAATAACGAGGACTATATCTGTTATGACTATTCAGAGAATTTTGGAATTTGGACATTGGCAGATGGCTTAGGAGGACATAATTCTGGTGAAGTAGCTTCAAGGCTTGCAGCAACCATGATAGTAAATGACATGAAAGTACTTCGTGACGCGTCAGATAACAGCTTGATTGATATCATTAATAAGGCAAATATGCTGATTTTATCAGAACAAAATAATGCTACTTATAAGGGTATGAGAACGACAGTTGTTTCGGCGTTTGTACAAGATAACAATTTCCATTATTTTAATGTTGGAGATTCAAGAATGTATTATCTGAAAAATGGCTACCTATACAAGCAATCAAAGGATCATTCAGTATCTCAAGTTGCTGTAGAACTTGGTGAAATATCATTAGCTGATATTCGCTTTCATGATGATAGGAACAAGCTGCTTAAGGTTTTAGGTGATACAGAGGATTTGGGGATTTTAAAAATAGAGGATTATATTCCTATGGAGGTTGGAGATGCTTTTCTGCTTTGCTCTGATGGATTTTGGGAGTATGTGTTTGAAACCGAAATGGAAATAGATTTACTCAAATCACAAACACCAAAGCAATGGATTGAATTTATGGTCAAGCGCCTCCTGCTTCGCGTAACAGGGAACAATGATAATTTGTCGGTAATAGGTTGCTTTATTGGCTGATAGTATGTGATAAAGGCTAAAATCAAATTCAAAGGTTATTTAAAATAACCATGTAGGAGGTAACCATGAAACAGTATGCAAGTTTTGGGAAAAGGTTTTTAGCAATGATTATTGACGGATTAGTAGTAAGTGTTATAGGCAGCTTCTTTATAGCAATCTGGGGTTATTGGACATATCTAGGGCTTAGCTGGCTTATTGGTGCTCTATACTTTATACTGTCAGAGGGTGGAAATTGGAATGCAACCTTAGGTAAAAAAGCATTAGGAATTATGGTGGTTGATGAAAATGGTAACGGGATAAGCTATGGAACTGCTACACTAAGATATATAGGGAAAATTATTTCTTCATTTATATTATTTATTGGATACATAATGGCTGCATTTTCTGACACAAGTCAAGCACTGCACGATAAGTTAGCAAATACTTATGTAATTGAGAGTACTACAGCAACCAGATATTCTCCGAATCCACAGCAACCAATAAGACAAATGGGAACATGTCATATAGTTGGAATTTCCGGAGAATTTGCAGGAAAAGCATTTCCAATATCCTCAAGTGGTGTTTTGATGGGAAGAGATACCGTTTCTTGCCAAATTATTTTTTCTCCCGCAACACAGGGAATAAGCCGCCATCATTGTCAGATTAACTTTAATCAACAATCAGGGATGTTTGTTATAAATGATTTGGGATCAACATATGGCACATTTACTATAAATGGAGCAAGAATACAAAGCGGACAGCCAATGGCTTTAAGTGTGGGGGAAAGATTTTATTTGGGTAGCAAAAGTAATATATTCGAGGTTCGGATGTGACACATTTTCAAAATGAACATGTAGGAAATGAATGAGGTAGTGATTGATTACGTTCTCTAAATAAATATCTGTGTTAACAAGGTAAGTGTAGCAAATGAAATTCTAATGCAAATCAGGGCTACTAAAAAAATACAGAATGAAGTTTCACTGCAAGACCCTATCGGAGTGGATAAGGAAGGCAATGAAATAACTTTAATCGATTTAATTAGCAATGACTCTGAGTCTGTGGTGGATGAGGTAGAGCTAAAAATGCAGGTTAAGAAGCTGTACAGCAAAATGAAGGGAACACTTAAAAGCAGAGAAAAGGTAGTACTGGAGTTAAGGTACGGTTTACAAAACGGATCTAGCAAAACTCAGAGGGAAATAGCGAAAATGCTTGGGATTTCAAGGTCATACGTATCAAGGATTGAAAAGAAAGCAATAAAAAAATTGAGCAAAGAATT
>Ga0123336_10002127_pt1 | contig 17516 bp, 15 predicted proteins | sample SSSSmetaG_FD_96466 | JGI IMG/M metagenome (GOLD analysis project Ga0123336, IMG submission 96466) | Glacier valley bacterial and archeal communities from Borup Fiord, Nunavut, Canada, to study Microbial Dark Matter (Phase II) - ​SSSS metaG | ecosystem: Environmental > Aquatic > Freshwater > Ice... | reverse complement strand
TAGCCTTATTTATTGGGCGCGCGATCTGGTGAACAGCGGCCTGATGCATCAGGGTGGCCGCATTTTCGCAATGACCAGTGAAGGCGGAACCCGCGCCATCCCGCAGTACGGGCCCGTCAGCGCCGCCAAGGCCGTGTTGGAAGCGCACATCCGTCAGCTTGCCGTGGAGTTGGCGCCGTTCGGAATCACCGCAAACGCGCTTCTGGCCGGTACAACCGATACCCCCGCCCTGCGCAAAATTCCCGGTCATGAAAGGCTTCTGGAATACGCACTGGCCCGGAATCCATACAAGCGCTTAACCACGCCCCAAGATATTGCCCGGGCCGTTGTTACGTTTGTTTCGCCGAATACAGCATGGATCACCGGCAATACTATCCGCGTCGATGGCGGGGAAGGAATAGCAGGTTAGGACTGCCGACATGACGCTTCCCGGAATTCATCAACTGGAATCTACGCCCGAAATACTGCGGCTTCTTATGCAGGACATCACCGCCCAACAGACCGAATGGAAGCCGGAGCCCACTCGCTGGTCGCTTGCTGAAATTCTGGCGCACCTCTCACACGTGGAAGGGCACTATTTCCGCGCCGCCGCCGACGCTCTCGTCTCCCAGAAAGATCTCGAAATTCTCCCCTACGATCAAAACGTGCACGCCGCGCAGGGCCAGTATTCCGGACGCGAACCGGAAGATTCGTTCGATCATTTCGAAGAACAACGGGAAGACAACATTGCTTTTCTGAATGGGCTCCCCCTTCCCGCGGCAGACCGCACCGGCAGACATCCCGAACTTGGCAGTATCACGCTCGCGCACGTCTTAAACGAATGGGCTTGCCACGATCTGGGTCACATACGCCAGATTGCAGAGCTAGTGCGCGCCATCCGCTATCACCCGGAGATGGGACCGTTCCAGGGGCAGTACCAGATTCATCCGTAACGTGAGCTTCGGTACATCGGCATCTCACAAGCAAGAATCGTAGCCATGGAAAACAATATTAAGAAGTTGGGTGATCTCATTAAAGAGGTGAAGATCGCCATGCTCACCACGGTCGATGAGGACGGCACCTTGCGCAGCCGCCCCATGGCAACCCAAAAATCTGAGTTTGACGGCACTCTTTGGTTCTTCACCCACGCTTCTTCTTCCAAGGTGGAAGAAGTGGCGCAGTCGCATAATGTGAACCTGAGCTATGCCGCGCCCGATAGCAACATCTATGTATCCGTCACCGGCACTGCCACGTTGGTCCGCGATCAGGCCAAAGCCAAAGAATTCTGGAATCCAATTCTGAAAGCCTGGTTTCCCAAAGGTCTCGAAGATCCAGATCTGGCGCTCTTGCACGTTCATGTCGAAAAAGCAGAATTCTGGGATTCCCCCTCCAGCACCATGGTCCAGATCGCCGGATTCGTGAAGGCCGTCGCCACCGGCAAAGCCTACAAACCGTCACCCGGCGAGCACCAAAAGATCACGCTCTAGCGCCTGATCACAGTCACCGATCTCCAACTCGAATTTCCAGCCGCATCGTAGGCGCGAAATACTACCATATTCGTACCGGCAAGCAGCGGAATTTGCGGAACCTTCCAGTCCTTTGTGCCAGCAGCCGTCCCGCTTCCGGCAGCACCGTTCTGCCAGGTCACCCGCGTTACATCCACGTTGTCGTTCGCTGTCCCCGAAGCTGAAATTGCGAAAAGTGCTGTCTGGACAATGGTTCCCAAAGGTGCCGCAATATTTAACGAAGGGGGTGTCTGATCCTGCACCGTCGCCGTAGGCCTTATCAGCGTGATTGATTTGGTTGCCGTACGGTCGAGCGCGTCAGTTGCGACCAGGGTGATTGTCGTGCTCCTTGGCAGCGTAGGAACCCCCGCCGCAGTCCACACTGCCCCGCCCAAAACTGAACCGCCCAAAACCGCTCTGCCGGAAGCCCCATGGTCCGTCTGCCATGTGACGCCCACTGCACCCGATCCATTGGCCACAAAAGCGGCAACGTTCACGGCTGTCGTGTTCACCGGAATGGACCCCGCCAAGGGCGATTGAACCGAAACTGTAAACGCGGGGAGCGCCGGAGCGCTGGAAGCCGCTGCTGCCGTTGGTGCGCCGTAGATGGCCTGAACACCCGCTATATCGTCAACCCCGATCTGTGCGGGATAGCGGTAGTAAGGATACATGATGGCTCCAGGCTGATCGGAGTGCCCCAGGCCAAGCGCGTGCCCCAGTTCGTGAAGAGCAACCGTGAAAATGTCGATGTTGGTTCCTGCATGCCACCCTTCTTCCGAATCGAAGTGGAGATCCCCCGCGATAGGTTCAGGATTGCCGGGATAGAACGTGTGCGCCAGAATCCCATTGGGGCCATCGAAGGGAAACCCGTCGCCGTGGTCCCGCGCTGCAAACTTCACAGCGATGGTGCGCGGCGCGGTCGCGCTTGAGCCCCCCGCAAACTGCACAGGCGCTACTTTACTCCATTCGGACATGGCGCGAACAATCTCCCCCTGCACTGTCGCGTTCGGGACCTTGCCTGTCAATGCGCCAAAAAAGTACCCAACATTCACTTTCCCGCTGGCATCCGGGCTCCAGCCGTGCCCCATTCGCACATATTGAGCAACGGCCATTCCAGAGGATAGCGCCCCCACACAGTTATGAAACCGCTCCCCATCCGCCATTTCCAGCGGAGCCGGAAAAACGTAGGCCACTTCATCCCACTCTTTCAGCTTGTCCGCATCGGAAACGTTTCCTGAAACCAGAATGTCGCCCGCGGCAAGATCAGGGTGCTCGATAATCACCAGCCCCTCGGAGCGGAGCAATTCCTGAGCCGCATCACGATCGACATCCGCGTGGAACTCCACCAGAAACAACGAATCGTTGCCGTGCGTGCCCACCAGCGGACTCACTTTGTCCTCTGCATTCATCTCTTCAGCGAACACCAGATTAAGTCCTTCGGACGTAAAATCGTCCGGTACCGCCGCGATCACGGCGTCATCTGGAACTGTTCCGGTGATCACCGCTCCGCGAAGGCTCAACTCGGCGCGGATTTCGTCATTGATCGGCGTCTTGAACTGCAACATAAGGTGCTTCGCCCCCTCGCTCCAGTGCTTCCGGAGATCGGGACGAAGACCGGTTCGTATCTCGCCACCCTCGAAACTCCGGGTCTTCAGGTGAATCGTTTGTGCCGCCAAAATTTGGGCGGTGAGTAGGAATGCGACAAATATTTGCCACTGCATACCCGTCTATCGGAGCCACTGAGAACTTCTTTAGAGTCCGCGCACCCAATATTTGATGAAAACAGCCGTTTGCCTTTCTTTCCTCCTTTTCCTCAGGTATTCACTCCAGGCGGCCCCGGGTATCTACCGGATCGATACAGTGGCTGGGGGAAATAACGTCGGCGATCGTGGCCCGGCATCGCACGCCCCTTTGCGCGATTGTCAGGGTGTTGCCGTGGATCGCGCGGGCAATATTTACGTAGCCGATCCAGGTGATCAACGCGTCCGAAAAATCAGTCCTGCCGGCACAATCACTACCGTCGCCGGAAACGGCACTGCCGGTTTCAGCGGCGACGACGGTCCCGCGGACCTCGCTCAACTCAACCTGCCCTATGGCGTAAGCGCAGATCCGTCCGGTAATCTCTACATAGCGGACCTTGGCAACAGCCGCATTCGCCGCGTCTCTCCCACCGGCGTCATTACCTCCCTCGCAGGCGTATTCAAGGCGCCTCGCAATGTCCTGGCCGATGCGCTCGGCAACGTCTACGTCTCCGAATTCGATGGAAACCGCGTTCGCCGGATAAATACCGACGGCACCATCACAGTGATTGCCGGAACAGGAACCCGCGGCCGCTCAGGCGATTTCGGGCTTGCCGCGCTGGCAACTCTGAATAGTCCGGCAGGTCTGGCGCTAGATCCCGCAGGAATTCTCTACGTCGCCGATAGCGGAAACTCCGTGATCCGCAAACTTTCCGGCGGAATGATCACAACCGTCCTGGGCACCGGAGTGCCCGGCAGCCAGACTCCCTCACAACTCAATCTCCCGACGGGCGTCACACTCGATGCTTTCGGCAATTTATATATCGCCGATTCCGGGAATGGCCGCATTCGCAAGCTGTCCCCTTCCGGAACCGTTTCCACCGTCGCAATGCCCGCCCGCGACGTCGCTATCGATTCCACCGGCGGATTGCTGGTGGCGAACGCCGAACGCGTGACCAAGCTGCTGGTCAGCGGTGCCACCGCAACCCTCGCTGGCGACGGAAGCTACTTTTTCCGCGGCGATGGCGGCCCAGCCACCGATGCACGGCTGAATCTGCCCGGTGCTGTCGCGGTCAATGCCGCCGGGCTTCTCACCATTGCCGATACCGGCAACAGCCGCGTGCGCACGGTGTCCGCATCCGGCACTATTTCCACCGGAACCAGTGACAAATCCCTACGTGCCCCCACCTCCCTTTCGTTCGATTCACAAAGCAATCTTCTGATAGCGGATCCGCCGTCTGCATTCATTTGGAAACTGAATTCGTCCGCGTTCTCCCCAGCCGCCGGCAACGGGTTCCAAAGCTTCAACGGCGAAGGCTTCTCCGCTCTGAACTCTTCTCTCTCGCTGCCTTCCGGCGTCGTCGCCATCCCGGGTGGCGGTTTCTTTATTGCGGATACCGCGAACCACCGCGTGCGGCGCGTGAACACGGGAGGCACAATGTTGACCGCCGCCGGCAATGAACGCGGCGGTTGGAACGGCGACGGGGTCGCGCTTGCGGCATCGCTGAACAGCCCCACGGCGCTTGCCTTGGATTCAGCCGGTGCGCTCTACATCGCCGATACCGGGAATGACCGCATCCGGAAATTGACTCCGGACGGGGCGATCGTCACCGTCGCAGGCGGCTCGGATTCGGGCTTGCTACTCAACCGGCCCCGCGGCCTTGCAATCGATGCCGGCGGAACCCTGTGGGTTTCCGACACCGGCAATCACCGCATCCTGACACTCTCTCGCGAAGGCCTCCTCACCATAGCGGCCGGCACCGGTGGCCCCGGTTTTTCAGGCGACGGCGCAGACGCCCGGGCGGCGCAACTGCAATCGCCAGAGGGCTTGGCCGCGGACGCGGTCGGCAATATATACGTAGCAGATAGCGGCAACAATCGTATTCGTATCCTGATCGCGCCGCCCCCCGCCATCACGGAAGCTGGTTCGCCCGGCTATACCGTGGTCGGCGCGGCTTCACTGCAAAGCGGGCCCGCCGCACCCTGCTCCCTCATCACAGTATTCGGCCCGAACGCCAGCCTGCTCCCGATGTTCCTGGACGGTAAACTGGCCACACCGATCGGTTCCGTATTGAACCAGGCCACAGTACAGGTTCCGTGCACCGCGGCCGTTCCTTCCGTCCGTCTGGAACTCGGTACCGCATGGACCTACCAGTTGCCCGTGGCCATCGCCGCGCCGGCGCTCTTCGCTCTGAACGCCGGTTCCGGGCTTGCACTCGCGCTGAATGCGGACAACACGCCAAACAGCGAAACGAATCCTGCCCCGCGCGGCTCCGCAGTCAGTCTGTACGCCACCGGGATGGGTCTCGCCGATAACCCCGCGGGCGTCGTGATTGGCCGCATACCCGCGGAGCTTCTCTTTGTAGGAGACGCGCCCGGGCTCCTTGGCATTACACAGATCAATATCCGGCTCCCTGCCGAATCAGCCGGAATCCAGCCCGTTCTGGTTCTGTCTGCCAACATCTCCTCCCTGACAGCGGTGATGATCGCGATTTCAGTAAACTGAAGGCGTTTGATTCCCATCGCACTCACTGTCGCCGGTTCCGATCCGTCCGGCGGCGCGGGTCTGCAAGCGGATTTGAAAACGTTCCACCAGTTCGGCGTTTACGGCGAAGCGGTCGTGACCCTGATTACCGTTCAGAACACGCTCGGCGTGACAGCGGTTCAGTTACTGGAACCGGCCCTGGTCATTGCGCAACTGGAAGCGGTTCTCGCTGACATTCGCCCGCATGCCATAAAGACCGGCGCGCTGGGGAGCACCGAAATGGTTGAAGCTCTAGCCCGGCACGCGCCTTCGTGGGACGTTCCATTAGTCATCGATCCGGTCTTGTTCAGCAAGAACGGCACCCGGCTTTCGAGCGCCGATCCCCGCCCGCTTTTTCCTTTCGCCACAATCGTGACTCCCAATCTGGCGGAGGCTGCCGCGCTAACCGGCTTGCCGGTCACGACCGTTGCCCAAATGCGTCTGGCCGCCGCCGCTCTTACCCAGCAGGGTGCGCGCTCCGTTCTGGTCAAGGGCGGCCATCTCGATGGTGAACGGTCAATCGATGTGTTGTTGCACCAAGGCACCTTTACCGAATTCCCCGCCCGGCGCATCGCCACGCCGCACACGCATGGCACGGGCTGTACGTTCTCCTCCGCGATTACCGCGTTACTGGCTTGCGGGATAGATCTGCCGGCTGCGGTTGGGCGTGCCAAGGCTTTCATCACGGAGGCGATCCGCACCAACCCTGGCCTCGGTCGGGGTCACGGCCCGGTCAATCATTGGGCCTGAGCCATCTATAATTCAAGATTGACTAAGATTCAGAAGCACTTCCAGTTGGAATACCAAGCCAGCGATTCTCCAGCCATGCTCGAGAGCATCAACCGCGCTCAGGCTATTTATGGCATCGAGCGGATCACGCTTGCCGCTTCGCTCGATGCGGTGACTGTCGAATTCGATGCCGCGAGTTTGCGTATCGCCGATATTGAAGCCACGCTGCGGCGCTGTGGACTTCCCGTAGCCCAGCCTGCCCCTCCTGAGCCGGTCGTTGCCGTCAAGCCGGAACCTGCTCCGCCCGCTGCTCCCAACCAGGTTTAAACAGCGGCAGGTAATGCTCTGGCCGGTAAGGGTGCTTCAAAATCTCTTCAATATTCAAATCGATTCCCAAGCCCGGCTTATCGTTGATTTCGATATAACCGTCTTTCACCTCAACACTGCCCGTCACGATTTCTTTCTCCCACGGTTCGTTGAAATCATCGAAGATTTCATGAATCAAAAAGTTCGGCAGCGACGCGTTCAATTGCACACAGGCAGCGGAACAGACCGGGCCCTGCGCACTGTGCGGCGCGATCATTCCATAGTGGGCATCCACCATATCCGCAATCTTGCGTGTGGCAAAAAGGCCACCTAGATTCAGCGGCTCCGGCTGCAGAATATTCACCACATCGTGCTTCAATAATTCGGCAAACTGCTGCTTCGAAAAAAGACTCTCGCCGGTTGCGATCGGTACCGGGCTCCGGCGCGCCACCTCCACCATGGCGTTGATATTCGTATGCGGCACCGGCTCTTCAAACCATGCCGGCTTCAGCGGTGCCATGGCCTCGGCAAACTGAATTGCAATCGCCGGGTTGAACCGGCAATGCCCCTCAATCAGGATGTCCACTTGATTGCCCACCGCCTCACGCACGGCAGTCACAATATCGAGCGATAACTCGAAATCGGCTCGCGTCATCGTGCGCCACGCGTTGCCGAAGGGGTCGAACTTTAAAGCGGTATAACCGCGCGCAGCCACGCCTTTCGCTTTCTCCGCGAAGCTCTCAGGCGTGCGCGGGCCACGATACCACCCATTCGCATAAGCCCGCAGCTTCTCATGACAGCGCCCGCCCCACAGGTTGTAAACCGGCTGATTGCAGGCCTTGCCGATAATGTCCCACAGCGCAATCTCAATCGCCGCAACCGCGCACATGTGAATCTGGCCGCCATCTCCGTACACATCACGGATGAGGCGCTGCGATATCGTCTCCACCTGAAACGGATCGAGCCCCATGATCAGCGGCTTCAGTTCGTGAATGGCGGTTTCAATGGTGCGGGCGAAGAAATTCATGGTGCCCTCGCCCACTCCGTGCAGCCCTTCATCGGTTCTCACAACCGTGAAGAGCCAGTTCTTCCAGGGGTTCCCGGCTATGTAAGTCTCAATCGCAACAATCCGCATTGCAGGATAGAAGACTGCTCTTAGTAATTCAGCTTGAGCGCAAGCTGAATCTCACGCGCATCGATGCGGGTTCCGCCAATCGTACCGAAGCCGTTGCCGACGGTCGTATTCGGCTGCCCAAAGATCGGGTGATTCAGCAGATTGAAGAACTCCGCGCGGAACTGAAGACCGCGTGTTTCGGTGATCTTAAAGTTCTTGATCGCGCTGAAATCCACATTTACCAGCGGCGGCCCGTTCACGCTATTCCGCCCCGTGTTGCCGAAGCGGTACAGCGGCAACGAAGGATCGTTTGTGATCCGGTTCACGAAATTCGCAGTATTAAACCACTTCGAAGGTCCACGCTGATCGTGTGGCAGATCGCTGGTTCCCCCGTAATTATCCGGGTAGCAGTTGCCGCCGCCATTCTGCGTGCCGCTGCCGCAGTAAAGAGTAAACGGAAAGCCGCTTTGCAGAGTGGTGATGCCGCCCGCCTGCCACCCGCCAATCAGGGCGCGCGTCAACGCGTTCGATCCCTTCCCGAAGGGCAGCTCATAAACGAACGAAGTGGTCCAGCGGTGTTTGAAATTGTAAGCGGAGAGGCCTCGCTCAGCGGCCAGATTGTAATCGTTCGAAGGCGTGAGCGAATCGCCGTCCACCGTGCGGATGCCTGACCCGTTATCGATCGATTTGCTCCAGCTATACGAACTCAGCACCGTCAAGCCGCGCGAGAAGCGCTTCTGATACCGCAGGTACAGCCCGTGATAGCTGGAATGCGCGGCATCGTTCATCACTTGAAAGCCGCCGGAATAGACAGGGAAATTCGGCCGCCGCGCATTGATATTGGTGGGCGGTCCGAGAAGGGCGCTGTTGTAGGTTTGGAGCCGTTGCAGATAGTTCCCGGAAGAGCCCAGGTAAGAAACTTCGAACGAACTGCCATCGAAGAGTTCGCGCTGTATGCCGAACGACCACTGGTAGATTCGCGGAGTCTTCTGATCGTACTGATTGGCCAGAATGAAACTGGGAGCGCCGGTCTGCACAAACGGCACCTGATAGTTGAGCGACGGAATCAGATTTGAAGAAGCAACCTCATTGCGCCTGATGGTGAACGGCGCGTTGCGGACCAAGTCAAACTGCGCGTTACCGATGTCACGCACGTAATAAATACCGGCACCCGTGCGGATCACGGTCTTCGGATTGGCGCTATAAGCAATTCCGAGCCGTGGCGCGAAGTTCGCGTAATCGGTGCGATACGCGCGGTCACCAAAACGGCCATCGCGCACGTAGGGAACGCTCGAAGGCAGCTTGAAAGGCGGGTTGCCCTCAAAAGGGTCGCCGCTTCCGGCACGGACATATACCGGCAGCTTGTCGTTCGCCCAATGAAAATCGATGTTCACGATGTTATCGTGCTTGTCGGCAAAAGACGGCTCTAATTCATAGCGCAGTCCGTAGGTCATCGTTAGCCGCGGCGTCAGCTTCCAGCTATCCTGCGCGTAGAAGTTCAGTGAGTAGCTGCGGAAGTTCGCAATCGGTGCACCGGTCTGACCTTCGGCATTTTGAATGTAGCCCAGCAGAAAATCGGCTATCGCATTTTGGGGCTGAACACCGGACCCGGTGGCGCTGGTGTAAGTGCCGCCGAAAGTAAACCGGCCGCGGGGAACCACGGCGCCAATCTGGTTATAACGGGTACGCCGGTCATCGGTGCCGAAGCGGAAGGAGTGCTTGCCTTTGGTCCACGCAAAGCTGTCGGTCCATTGAAATGTAGTGTCGTAGTTGATAAAGGGGCAATCGGAGCATTCGCCCACGCCAGAGAGCCCCGCGCCGAACTGTACGATCGGCACACCCCAATAAGCAGCAATGTCGGTCTGAATCCCGCCAATCCCCAACTCAGCAACCACGTTGCGCTTGTTGGCTGAGCCTTGCTGGTTCGCCGCCGTGAGCCGGTTCACACCGAACTTGAACTCATTCACCTTGTTTGAGCCAAGAACCAGAATATGTGTCAGCACTTCCTGATTCACAATCACCTTATTGTTGTAGCCAAGGTTTGGCGTAGTCAGCGGCAGATAGCCGTTGTCATCCCCGTGGCTGTAGCGGAACTGGAAGCTGGAAGCGGAATTCTGGATGTAATCCACGCGGCCGGTGTACTGATCGCCGTCGTTGCGACGCCCCTCATTTGAAATGAAGTTGTTGTTGTAGCCGGGCCCGGTAGGCAACGGGAAGTATCGCTGCAACATAATTTGCGACGCTTTCTGAATCCGGTCCGGCGGGATGATATTGCCCGGAAAAGGCTGCTGCGAAACAATCGCCCCGTTCGCATCCAGAACGCGCGTCAGCGGATCATACAGAACCGTACTGTACGAAGAAAAGTTGCCCGTGCGATCGATCGCCGGAGGCAGGCTGAAATTTTGTGTCAACGCCTTACGTTCGCGCAGGCCTTCGTAATCGAAGAAGAAAAACAGCCTGTTCTTACCATTGAATACTTTCGGAATCAAAACGGGGCCGCCCAGAGTTGCGCCAAATTGGTTGCGCTTGAATGGCGGAATGGGCTTGGTCTTGGAATCGAAGAAATTCTTCGCGTCCAGGTTGGAATTACGGAGGAACTCGAAGAGCACTCCGTGAAATTCATTGGTGCCGCTCTTGATGGTGGCATTCACCTGGCTCAATCCACGGCCATATTCCACACCGTAAGTTCCGCTTTCCACCTTGAATTCCTGCAGCGCGTCCACTGACGGCAAAAACGCATATGTATTGAAATTCGGATCTGTGTTCTCAATGCCATCGAGCGAGTAATGGTTAAAACTGGTGCGCTGCCCGGCCACATTCAGCGCGAATGAGTTGCGCGCGCCACCCATGCGCTGCTGGCCTTGCGAAGAGGCTGGCCCATTCGTGGTGACGCCCGGTGTAAGCGAGGCAAGCTGCAGATAGTTGCGGCCATTCAGCGGAAGTTCCACAATGCGGCGGTTTTCAATAACGGTGCCGACTGTCGCGTTTTCGGTTTCGAGTACCGGCGCACCACCGCTCACCTCAACCGTCTCGCTTACGTTGCCGATATCGAGTGTGTAATCGATCCGCGCAGCCTGCCCCACTTGCAGTTCGATGTCTTTACGTTCGGCACGCTTGAAGCCCCTGGCTTCGACCGTCATCGTGTAATTTCCGGGATTCAAAGAGGAAAGACTATACCCGCCCTCTCCGTTAGTTGTAGCAATGCGGGCTGCGGCAGTACCTGTATTGGTGATGGTCACGGCCGCGCCGCTGACGGCAGCTCCGGTGCTGTCCGTGACAGTGCCCGAAAGGTCGGCTGTCGGGACCTGCGCGTACAGAGCGGCGGTAACGAACAGAGTTGTAACAACGTAGCGAAACATGGCTTGGTTCCTCAATGTATAGCGAGAATATCAGATATGACGGCTGGGCTCTTATCTCAACAGGTTCTGGAAAAGCTTGGTGGCGATGGCGCGGTTGTCTTTCTTATCGATGTATTCGTTGTAGATCCACGGGTCGCCCAGAGCGAAGACCCGCCCTTTTCCCACGGCGGCTTCGGCCATGATGACGGTGCCGTGATCGGTGAGCACGGGCTTCGAATCGCCTGAAAGTTTGAGCGGCGCTACCTCCACCAGGTAAACTTCCGGCGCGCCTTCGAAATAGGCACCCTCGCCCTTGGCGATGAGAATGCCTTTACCTTGCAACTTGGGATACGTCTCTTCAAGGAACTGGATACCGAAGCGCGCGGCAAGCTGGTTCAAGTGTTCGAACTCGGCGTTGCCTTTGTCATTGCCGAGCAGAACCAGGCAGCCTCCAGCACGCACCCAGGTTTCGATTGCCTCGATTTCGGATGTTTCAATATATTGCGGATCGGCAGTCTCAGCGGGCGTATCGGGGTCGACAATGATGAAGACTTTCACGCCATTCAGCGTTGCGGGCGTGAGGCGTTTCTGCACCGTGCGCAGTTCCGCGTTGAGGCCTTTCAGAACCTTCGCGAGCTCAGAGAAGCCCCCATTGCGGGTGCCGTCCCATGTGTAATGGTCCGGCATTTTCGATTCGTTGTTGTGGAAGTTATCGAGCGCGACCACGCTTTGCGCTTGTGCGGCGGTGAGGCAAAAACAAACGGTGAGGAAACTTTTCAGCATGATCATGGTTTCCAGACTGGCGTGGTGAACGCGCCGTTGCCTGCGATGTCCCAAACAGCCAGACGCGCCCAGGTCCAACCGGGAGCTTTGGCGCGCCAAATGAACTCCTGCTTGCCGAACTCCTGCGTGGTGGAGAGAGGAATGGGTTCGTAGTGAGTTTCTTTGCCATCCCCCCACACAATCTCGGCGATGCGCAAAGGGAACGTCCAGGTGACTTCGGCGCGCGCTGTTACCGTGTCTCCCGAAGCGGTTAACGCGGCACCGGGCAGCAGGACTTCGCCGGTGGTGGTGAAGTAATCGCCCTTCGCAATCGCGGCCAGCGCTTCGTTCCAGCGTTCAAAGGAAGGCTGCGCGGGCAAGCGCAGGTAGTTCAGATTCATGTGTCCGTAGAGTTCGTGAGTGGAATCGAGTTGGAACACATCCACTTCGCCCATGAGCCGCTTGTGCAATCCCCAGTTGTTCAAATCGTCAACGGTTTTGAAACTGCGATTGCCCAGGCGGGGAGAGGAAAGATCGGCATTCATGGCCTTCCAGCCCGCGCCCAAGTGGAAGCTCGATTTGAGTTGTTCGCTGTCCTTGATCTTGTCCGGATAGCCTGTCGAGCCCTTGGTCCGCGGGTGTGTCTGATACATGTATCCATGTTCGGCGCGAAGGAGAGCGATGGCGTCTTTATCGCTGCCGACATGATAGACGCTGCCGTACTTCGGGTCAGCCGATTGGAAAGGATCGTTCGGACCGCGCTTCTCAAACCAATAGACCGGCTTGGGAAATACGATGCCCCAGTGGCCGCCCAGGTACGTGTTGAGCTCTTCACTGGGGATGAGTGTAAAGCTTGGATCGGACTGCGCGCGGCATGCGTCGAAGTAGGCCTCAACTCTTTCATGCGGACTTCGGTTACGTCACTCTTGTGGCCGTCGCCGTGAAAATCCATGATCATGGCGATGTTGATGCCCATGTCTTTCAGGACGGGCTTGAAGGGCGGCACCCAATTGAGACCCTTGTCCATGGCTTGCACAGTGTAGGCATAGTGCCAGTGCGGGGCGAATGTTTTGTAACCGGGCAGTGCCGGATAGCGATCGTTGTGAGTATAAGGCAGCACCGCTTGCAGCACCTGAGGCGCGGGCTTATCATCCACCAGCAGGAAGAGATCGAGTTCCTGCCCGGTGCCGGGCGGCGCATTGATCCACGGATAGTAAGGCGAGTTATCGTCAGGGAGTTGGCGGATGCCGAGCGACACAGTGCCTCGCCACGAATTGTGCCAGAGATAGCCCATGTTGGTGGTGTAATCGCGCGCCATGAAGTAACGGTGCGGCGGTGGAAAAACCGCAACGCTACCCCCACCGGTCTTCACGGCGATGGAGCGGTACCGCACCGCGAGCGGGTTCCACTCCGAAGCATGCGGGCTCTTCAGTTGAGTGAGCTTGCCGGCGGTATCGAAGTAGTGGACATCGGTATCCATGGTACTGCCCGGGCGGCGGTCTTCGTCAACGGTCATGCGCAGGCCGGCATCGTAGAGGTAAGCAGTATCGGTCTGGTTGGTGGAGACGATGGCGCGCTGCTGGATCAGGTTGCTACCGGGGAAGAAGATATAGTGCAACGTACCCTCAAAGATGCCCAGCTTAAAACCGTCAAAGGAAACATCGAGGCGCGTGCCATCGAAGCGTGCGCGTCCACCGGTGGGGTGAAACTCGGCGATGAAGCTGCGGGTGCCTTCGGGATGGCTGCCGGGAAAATCGAAGAATTGATCGAAGCCGCCCCGGCGTTTGCCGGTGGATGCGCGATAGATCGGCTGTGCGCGGTCAATCACCTGTTTGCCATTGACAGAGATGGAGGTGATGAGCGGCTTGGCGGTATCGAGCGAGAAGACGGCGACACAGGGGCGGCCGGCCTTATCGGGCCAAGTGACGGTTGCCGCATCGAGTTCGCCAAGAACCGTGATGGCACCCGGTTGCAGGGCTGTTCCATCGAACGGAAATATAGCGGCGGAAAGTGTCGCCGCCAAGCTTGCCGCGAAGACTGCAGCAAAGATCGGCAGAAATGCGATAAATTTCATTTGCACCGCAACTGTTTAATCACAACCACTCAATTATGTCAATTTCGGTAAACTGCGGCGGTTCACAATGTGAAATGATTGTGGGCGATTGAGAGTGCAGGGTGAAAAGAGGAAAGGAAAATCGGCGGCACCGAAACAGGTGCTGGTGCTGGAGAAGACACTCGACATTCTGGAGCAGTTGAAACGCGGCGGGAACGGGCCCGGACTGGCGGAGGTGGCGCGGCGCGTGGACATGCCGAAAGCCACGGTGTACCGGATTCTGACCACGCTTGAAACACGCGGGTATCTGGACCGTGAAGCGGATGGCGGGTACCGGATCGCGGGCAAACTGTTTGCGTTGCAGCGCGATGCTTCACCGGGCCAGAACCTTTTACGGGTGGCACCCGCGATTATGGAACGCCTGGCGGCGGAGTGCCGCGAGACGGTCAACCTGGGAACGCTCGACGGTGGTGAGGTGGTGGTGATTGCGACGGCGGAGAGCCCGCAATCCGTGCGCATGACCTCAAAGGTGGGGAACCGGAGGCATGTGCATACGACCGGCATCGGCAAGGTGCTGCTGGCCACCATGGCGGATGCGGCGGTGAAGCGCCTGGTAAAGGTGAAAGGCTTGCCGCGCATGACTGCGAACAGTATTGGCAAGCGGGTCGCGTTGACCGCGGAGTTAGAGCGCATTCGCTTGCAGGGATACGCCGTCGATGACCAGGAAAATGAAATTGATGGGCGCTGTGTGGCGATGCGCATTGCGGGATCCGGTGAGCCAGGGGCGGCGTTGAGTATTTCCGGACCCGAATTTCGGATGGATTTGAAACGGGTTCGGGCCATGCTTCCGCTATTGAAACGCGCTTGTGCCGATATCGCGCGGGAGCTTGGTGGTTGAGGATGGCGGCGCTTCACTTGCGCTACCGTAGCATCCGTTTATGCGGCTGCAAGTGCCGGCGTGCGCTAAGCCTATGAAGGCGAGCCGATTATAGACTTGGAGATCGGGTGACCGCCTAAAGAAAGGTCTTGAATTCCATGACGTCGCCATCCTGTACGACGTATTCTTTGCCTTCCGTTCGGAGCTTGCCTTGCTCGCGCGCTTTGGCGAAGCTGCCGGCTGCGACCAGGTCTGCATAGGCGATGGTTTCGGCGGAGATGAAGCTCTTTTCAAAATCCGAGTGAATGACGCCGGCGGCTACAGGGGCTTTATCGCCGGAGTGGATGGTCCAGGCTCTGGTTTCTTTTTCGCCGGTTGTCAGGTAGGTGCGCAGGCCGAGCAGGCTGTAGGCTTCCTGAATGAGAAGGCCGGAGCCGGATTGGGTGACGCCGAGGCTTTCGAGATACTCCGCTTGCTCGTCAGCGGGGAGCGTGCAGAGTTCGCTTTCGATTTCAGCGGAGACGACTACGACGCGGGTGCCATGGTGATGCTTGACGTATTCCTTCACCTTGACGACCCAAGGGTTGCCATCGGGCTTGGCGAGCTCATCTTCCGCTACGTTGCAGGCGAAGAGCATGGGCTTCGCGGTGAGGAGGAATAGCGGCTTAATGATGGCGCGCTCTTCCGCGCTGGCGTCCAGGCTTTCAGCCAGCTTGCCGGAGTTGAGCGTGGCATCGAGGCGGTCAAGCAGTTCGAGTTCAGCGATGGCGGCTTTATCACCGGCCTTGGCGACTTTTTGCTGGCGGGTGCGGCGTTTGGCGATACTGTCGAGATCAGCGAGAATCAGTTCGGTGTTGACGACTTCAATGTCGCGGAGGGGATCGACCGTATCCATGACGTGTTCGATGTCTGAGTTTTCAAAGCAGCGGAGCACGTGGACGATGGCATCGACTTCGCGGATGTGGCCGAGGAATTGATTGCCCAGGCCTTCGCCTTTGCTGGCACCCGCGACGAGGCCGGCGATATCGACGAACTCGAAAACCGAGGGAATGATTTTCTGGGAGCCGCTGAGTTTCGAGAGCACGTCGAGACGCTCATCGGGGACGGTGACGATGCCCTGGTTCGGCTCAATGGTGCAGAAGCGGTAATTGGCCGCCATGGCTTTGCGAGTCTGTGTGACGGCGTTGAAGAGCGTGCTCTTGCCTACGTTCGGTAGGCCGACAATTCCTGCAGTTAGCATGTGTGTTGAACTTTGAGTTTATCAGCCGCGTTTTGCAGGATACTCAAGCCTCTCCTGCAAGTTGAAGAATCTCAATTTCGAGATCCTGAGTTATAAAGAATCTCGCTTCTTTGCGCAGATTCCGAACTTCGTCCTGCAACGATTCGATGTGACCCGCTTTTTTGGCCTTGAGCAATATGCCTAAAGCACCTGTAACTTTTAAGCGGGCCTGACGGGCAACGAGGCGACCTTCACGCTTATCCATCAAGAGCCAGTCCGTCTTCGTCTCCATCGCTAAGGCGATGGCTTCGGCTTCGCCTCGATCCAAGTGTCCCGAGAGCACATTTACAAAACTGCTGCCAGTCAAAGGTTTTTCGACAAGCCATCCTTTTCGTCGCGCCTGAGACAGTGCCCTCTGTGCGTTCGAATGTTGTAAGTAATTCAATTCCTTAGAAATGGCCTCCGGGATGCAAACCGAGTGAAACTGCAGCTCCAGCAAATTCAACCGTCTTATGATGGCGAGATTCGACAACGGCGAGGTATTACTCACCACGCGCATACGCGCTGTCTTCCTCCAGTTCCTCCAGGCCGTAGTGCCGTGCCATGCCGCGCTGTTCGAGCAACGCGGCCAATTGCTGCCGGCCTATTCCAGCAAGCTCGCCTGCCTTGCCAAACGACAAAATAGTTTGACCGTACAAGGCCACGGCCAACTCCACTTTTAGCCGAGCCACCATCTCGGCTTCGGGAATCCGAAGGCTGGCAGTTACCGAATCCGGTATGTGCAGAGTGATGGACATCAATCTAAACTTTATCAGCCGCGTTTTGAAGAGTAGCTGATGAACTCCTTATCTCTGGCTTGGAGCGCGCGATGGAAGACGTCGAGAGGCTTCCCGGCGAAGGTGGATTGCCGGTCCCACGGATCGAGCGGGACCATTCTGCCGTCGCGGACTTCCCAGGCTTTGTCTAGATCGTACCAATCGGCCTCATGGTCATAGCGGAGGAAGAGGAGATAGCGGCCCTGCGGACCGAGTGGCTCTTCGATGCCGGAGACGGTAGACGTCTGGACATTGCCCGAGGGCATTCGCAGTGAGCCACCTACCCGGTTCACTGCTATCGTGAGACCCGGCTTCAAACGTGGCGGATCGAGTTGAGACCACACGCTATCGAGTTGAATGGACCATTCGGTATACAGGCCCAGAGAATCTTCGGATAGATAGGTTTGCCGGTCACGCACTGTACCGATGACAACAAAGGGAGAAAACGCGAACTCTATCTTCGGGCCGGTAAGGGTATCCACGATGCCACTCCGAAGGAAGGTTAAGTGTTGACGATGGTTACCACGGTTGTAAGTGCGTCCGCGTTCGGGATGAG
>Ga0123336_10002125_pt1 | contig 17522 bp, 18 predicted proteins | sample SSSSmetaG_FD_96466 | JGI IMG/M metagenome (GOLD analysis project Ga0123336, IMG submission 96466) | Glacier valley bacterial and archeal communities from Borup Fiord, Nunavut, Canada, to study Microbial Dark Matter (Phase II) - ​SSSS metaG | ecosystem: Environmental > Aquatic > Freshwater > Ice... | reverse complement strand
CGCAGCCCCAGCCAGCCATAAGCCTCGGCCAGCTTGACGAAATCGGGCAGCGCTTCGGAGTAGCTCTGCGCATAGCGCCCGTCGTAATTGAGATCCTGCCACTGGCGGACCATGCCCATATATTCGTTGTTCAGGATGAACACCTTGACCGGCAGCCGATATTGCACCGCAGTGCTCATCTCCTGGATGTTCATCAGGATCGAAGCCTCGCCTGCGATGTCGATCACCAATGCGCCGGGCGAACCCAGCTGCGCCCCGATCGCGGCAGGCAACCCATAGCCCATCGTCCCCAGCCCGCCCGAGGTGAGCCATTTGTTCGGCCCCTCGAAGCCGAAATATTGCGCCGCCCACATCTGGTGCTGGCCCACTTCGGTGCTGATGATCGGCGAGCGCTCGCGCGTCATCTCCCACAGCCGCCGCACCGCGTGCTGGGGGAGCAGTTCGCCCTCCCCTTGCGTGAAGCCGAGCGAATCCTTCGCCCGCCACCCCTCGATCTTTGCCCACCACGCCCGCAGGTCCGCCCCCCGGTGCGCCCGCGCGCGCCATAGCTTGAGCATGTCTTCGAGCACATGCCCCACATCGCCTTCGATCGTCAGGTCCACGCGCACCGTCTTGTTGAATGAAGACCGGTCGATATCGACATGGATTTTGCGCGATCCCGGCGAGAAGGCATCCACCCGCCCCGTCACCCGATCATCGAAGCGCGCGCCGAGGCAGACCATCAGGTCGCACCCGTGCATCGCCATGTTCGCCTCGTAGGTGCCGTGCATCCCCAGCATCCCCACGAACTGCGGCGAACTTGCGGGAAACACGCCCAACCCCATCAGCGTCGAGGTCACCGGCGCGCCCGTCACCCGCGCCAGCTCGCGCAGCAGTTGCGACGCGCCCGGCCCCGAATTGACGATGCCGCCGCCCGTATACAGGATCGGCCGCTCGGCCGCCGCGAGCATCTCGACCGCCGCTTCGATCGCCGACAGATCGCCCTTCACCCGTGGCTTGTAGGTCGGATGCGTCACCACGCCCGGCGCGCGGTAGGCCACCCGCGCCACCTGCACATCCTTGGGGATATCCACCACCACCGGCCCCGGGCGGCCGTTGGTGGCGATATAGAAGGCCTCGTGGATCGTGGGCGCGAGGCGCTCCACATCCTTCACCAGATAGTTATGCTTGGAACAGTGGCGCGTGATGCCGACCGTATCGCATTCCTGGAATGCGTCGGTGCCGATCAGGTGCGTGGGCACCTGCCCGGTCAGCACCACGACGGGTACCGAATCCATCAGCGCATCGGTAATGCCCGTGACCGCATTGGTCGCGCCCGGCCCGCTTGTCACGAGCACCACACCCGGACGCCCGGTCGATCGCGCATAGCCCTCCGCCGCGTGGACGGCGGCCTGCTCGTGGCGGACCAGAATGTGGCGAATGCGGGTCTGCTGGTGCAACGCATCGTAGATGGGCAGCACCGCGCCACCGGGATAACCGAAGATGGTATCCACGCCCAGATCTGTCAGCGCACGCACGATAGCGGCCGCGCCCGTGATCTGCTCCGCCATGCTGTCCCTCCCTGCGCTCAAGGGCGACAATCGTTAGGTGCGGTGCAGCGCAGTGTCAAAGCTGCGCAATCCCGGAACCCGGGAAATGGCGCACGCTGCATTGCGCGGGGCGATCTTCGTTGCGGCGTGGCGCCGGTCCCAAATCGTCAAGACCGGTCAAATGCGCACAGGGCGAAAACACATATTGTCCCGGCGGTCGGAACGGCTAAACGTTCTTTCCGGGCGAAAGCGAATGGCTTTCCGCGGGCCGGGTTTTCCCGGTCGAAATCAGGAGAATTGTTTTGGACCTCAGTCTTGGTCAGTACACGCTCGTGTACAACGCTTTTTCGTTCACGCTGATCGCAATGGCAGCGGCGACTGCCTTTCTTTGGTTTGGCCGATCGCAGGTAACGCATTCCTATAAAACGGCACTCGCCATATCCGGCCTCGTCACTGCGATTGCTGCATATCACTATTTTCGCATCTTCAATAGCTGGGAAGCTGCCTATTCGGTTCGCAACAACGTGATTGCGGCCACCGGTTTCGCCTACAACGATGCCTATCGTTACGTCGACTGGCTGCTGACCGTTCCGTTGTTGCTGATCGAACTCATTCTCGTCATGAAGCTGTCGCGCGCCGAAACCATCTCGCGTTCGTGGAGCCTCGGGATTGCTGCCGCGCTGATGATCGCGCTGGGTTATCCGGGCGAAATCGCAGCCGATAATGCGACACGTGCTATCTGGGGTGCGATTTCGACCGTGCCGTTCGTGTATATCGTATGGTCGCTGTTCAAGGGCCTGGGCGAATCGATCGGCCGTCAGCCCGAGAATGTGCGCGGCATGATCCGCTCGGCGCGCCTGCTAACCTTCGCCTCGTGGGGCTTCTACCCGCTCGTCTACATGCTGCCCTTCACCGGGCTCAGCGGCGGTGCAGTCACGACCGGCGTGCAGATCGGCTACACGCTGGCCGACATCATCTCGAAGATCGGTCTCGGCATCCTCGTCTACAACATCGCGGTGCGCAAATCGGAGGACGAGCGCGAAGGCGCACGCCACGCGGCCGCCACGGTGCACGCATGATATTGCGCGGCGTTTAAAGCTCACCGCCATTCGCACCAGCGCATCCACGATCGCGGGACACTGGCCATCGGCAACGATGGCCAGTGTCCACGTGTGTGTGCTTGCGTTGCTCGCCGGCGTGGCTGCGGGCGTGGACGTGGGCGGGCCCAGCGTGCTGCTGCTCTCCTGCCTAGGCATTATCGTTTTCGGTCTGCCGCACGGCGCGCTCGATATGGCGCTCCTACGCCACAGCCGCGCGCGCGCCGATCTCGGCGTCGCAACGCTCCTCGCCATCTACATCGTGGTCGGGGCCGCCGTTGCCATACTCTGGTGGCTGGCACCCGTGGTAGCACTCGCCGCGTTCCTCGCGGTCGCGGTGGTGCACTTTGCCGAAGACTGGCCCGAGACGGACTCGCGGTTCTTCGGCTCAGGGCTAGCGCTCGGGATCGTCTTCGCCCCCGCGCTGCTCCACCGCGCCGAGGTCGCCAAAATCTTCGTTGCGATGACGGGCGCGCCGCATGCCGCGTCGCTTGCGGACATCATGCTTCTCGCCGCGCCGCTCGGTTGCGTCGTCGGCTTGGCCGGCATCGCCGCCCTTGTCGCGGCGCGCCGCTTCGATCGCGCCGCCGCTGCCGCAACCAGCCTTGCCGCGATGATCGCGCTGCCGCCCGTGCTCGGCTTTGCGATCTACTTCGGCCTGTTCCACTCGCCGCGTCACCTGCGCCACGTCCTGTATGATCTGGGCATGCCGCGTTTGCGCCAGTGGCTGCCGCGCGCACTGCCTGCGCTACTGGGAGCGGGCGCGCTCGTTGTGCTGCTTTACCGCGTAAGGGTGAGCCTCGTGTCGGGTGCGGCGGGCGTCGGCTCGGCCACCTTCATGGCATTGGCTATCCTGACTGTCCCGCACATGGTCGTGCCCCGGCTCGTCGCGGCACTGCCCCGGTGGCGATCCGCCTTGGGCAGCCCGAACCTGCCCTCCTCACGACGGGTTAGCGCAACCGTGGTATGAAAGCGGCTTCAGACGGTCCATTGGCTGCTGCCGATGCCCGCGTCTGAGCTAATGACTTCCCTCACTTGACCCACCGGCTCGGGCAAAACCGATACGAGCTGGGCGCTTCTCCCGCTGATCCCCGGCCTCGTATTCCTCGATTGCGACTGGTTCGCCTCGCGCGCGGGCTCAGACTGGGACCGCGCCGCCGACGTGGATTCGGTCTGGCGCGCGCTCCACAGCCAAATCGCCTTCCACCGCGGCGATGGCCGAACCCGCTTCGTCGTTACGCTCACGCTCGAAATGGCCGTCGGGTTCGAAGCGCGCCGCCCGGCATTCGCCGCCCCCGGCCGTACGGTCCACGCATTCCGGCTCGCGTGCGCGCCCGATGTGCTCGCCGGGCGCATTCACGCGCGCGACCGCGACCAGAAACGCACCGAAATGGCGAACGCGGTCGTGTAATCGGCCCGATTCGCTACCCTGTTCCCCGATGCGACTGTTCCGGTCGATCGACACGGGCGATCTCACGCCGGACGCGGTCGCCTGCCGGGTCACGTCCATGCTTCGCCCCGTAGAGGATGCGCACCCGGGCGCGAAGGACAGCCCCTTGCCGGACTTCCCCTGCCGATAGCGAACGGCTACGCGGCGCGGCGACGCGCGATGGCGAGCATGCCCAGCCCCGCGAACAGCACCATCGCCGCACACGGCTCGCCGACCGGCGCGGGCGCGGGCGCGGTCGGCGTCGGCGCGATGATCACGGTCGGGGGCGCGTTGGTGCGGATCGCGAACACGCGGTCGATGACAAAATCCTTCGACGGGAAACCGTTCGAGTTGAAAACCAGCGCCGTGTCATAATAGCCCGCTGTCGCGATATTGGCCACGCCTGAAATATGGATCCAGTGCTGCGCCGTCGATGCGGCGGTGATTGTCGTCTCGGTAAATCGTCGTGCCGATCACAGTCACTTTCAGCTTGCTATTGTTCACCTGTGCAAGGCCGTTGGCAGTCAGATAATAGTCGAAACCGAATTCATAATTTCCTTTGCTCAACAGGGTCGACTGCGAGATGGTTTCATCGACCGATTGGTCGCCCACGAAATACAGCGCTTGATTGCCTGCCGCGTCCGGGCTGGCCGATGCGGCATTATCGGGTGTAACCGGCTCGCCCTGGGCCCCCGTCGGATATAAACTGTAGTTGTTGTAGGCGTTCACCGAGCCTCGGCTTACGGCAGGCGTGTTCGTCCGGGTAAATCCAGGAATATTTCCGTTTCCTAACGCTCCCGCCTCGAAGCTGCCATTCACGATCAAATTGACCGGTGCGGCATGAACCCGGGCAACGACCCCGAACAGCAGGCCGAAAACCAAAACGAACGAAGCTCACATCATACTTTCCCCGCTTTGAATACCAGGCTCGTCACACAATGCCGCCTGCAGTACTCTTTCCCGGGGCTATGAAAAATTCAACTCAGGCGCAATGCTTCGCGCTTTCGGCAATTTCCAACCGAGCCCGCGCTGCTGCATATTCCGCACACAGCCGCGCCACCAGTTCGCCCGTGCTCACCACCGCGTCCACCGCACCCACCCCTTGGCCCGCGCCCCAGATGTCCTTCCATGCCTTGGCCGCGCCGCCGAAATCCATCTTGGTCGGATCGCTCTGCGGCAGGTTCGCCGGATCGAGCCCCGCCTCGCGGATCGACGCTGCCAAGTAATTGCCGTGCACCCCGGTAAACAGGTTGGAATAGACGATGTCCGCCGCGCGGCCGTCGACGATCCCCTGTTTGTAGGCCTCGCTCGCGCGCGCTTCGTGCGTGGCGATGAAGGCCGATCCGATATAGCCCACATCCGCGCCCATCGCCTGCGCGGCCAGCACGGCGCCGCCGGTTGCGATCGCGCCCGATAGCGCCAGCGGCCCATCGAACCATTGCCGGATTTCCTGAACTAGCGCGAACGGCGATATCGTGCCCGCATGGCCGCCGGCCCCGGCGGCGACCGCAATCAGCCCGTCCGCGCCCTTGTCGATCGCCTTCCTCGCGAACCGGTCGTCGATGATGTCGTGCAGCACGATGCCGCCATAGCTGTGGATCGCCGCATACACATCCTCGCGCGCGCCCAGGCTGGTGATGATCAGTGGTACCTTGTGCTTCACGCACAGTGCGAGATCCGCCTCCACCCGCGCGTTCGATTTGTGGACGATCAAATTGACCGCAAAAGGCGCATCGGCAGGCGTCAGTTCGGCGTTCAGCCGCGTCAGCCATTCATCGAGCTGCTCCACTGGCCGCGCGTTCAGCGACGGGAACGATCCCACCACGCCCGCGCGGCACTGCGCCAACACCAGATCGGGGTGCGAGATGATGAACAGCGGCGCAGCGATCACGGGAATCGACAGGCGACCGTGGAGGATGGCGGGCAGAGTCATGCGTCAGGCGGCTTTCCGGGCGAAGAAGGCGGCGATTGCGCCTTTGAGTTCGGGCGAGGCGAGCTGTGCGGCAAAATGCGCGCCCTCGGCATCCATGCGCGCTGCCACACCCGCGGCATCGTCGCGCAGCAGGCGCTTGGTGAGCGCCAGCGCGGCGGGTGGTTTCGCCGCAAGCCGGTGCGCGAGCGCCAGTGCCTCGGCACGCTCGGACCCGGCGGGGACGACCCGGTTGGCAAGGCCCCACGCGAGTGCGGTCGCGGCATCGATCGCGTCGCCCAGCATCAGCATCTCGGCGGCACGCGCATGGCCGATCGCGCGCGGCACGAGCAGCGACGATGCGGCTTCGGGCACCAGCGCCAGATCGACGAACGGCATCCGCAGCCGCGCATCGTCGGCGAGCACCACGATGTCGCAGTGGAGCAGCATCGTCGTGCCGATCCCGACCGCCTGTCCCTGCACGGCAGCGACGATCGGCTTGGTTGCGTCTGCAAGGCCGTGGAGGAAGCGGAAAACCGGGCTCTCGCGGCCCTGCGGGGGGTTGGCGATGAAATCGTGCAGATCATTGCCTGCGGTGAAGCTCGATCCCTCGCCCGAGATTAGCACTGCGCGCACGCCCGCATCCGCATGTGCCGCCCCGATCCCGTCCGCGAGCGCGGCATACATCGCGGTCGTAATCGCATTGCGCTTTTCGGGACGCGCCAGCCGAAGCTCGGCGACAGCGCCGTCGCGCTCGATAATGATGTGCTCGCTCATTGCGGCACCATGGCCGCAACGGTTGTGTGGAGCAACGGGTGGGCGGGGCGCGCGCCACCGGGGACAGCTTACCTATTTGCGCCCCGGCAGAGCGCGCCCAATGGCGACGGAATGTGCGGGGCGCAAATAGGTTAGCTGTCCCCTGTCTCCCCTCTGACGCTTACGCCGCCTTCGCTGCGTCGAACCGGCGGCTCGCCTCGCTCCAGTTCACAACCTTCCACCAGCCCTTCAGATACTCCACGCGGCGATTCTGGTGCTTCAAATAATAGGCGTGCTCCCAGACGTCGTTGCCCAGCACCACCGCGCCCTTGTGCTCGGCTGCGTCCATCAGCGGATTGTCCTGGTTAGGCGTGCTGCTGATCGCGAGCTTGCCGCCCGACCAGATCAGCCACGCCCAGCCCGAGCCGAAACGGCCCACGCCTGCCGCGTTGAACTTCTCCTGCATCGCGTCGATCGAGCCGAAATCGGCCGCGATCTGATCGCGCAACGCGCCCGAGGGTTCGCCGCCGTGACCGGGTGCCGCCATCAGCTGCCAGAACAGGCTGTGGTTCCAGTGTCCGCCCGCGTTGTTGCGCACCAGCGGCGGCAGCGAACCCGCCTTCGCCACGATCTGCTCGAGCGTCAGCGTGGCGAGCGAGGCGTTCGCCGCGACGCCCTCGTTCAGCTTGTCCACATAGGCCTGGTGATGCTTCGAGTGGTGCAGCTCCATCGTGGTCGTATCGATCACCGGCTCGAGTGCGGCAGGCGCGTAGGGCAGCGGGGGAAGGGTGAAGGCCATGGGTCTCTCCTGGGTGGCGGAAAACGCGCCCGTGGCCACCGGCAAGGTGGCGGCAGCGAGCAGAAGGCTGCGTCGGTCGATCAACGTCATGCGCGGCCTCCGGGGTGCATCGCTTCGTAACGATGGCAGGCCTGCACGCCAAGTCCCGCAGCGCGCGCGCTCGTGCGGGCACCGGTGATACGCTCACATCCTGGATAGCCCGTTCACGCCAACGCGAATTGGGTGTATGGCAGCGACATCGGGACACAGTCAGGGGGCAATGATGGCGATCGCGGCACGGTTCACGGCGCCGACGGCACAGGGCGCGCGATCCTTCCCACGGCAGTTCGCACACGCGATCGACCGATGGATTTTCGTCTTCATGGCAGCAAGCTTTGTCGCGATCACGCTCGCGGGCTTCATTCCCGATTCGCTCGAAAAGATCGCCGCGGTCCAGTCGCACGCGCGCGCGCCCTTCCCCGCGATCCTGCATGTGCACGCGGTCCTCATGGCCTCCTTCCTGCTGCTTTTGCTCGCGCAAACCTCGCTGGCGGCCACGGGCAACATCGCATGGCACAAGCGTCTGGGCGCGATGGTCGCGGTTGTCGTGCCCGCACTCGTGGTTGTCGGCTTTCTGCTGGTGCCCGTCATTTATCATGCAGCCGTCGAGGCCGTGCAGCACGCAGCGCCCTCAGCACGCGGCAAGCTGCTGGCGAACCTTGCGCGCAGGGAGAATGTCTTGCTGATGCAGTTGCGCATGGGCGCGCTGTTCCCGGTGCTGCTCGCCATCGGCCTTGCCGCGCGCAAGCGCGATGCAGGGCTGCACAAACGCATGATGATCCTCGCAACCGTAGTCGTGCTGCCCCCCTCGATCGATCGTATCGCCTGGTTGCCCGGCACGTTCCCCCAGAGCATGTGGTCCACCGAAGCCTATATTGTGCTCGCCATCGCGCCGATGCTGCTGTGGGATGTGCTGCGCACGCATTCGGTGCACCGAGCCTACATAATCTGGATCGCCGTCAGTTTGCCGTTCGTCGCCGTGCTGCACACATTGTGGGATACCCCTTGGTGGCACGCGACCGCGCACCATCTGCTCGCAGGGTAGCGCGTCCGCGAACCGCGCACGGGGCAGCTGTGGCACACCCCCGCGCCCTCCCCCGCGCCAAGGCGTCCCGTTGACCCCCGCCCGGTGCACCCTTAGGTCGTGCACACACGCAAACGTGGGCCCTTAGCTCAGTCGGTAGAGCATCGGACTTTTAATCCGTTGGTCGCTGGTTCGAATCCAGCAGGGCCCACCAGCCGCCCCGGGCGAAGCATGAAGAAAAACGCCAACGGTCCCCGCCCCGCGAAGGCCGATCTTCCGGACAAGTTTTGCGTTGCGTGCAAGCGTCCCTTCGCGTGGCGCAAGAAATGGGCGCGCGACTGGGAGCAGGTGCGTTTCTGTTCGGACCGCTGCCGCGCGGCAGGGGAATGAGCGCCCGCGTCACCCGTCAGCCGCGCCCGCGCGACCGCCGCAGAACCAATCCGCCCATCCCCAACCCGAGCAAGGCAAGCGCCGCAGGCTCGGATGCCGGGGTGCTTCCCGCCGCTGCGGCGCGGCTGCTATAAGCGATGTTGTCGATCTCGAAGGCATAGTTGCTGCTGTCGAGCACCAGCGTTGTGAAGGCCTCCGCCGGGGCGAAGGCAATATTGACGTAGCGGTTCGATCCCGCGCTCACCCGATCGCCCGAAGCCGCCGCCGCCGCGCGCACCGCGCCGCCCGAGAGCGCCAGCCCATAGCTGCCGAGTGCGATCGTCTTGCCGCTCGCATCGAGGAAGCTGAGCGAATTATAGTCGTCCATCGATCCCCAGTAGAGGCCGATCCGGCGGATGGGCTTGCGCGCCAGCGGAAACGCCATCCGCACCTCGCCGGACGACCGCGCATCGGGCACCGCCAGATAGCGCGATGCATCGCCCGCAGGCGCGGCGCGCTTGCCCGGGACGCTGCTGTCCGAGATGACATAATCGCCACTGATCGTCACCGAAGGCCTGCCCTCGAACGTCTCGACGAACATGCCGGGCTGCGCCGACGTAATCCCCTGCCCGCCAAGCGGCGTCCCGCCGAGCGTGATCGTGGCGGCGGCAGCGGGCAATGCAGCAAGCAACAGAGCGCTGCGCAAAAATAAGTTCAGCATGGAAACTCTCCGGTACACAAAGCATACACGTCCGATCTTGCGGACGGTTCACTGCAGCGACGATCGTGCCAACGACCGCGCTGCGTCGGCTTCGCGCTCTCGCCAACGCCGATAGCGGTCCCATCGACGTCGGCCCCCCGACATCCCCACTTTGCCCCGCCTCCCGAACCGCCTATTCCTCCCGCCCATGTTCACCGGCATCATAACCGACATCGGTCGTATCCGCGCGCTGGATCCGCGCGGCGATCTGCGCGCCACCATCGAAACCCGCTACCCCACCGCCACCATCGCACTCGGCGCGTCGATCGCCTGCTCGGGGCCGTGCCTCACTGTGGTGGACAAGGGCGCGGACTGGTTCGCGGTGGACGTGTCCGCCGAAACGCTCGCGCGCACCCCGCCCGGCTTCTGGGTGATGGACAAGCGCCTCAACCTCGAACGCGCGCTCAAGGTCGGCGACGAGCTTGGCGGCCACATCGTCTCGGGCCATGTCGATGGCGTGGGCACCGTGATCGCCATCGATCCCGAGGGGGACAGCCACCGCTGGACGATCGAAGCCCCCGCCGCGCTCGCCCCCTTTCTGGCACCCAAGGGCTCGGTCGCGGTCGACGGCGTGTCGCTGACGGTGAACACGGTGGAAGACCGGCCCGGCGGCACCGCGCGCTTCGGCCTCAACATCATTCCGCATACCGAAGCGCACACCACGCTGGGTGCGATGGTCGCGGGCGACACGGTCAACCTCGAAATCGATACGCTCGCGCGCTATTTGGGCCGGATGCGCGATCACGACAGCCTGTGAGTATCTCTCCCCCCGAAGCCATTCTCGACGATGCGCGCAACGGCCGCATGGTCATCCTGGTGGATGACGAAGACCGCGAGAATGAGGGCGATCTGGTGCTGCCCGCGCAGTTCGCCACGCCCGATGCGATCAACTTCATGGCGCGCCACGGCCGCGGCCTCATCTGCCTCGCGCTCACCCCGGCACGCGTCGCCGCACTGGGCCTGCCCCCGATGGCGCAGACCAACCGCACGCGCCACGCGACCGCGTTCACGGTTAGCATCGAGGCGCGCGAGGGCGTGACCACGGGCATTTCGGCGGCCGACCGCGCGCGCACGATCGCAGTCGCGATCGATGCCGGGCGCAGCGCCAACGATATCGTCACGCCGGGCCATGTCTTCCCGCTGGTCGCGCGCGATGGCGGCGTGCTCGTGCGCGCGGGGCACACCGAGGCGAGCGTGGATGTGGCGCGGCTGGCTGGCCTCAATCCAAGCGGCGTCATCTGCGAAATCATGCGCGACGATGGCGAGATGGCGCGGCTGGGCGATCTGATCCCGTTTGCTGCAACGCACGGCCTCAAGATCGGCACGATCCGCGACCTGATCGCCTACCGGCTGCGCCACGACCGGCTGGTCGAGTGTGTCGCCGAAACGCAGCTTGTGGCCGCGCACGGCGGGGACTGGCGCGCGCGCGTTTATCTGAACCGCGCCGATGGCGGCGAACATCTGGCGCTGATCAAGGGCGCGGTCGCCCCCGGGCAGCCCACGCTGGTCCGCATGCATGCGGTGCAGCCGTTCGAGGATCTGCTCGGGCTTGGCGGGCCTCGCGCTGGCTTGCTCGCGCGCGCGATGGAGGCGGTGGGCGAAGCGGGCGCGGGTGTGGTGGTGCTGATCCGCGATACCTCGCCCGGCCTGCTCTCGCGCCATGTGCTGGGCGCGCGCGAAGATGTGCGCGGCACCGGCGATACCGGCGCGGCGCAACTGCGCGATTACGGCATCGGCGCGCAAATCCTGGCCGATCTGGCCGTTCACGATATGGTGCTGCTCACCAACCGCCACCGCGATATCGTCGGGCTGGATGCCTACGGCTTGAACGTCGTCGAGGAGCGCGCGCTGTGAGCGCGCCGAGCGTTCCCCACGTCCTGCTCGCCGAAGCGCGCTTTTATCCCGCGCTCAACGATGCTCTCCTCACAGGCGCGCGCGCCATGCTCGATGCAGCGGGCGCGACGCACGAGACCGTCACCGTGCCGGGCGCGCTCGAACTGCCGGCGGCGATCCAGTTGGCCGCATCGACCGACCGCTTTCAGGCCTATGTGGCGTTGGGTGTCGTAATCCGCGGCGAGACCTATCATTTCGAAGTGGTCGCCAACGAAAGCGCGCGCGCGCTGATGGCGCTGACCTTGGATGGGCTCGCTATCGGCAACGGCATCATCACCGTCGAAACCGAAGCGCAGGCGTGGGCTCGCGCGCGCCCCGAGGACGGGGACAAAGGCGGCGGCGCGGCAAGGGCGGCGCTTGCACTGCTGGGGGTGGCGGAGCGGTTCCGGTTCTAGCACGGTCGGGGCGGCTGGTTGAACTGCTCTGTCGACCGGTCTATCTGTAACCGATGCCCGAAATCGCCGCTTTCGAAGCCAAGACGCAATTCTCCCGCCTGCTCGCGCGGACTCGGGGCGGCGAAACCTTCACGATCACGCACCGCGGTGCGCCGGTCGCGCGGCTGGTGCCGGTGGACGATCCGGATCGGGCCGACGCGACCCGTCGCGGGTTCGCGGAATTGCGGCGGCTCGCGAAGGAGCGCGAAGGCGAGCCGATACGAGTAGCGGAAATTCTCGAGTGGATAGCCGACGGTCGCCGCTGAGCTATGCCCGTCGTGATCGATGCATCCTACACTCTTGCAATGGCGCTCGATGACGAGGCTGCCCCGGGTCATGACGACATCGTAGAACGGATTGCGCGCGAGGGCGCTATCGTTCCGCCTGTCTGGAAGTTCGAGCTGGCAAATGTCCTGCTCCATTCGGCACGGCGCGGACGCATTTCGATGGAGCACGTGACGACCATTTTGGCGCGACTGTCGGCGATGGCGATCTCGATCGATGGCGATGCGGCCGCGATGGCGTGGACGGCCACGCTTACGCTCGCCCAGCGCCACGGCCTCACACACTACGACGCCTCTTATCTGGAGATCGCGGTCCGGCGCGGTGCAGTGCTGGCGACGATGGACCGGGCGCTCGCCCGCGCGGCGCGCAAGGACGATCTGTCGGTCGTGGGAGTTTAGATAGTCCGATAGCCAACCCGTGACGAACGCCCTCCCCGCCCCCATCGCCTCCTGGCTCGCCACACGCGGTTGGTCGCTTCGCCGGCACCAAGCGGACATGCTAGCAGCCGCTCGCCAGCACCGACTGCTGGTGGCCACCACTGGCGCGGGCAAGACGCTTTCGGGGTTTCTGCCTACGCTCGCCGCGCTGATCGAAACCCCGCACGAGGGCCTGCACACGCTCTATGTCAGCCCACTGAAAGCGCTCGCGGTCGATGTGCGGCGCAACCTGCTCATGCCGATCGAGGAAATGGGGCTCACGATCACGGTGGAGACGCGCACCGGCGACACCCCGGCGGATCGCAAGGCACGCCAGCGGGCCAAACCGCCCAACATCCTGCTCACCACGCCCGAATCGCTGTCCTTGCTGCTGGCGTCGGACGATGGCGCGCGGCTGTTCGGCGGTCTGCAGACCATCGTTATCGACGAGGTCCACGCGTTCGCCACCGGCAAGCGCGGCGATCTGCTCGCGCTGGCGCTGGCGCGGTTGCAACGCCTCGCCCCGGGCCTCGTGCGCGTCGCTCTGTCGGCCACCGTCGCCGATGCGCACGCCTACCGGCGCTGGCTCTCGCCCACGGTAAACGCCGCCGATGTCATGCTGATCGTTGGCGAACCCGGCGCGCCGCCCAATGTTTCGATCCTGCTTCCCGAGGGCCGCGTGCCATGGTCGGGCCATTCGGGGCGCTATGCGGCGAGCCAAGTGCTGGCCGAAATCGCTGCGCATAAAACCAGCCTGATCTTCTGCAACACGCGAAGTCTGGCCGAACTGATTTTCCAAGATTTGTGGACGGTTAACGAGGCGCACCTTCCCATCGGCATTCACCACGGCAGCCTCGCCATCGAGGCGCGCCGCAAGGTCGAAAATGCGATGGCGGAGGGCAAGCTGCGTGCGCTCGTCGCCACTGCCAGCCTCGATCTGGGGGTGGACTGGGGCGATGTGGACCTTGTGGTGCAGATGGGCGCGCCCAAGGGCAGCTCGCGGATGCTGCAACGCATCGGCCGCGCCAACCACCGGCTCGACGAGCCGTCGAAGGCGCTGATCGTGCCGGGCAACCGCTTCGAATATCTCGAAGCGCAGGCCGCGCTCGATGCGGTGAACGAAGGCGCGCTCGATCCCGATGTCTTCCGCCCTGGCGCACTCGACGTGCTCGCGCAGCACATCATGGCGCTCGCGATCGCTGGACCCTTCACTACCGATGCTCTGCACGAGGAAATCGCGTCCGCCGCGCCCTACGCCGCGCTCGACCGCGACACGCTCGAACGCGTCCTCCAGTTCGTCAGCGACGGCGGCTACGCGCTGAAGGCCTACGATCGCTTCCGCCGCATCACGCTTGGGCAGGACGGCAAATGGCGCGTCACCCATCCGCGCTTCATCCGCCAACACCGCGAGAATGCAGGCGTGATCGTCGATGCCCCCACGCTCGCAGTCCGGTTCAAGAACGGCCGCAAGCTCGGCACGGTCGAGGAATTCTTCGCCTCCACGCTTCGCCCGGGCGATACCTTCTTCTTCAGCGGCCTCAGCCTCGAAGTCGATCGCATCGAGGCGACCGATCTCCTCGTCCATGCCACCAGCAAACCCGCGCGCATCCCGACTTATGTCGGCACCCGCCTCGCGCTCAGCACCGCGCTCGCGGACCGCGTGCGCCACTTCCTCCACGATCGCGACCAGTGGCAGCGCTTCCCGCCCGACGTGCGCGAATGGCTCGAGGTGCAGCAGCTCCGCTCGCGCATCCCCGCGCCGGGCGAGCTCCTGGTCGAAACCTTCGCGCTCAAGGGCCGCCACTACATGGTCGCCTACAGTTTCGAGGGCTGGAACGCGCACCAGGCGCTCGGCATGCTGCTCACCCGGCGCATGGAAACGGCGGGCCTGAAACCGCTCGGCTTCGTCAGCAACGATTACGCGCTCGCTTGCTACAGCCTCGATCCGATCACCGATCCGGCCGCGCTGCTATCCGCCGACATCCTCGAAGACGAGTTCAAGGCGTGGGTGGAGGACTCTTCGCTCCTCAAGCGCGCCTTCCGGGAAGTGGCGATCATCGGCGGCCTGATCGAGCGCCAGCAAACGGGCACCCGCAAATCGGGCCGCGCGCTGACCATCAGCACCGATCTCATCTACGACGTGCTCCGCCGCCACGAGCCCGGCCACCTGCTGCTGCGCGCCGCATGGGACGATGCGCGCGCACGCCTCACCGATGTCGGCCGTCTGGCGAATCTGATGGAGCGCGCAGCGGGCACGATGGTCCATGTCGACCTGCCGCGTGTCTCGCCGCTCGCGGTGCCCGTGCTGGTGCTGATCGGCCGCGAGAGCGTGGCGAGCGGGACGGTGGACGACGAACTGCTGATCGAGGCGGAATCGCTCGCGGCAGAAGCGATGCGGGTGGATTGAGCGAGGATCGCACTCCCTCGCCGCAATCCGGGTCCGCCGGAACTGGACACTTCAGATCCCGCCGCGCTCGTGTCCGTCGGCGCGCCGCACCCGCACAACGACCTCGCTGCGACGCAGCGGCATCGGGACCCATGGGGCATCGTATAGATAAAAAGCCGGATCGCCATCGGCGACCCATGCAGTCCCCGTCAATCCGTCGAGTAACTCTGCGCGGCGCTTCGCTGCTGCCTCGCCTGTGCCCGATCCCGCGAAGCGCTTGACTGCGAGCAGCTCGGCAGGAACTTCCACCACCGCAATCGAGGCATCCAGCGGAACGGGCAACGTCTCGCGCGTGAACTTGCCCGGTGCGAAGAAGCGCATCGCGCGCGCGCGGCCGATACCGACTGGACCGACTTCGACGGGCACCGTCATCGCAATGCGGGCAGGCGCTCCGTCAGGGCCTCGGTTGTCGCCGAAAATATACGCGGCGAGCCGCCGGAACGCGGCATCCATCACTCCACCCATCGCGGTTTCGAACGCGAGGCGCGGACCATAGCGCCGCACCACGATATCGCCGGGCAGGCGATCGATCAGCTCATACGCGGGTTGCTCGGCCGCCTGGCGAGCGCGTCCGGGCGCAACGAGCGCCGCACCGAGCACGCCTGCCAAGCCCAAACCCACCCACAAACTCCGGTAATTGCGCGTCATCGTCCCATTCCTGGCCGTGCCGGTTCGAACACCGCTGCTCAACGGTCCCGACGCCGTTACGGTCCAACGAGCGGCGAATCCAGCCAAACCGTAACACCGCGCCAGCCCGATGGCTTCAATCCCTTGAAACTATCATCCTGCTTCATGACTTTTGTGGTTATGCTAATGCGACGTGCAAGGCTAACACCAAGATATGAAACAAAAGACCTCAAATAATTATGCGCTTCACCGCCCCGAGCTGCTGAGCTCGCTTACCCGTGGCGACATCGAGATCGACGCGCTGATGGATCCTACACCCATCCGGTTCAACCCGCGTGAGGAGCTTGCGGTGCAGGGCGACGGGCTCTCGCATGTCTACCGGGTGCGCGAAGGCTGGTGTGCGCGGGTTCGCGCGCTGCCCGATGCGCGCGTGCAGATTATCGCGCTCTACCTGCCGGGCGATCTGATGGCGATCAAGGCGATGTTCCTTGCCGAACAGCCCGATGCGATCCACGCGTTGTCTCCGGTGCTCGCCAGCGTCGTCGATCAGGCGCGGTTGCGCGAGGCGATGGGCAAGAATGCGGATATCGGTGTCCGCATCGCCTTCCAGTTGGTCGATGAAGAGCGGCGGCTCCACAACCGGATCGTGCGGTTGGGCCAGGGCGACGCGGCCGAGCGCGTCGCGGGCATGCTCGTCGCGTTGCGTGCGCGGCTGGTGCGGGGCAAGCTGCTAGATCCCAAGGCGCGCAGTTACCGCCTGCCGATGACCCAGGTGCAGATCAGCGAGTTCCTCGGGCTTACCCCGGTGCACGTGAACCGCGTGTTCCGCCGCCTGCGCGAAGACGGGCTGGCAACGATCGGCTCGGGCGAAGTGGTGTTCCGCAACTTCGACGCACTGGCCCGGCTCGCAGCCCCCGTGCTCGAACAATATGAGCGCGAGGCGGCGCACTAGGGCCGGGTACGTCTCGCCGGACCCGTTCGGATTACTTTGCCCGGTCCCGCTCCGGCGGGTGATCCGAGGGGCTGGCCGGGTTGGGAGTGGCGCTGGCCTACGTTCTTGTCAGCCCGCTGCCATCACGCCGGGCAACCACCCCTCGTGTGCGGCGCGGAGTTGGGCGAGGGGGATGCTCACTACTGACCCGTCGCTTGGATCGATTATGATTTCGGCGGCAAGCTCTTGTGTTGGTCCGGCGCGCCCGAGTTGGCGCACAGTGATACCTGCCCGCTCGCCTCGCGCAATGACCGCCTCCGGCACGGGCGATTGGACGATATAAAGACCCTGGTTTTCGGTGAACCAATCTCGTGGCAAACCAATGTTATCGAAGAGAAAAACCCTTGCGTCCGTGGCAAGCGCCATTTCGGCGACGGCTACGAGCGGACCGCCGTCCGACACGTCATGGACCGCGCAAACTATTCCGTTGCGGATAAGATCGGCGACAAACCGTCCGGCTTTCGCTTCGGCCGCGAGATCGGTTGTTGGCGTGGTTCCTTCTTTACAGCCGTGAATATCACGGAGCCAGAGCGACTGGCCAAGTTCATGTTTCGGTGCGCCGATCATCAGAACTGCGGCGGAGACCTCGGTTTCCCACTCTGACCAACTGTGTCCGATCGTCCGGGCATCCTTGAACCCCATCGTCATCGTGTTCGCCCAGTCCTCGATCAGGCCTACCGCACCGATCTGGGGGGTGGGGTGGATGGGGCGGCCTTCGG